>ERZ773010.1433-NODE-1433-length-14960-cov-3.654277_pt1 | contig 14960 bp, 13 predicted proteins | sample MGYA00580842_ERZ773010 | MGnify/ENA primary metagenome ERZ773010 (study PRJEB29015, sample SAMEA2737982) | human oral metagenome | biome: human oral; feature: human-associated habitat; material: dental | place: China | collected 2107 ...
CGCCGGGGGCGAGCATGGCGGCGCTGTCGTCGATTCGTTCGAGTGTTTGTGTTTTGGTGAATCTGCGTTCGCAGTGGTCGTTTTGAGTGCGGTGTGTTGTGGTGAACTCGGCGGAGGAAGATTTGAGTGGGTATAGCTCGCCGATGAGTTGTTCGCGTTTGATTTTGTCGGGTAGTAGATCGGGGAAATATTGGTAGATCGCGTGGTCTAGTTCGGGGTCGGTGCCGATTATCCTTCGGATCGGTTCCAGGTCGGGTGGTTGGCTGGGATCGCGTTTGGTTGTTCGCGATGCGCGTTCGATTTTTTGTAGGGCTTCGGTCAGGTTCCGTTCGCTGGCTTCTTGCCGGGCGAGTTGGGTTGGGGTCATCAGCTCTGGGTGGTTGCGGTGGATGGCCCTGTCGATGTCGCGGTCGCGTCCGATCCAAGACGGGATAGAGGTCTGCTGGAATGGTTGGAGTTCGCGCTGTTCGACGATGTCTAGGGCGGTTTGTTTGGTGATCGCGATGTCGTGGCCGCCGGTCGATATTCGGTAGGTGTTTGGATCGGCTGCGAGTTGAGCGTTCCGGACGGTGGCGCGTTGCTGGTCGGTCATCAGGTGTGGGTAGCGTTCCGCGATCGCCGTATCGACGTCGTTGTCGAGGCCGATCCAGGAGCGGATGTCGCGCGGGTTTCCGCGGATTATGCGGCCGGTGAACTGGTGGCGGTCTTCCTCGGTCCAGTTGATCCGGTCGAGGGCTTCTTGTTTGGTGATCGGTTGGCGGGGTGCGTCCGGTCCGATGCCGTGGGCGATCGTGAACTGCGGTGTTTGGATGCTTTGTATCGCGTGTTCGGCGGTGATGCGGGCGTTGGCGCGTTCCAGATCGAATTGGCGTTGCCGGGCTTGGTGTTCGCGGCGGATCGCGTGCTGTTGGGCGTGGCGGGCGAGTAGCGCGGCCAGGGTTTGAGTTGTGGTGCGTAGGGCGTCGTCCACACCATCGGTTTCGGGCATTGGGGTTTCCTCTCAGCTCAGCGGGATTGTTCGGGTTGCCGGACGACCGGTGGTGTCCGTGGCCACGCGGCCGCCGGCGGTCGAGCCGGTTTTGGCGGTAGGGCCGAGCCCGGCATAGGCGCCCACGCCGCAATGACCGCGGCCGCTATTTGCGGAGTGGGCTCAGGGGCTCGTGGATACTCCGGTTCGCGGCGGCCGCCAAAGTCGAGTTGGCCGGCCAGTGGCGTGAGTTGTTGGGTCAGCACACGGTTGATGTGTTCGGATCGTTGCACGTCGCCCAATGCCTCGTGCAGCCGGCCGATGGAGGCGCCGAGGGCGATCATCTGGCGCAGCAGCATGGCCTGCACTATCCGATCCCGGGCTTTGCCGGTCTTGCCGACCAGCGCGAACAACAAGGCGCTGTTGTCCACGGTGAGCGTGCCACCCGGATCAGGACGTGCCGCGTGGCGGTGCAACTCGGCCGAGCGGGCGATCGCGTCCGCTGCGGCCGCTAACGGTCCCGGTGTCGGTTCGGTGTCTGCCGACCACGCCGCCAGCGCACCCGAGACCTGGTGCGCGGTGCGCGCCCACAGCACCGGGTCGGCGTTGCGGGCGAACCGGAGCCGCTGCGCCAACAGCTCAATGTCGGCCCCGATCTGGTCCCGTGTCTGGGATGCGGCGACCGGATTGGCCAGTGTTTCGCGTCCGGGATTGGCGACGCGTACCCCGCGCCAAGCCGCCCGCCATTCTGCGGTGGCTGCGGTCGCTGTCAGTGGGGTATCGGGCCATTCCTCGCGCAGCCGGGGCAGGCTCAGATCCTTGCCGAGTCGGCCGCCGCCGAACCAGATCGGCCGCTCCCCGAACTGCGGCCTCACAGCTACCCGGTAGCCCTCGATCACGTCCTGCGTACCGCACGCGAACCACGGCCTGATCAACATCCCCTGCGAACGAACCCGACGGACGAACTCGGCCTCATCCACAGACGAGACCGCACACGCCCGCACCTTGCGAGCCAAGGTGAAGCGCACCGCTTCTTCTGGACGTTGCGCGATCATCAACTCGCGGCGCTGCCCAGGCGTGAGCTCATGCCAACGTTTCGCGGTTCGGCCGGCGGCATATTGCTGGTCGTGTTTGGCGTGCGCGCGGCGACGTCCCTCGGCCTCGATCTCGCCGGGCTCGTAGCCAGTCATGGACCGCCCACCTACACCGAGCCGGCACAGCCCATGCTCGACTTCAAGCTGACGGCAAGCCTGCTGTGCACGTTTCCAATCACGGAACACGTTCGCTATCGAGCCGTCCTCATGCACCAGATTCACCGCTAGATGAATGTGGTCATTGCCGCCCGCGGATAGACCGTGACGTACCGCCACCCACCGCAACGACGGCTCATCCGGTGCGTCCGAGATGAACCCCATTCGGGTCATGAACTGCTCGGCGATCTGCGCCCACCTGTCATCGCTTACCTGACCGGCCTCTGCCTCGATCGCGAGCGAGCAATGCCACACGTGGCCACCGGGTACCTGCACATTGAACACCGTGGTCGGTGCTTCCAGATCGCGGCCGATCTTGCGCGCATCCGACACGGTCAACCGCTGCTCCATGTACCACGACATCACCCACGAACTGCCCGCCACGATGTGCGGATCGGTGTGTTCATTCGCCTTGCCAGGGCCGGCCAGATAAGCCATCAACCTGGTCATCTGCTGGCCACGTCGAACCTTCGGGATCATCGCCAAATCACCACCGCGGCTTGCCCAGCGAGAACCGCTCGGCCAAGTCGTCGATACGATCGATCGCCCGATGCGCCGACCGCCACAACTGGCCGGTCTGCGGCGGCAGATCGCCGGTCGAATTGACCGCCTTGGCGACCTGGTTGACATTCAACGCGATATTGCCCACCAGCCGCTTGACCGCGAACAGCTCCACCAGCAGTTCCCGTCTCTCGGCACGAGTGATCGTGCCCGCGTCCCGCCGGCTCAACGTCGAACTCACCAACAACCTCGGGATCGTCATACCGGCCTGCTGCGCCAAGACGATCAGCTGTGCCTCTTCCCCGACAGTCACCTTGACCTCATGCTTGACCGGCCGGCCACCCGGCACGTTCGCCGCGCGGCGCCGCCGCCACCGCCTCGGCAGAGCTTGCTCGCCCATGCGCTTGCCTCTCGTCATGCCGGACGATCCGAACGCCCAGCGCAGCGCCCCAGACCGGACAACCGTCCGGGAAGGGCTCACATGGAATGTGTCGGAGCGTTGCACACGTACCGCCGACTTAGCACGGCTAAGTCCTAACTTGCTCGCCCCAGATCGGTGAGCTCGTCGCAGTCTGCTCGCTATTCGACAAGATGTACGCTGTCGCTATCGTATGGCTTTGGAGCTGGAGTAAACATGATCGTCGTCGACCAGCGAACGGATCGCGAAAAGTTGGTCGAGTTGCTACACCTGGTCGAGGAAGACGCGCTCGACTACAAAAGCGAGATCGACATCTCGAAGGGACGGCCTCGGCTTAACTTCGTAAGGGACGCAGTTGCGATGTCCAACCGGTCCGGCGGTGGCTATATCCTGTTCGGGGTGACCGACGATGGCCGGCCGTGCCAACGTTCCGGTACATGCCAGAACCGAAGAGAGTTCGATGGCGCGAATCTCGGCGAGATCGTCCGGTCCTATGTCGATGGCGAGTTTCGCATCCTGACCCAATGGCACGACATCGATGGCTGTGAGGTTCTCCTCGCCTACATTCAAGGGCACCGCGACGGTCTACCAGCCTCGATAACGAAGATCGGCCAATACGACACCACCGACAGCAACGGAAAGAAGGAAACCAAGTACGCATTTCACGCTGGGCAAATCTTCTTACGCGAAGGCCCCGGAAACGTCACCTTACGACACGCTCACTGGGGCAGTCTGCTACGAGACCACGACGAGCAAATCCGCGCAGAATCCAATGCAAACATCCAAAGTGTTCTCCGTCGGCTCGCCAGTGAGTCTCTGTCACGGCAGGACCAAGCGCCCCCGCTGCTCATGGACATGGCCCCCGGTGTGTTCGCCGAGACCGTTGTCTCACACCTCGACGCTGGACGTGATATTCGCCTACGCCAGTTCCTTGGACATGCCGAGCACCTTCTAACTTCAGACAGCGGCCAGTCCGAAGCCGCCGCAGACCGGATCGCGATCGCGATCCTCCAATCGCTCTACTTCGATCGGATAGCCGAGGCTAACCTTGGCATCGACCACTTTGTTCGAGCCTTCGACGTACTGGATCCTTCCAAGAAGGGTACGCAGGTTCGATTGGATATCCTGACACGGATCTACGTGATCGGTAGTTTGGCTGTGCGCCTGGCACAGTGGTCTTTCATACACGACTTAGTTCTCCAACCAGCCGAGGCCCGTGGGCCTTACACGTTTGTCTATTCCTCTTGGATCAGGGCCGGGCAGGTAGCGGCCAGCCTCACCGATCTGTTCGATGCCAAACACAACGGGATGATGATCTCGCTGGCGCGAGAGCTGATGAACGACATCCCCGAGTTCCGCCCGGATCTACCAGTTCTCGGGAAAACCCCAGACGGCCAGTTGACCGACGACGACGCAGCGCTGAACAGCCTGTGTCAGTTCGACCTGCTTTACACTCTCGTCGTGGACGCCGAAGGAAAACACCAAGGTGACGCCTATCCGGCATCGTCGGCGTTCAACCAAGAACGAGCAGACCCAATAGCCGTAAGGATCGTCTCCGACGAACCTGCCCGCCGCCTGCTATTCCCGACCACGCCGGACACGAGGATCGCGGAAGTCCTTGCCGAGGTCTACGCACTCGCCAAAAAAGAATCTCACTTCAGATCGTGGTGGTCGATGCCTCTAACCGTCCAGCACTTCGTCAACGAGCAAGCCACCCAGCATAGGTAACCGCTTCAGAACCTGCGTGCAAGACGGCCGACACATTCATGACGACGAAAGGAATCATGGATGACTATCGACAGCAAGGCACGGCAGCTTCTCGACCGACGACTCGAAGCGTTCCGTTCGCTGAACGATACCCTCGACAAGATCGGGCGGGCTCGCGCAGATCTCGATGCCCGGGAGCAGGATGCCTGGGCGGCCGCTATGCGATCGGGTTGGTCCCATAGAGACTTGACCGGGCTCGGGTTGGTTGCGCCTAAACGGCTGCGCCCGGTTCGTAAACCTCGCACTGCCGAGAAAGCGTCCTCTCCCGACTGGGATACGGCACCGAGCCAAGCGAACGCCGATGAGTTCGCCTCGTGACGTCCTAGCGGATACGCAACGGTTCTACCGCAAATGCGTCTACCGGTCGTGGGTGCACAGCTACATGTCGAGCCGCTACCTGGCCGACATGATCGCCTCGGCCGGTATCGGCTACGCACCCAAAGGAAGAACCGCTACCAGCGATCATCTCCGCCGGCTCGGGCACGATCCCGACACGATAATCGCTGCCGGAGTCGCGACCCAGACCGGTCATGGCCTGCACGATGTGATGCGCGACCGGCTCATCTTCCCAATACACGACCACACCGGCGAACTGGTCGCGTTCCTCGGCCGAGCAGCGCCCGATCCCGACACCAAGGCACCGAGATACCTGAACACCCCGGCCACCGAACTGTACGACAAGAGCGCCACACTATACGGGCTGGGCGAACGATTCGATGCCCTCCGCACTGGTGCTGCGCCGTTGATCGTCGAAGGCCCGATGGACAAGCTGGCCACTGATCGGGCTGTCGCAGAGAGCGACGCCAACGTCGTTGCTTTGGCGAGTTGTGGCACTTCGCTGAGCCACGAGCATCTGGCCAGGATCGCGTCGGTCACGGACGCGCCGATGTGGTTCTGCTTCGACTCAGACCGGGCAGGACACAACGCACTGCTACGAGCCTGGGAACTCACCCAAAACACAAAACGCCTCCGGCACATGGTCGTCCGGCTACCGGCCGGTCACGATCCCGCCAGCGTCCACCCACGAACCCTAAACGCGGCAATCGCGGCCGCCACACCAATGAGCATCGCGATCGCCGAAACCCAACTGACCATATGGGGGCACCCCAACAACCCCGTCCACGCAGCACTCATGGTCTCCAAACTGGCCAACCGCGACGCAGCCCGGATCGCACCCGCAGACGCCGGCGCATGGATCGCAACCGTATCCAAACGCACGACCGTGCCCCTAACCGACGTGCAAACCAGCCTGCTCGACGCAACAAGCACACCACACACAGCCTGCTTCCCGACAACACCATCCGCATTCGCCTCCCCCAACACCGCGGAAGACCGTGGCCGCAAGAAACTGCGTCAGATCGGCAAACACCAGGTCGCCGCAGCGCTCGACGGGAGCCCGCTATGAGACTCGCGATCGCCGACCCGCCCTATCTCGGCAGGGCCGCGCTCTGGTACGGCGGCAAAGGACGCAGCAGACAGGGTGCTGCCGGGCGCGCCCGCGGGCGAGGCGCATCGGATGCCGAGTACCACGCCGACGCCGCATACTGGGACCGCCCAGACGCCCACCGCAGCCTCATGATCGCCCTCGACACCGACTACGACGGCTGGGCGCTCGCCGCATCGGGGAAAACCATTGACCTGATCCTCCCGTTCGCATGCCAGCTCGAAGCCCGCATGGCGATCTGGCATGTCACCAACGCCATCCCAGACGGCGCCCGCGTCCGCAACGCCTGGGAGGCAGTCATCTACAGGGTGCCCGCCACGCGATGCGCAGTAGGCACCGGTATACGCGTCCCCGACATACTGTCGGCGCCGCACCCGGTGAGCGGGTTCGTCGGATCCAAACCCAGGGCGTGGACGAATTGGGTACTCGACCTGCTCGGCTACGACCCAGACACCGACACAGTGGACGACCTATTCCCCGGCTCAGGGGCCATCGCAGCACACGCAGCGAGGCTCATATGAGCACACCCATCCGCATCCAACGCCGACGCACCGAGCGGCGATGCGAACCCACGTGCGCGCCGGGCACCGCAGTAAAGGGTGTGCTGTGAGCCGGGGCGACCAGCAGCTGCGGTTCAACGACTGGTTCTGTGGAGCCGGTGGCGCCACGCAGGGCGCGCACGCGGTGCCCGGTATCGAACCGGTCCTCGCAGCGAACCATGACAAGCTCGCTATCGAAACCCACTCGACGAACTTCCCCGGCGTGGAACACTTCTGCGGCGACATCCAAGACCTCGATATAGCCAGGCATCCCTACGCGGAGATCTTCTGGGCCTCACCGGAGTGCACGAACTGGTCGGCGGCGAAAGGCCGGAAGGCCGACTACGCAGCCCACCCCGGACTGTTCGACAACCCAGAACCCGAAGATGGCGTGGTGCGCTCACGCGCCCTCATGCAAGACGTGGTCCGCTACCTACGCGGCATGGACACCCGCCACCAGCCGATACTCGCCGGGATCGTCGAAAACGTCATCGACATCCGCAAATGGATTCACTGGGATCACTGGCTGGCCGGGATCGAAACCCTCGGCTACCGCACTCGCCTGATCGCCCTCAACTCGGCGCACGCCGCCTCGCATCGCACACCACGGGCACCACAGTCCCGCGACCGGCTATACCTCGCCTACTGGCACCAGTCACTCGGCCGCGACCCCGACTGGGACCGCTGGCTCCGCCCCGAATGCCGGTGCGCATCATGCGAGCAAACCGTGCAAGGCATCCAAACATGGAAACGCCCCAGCCAGGACATGGGCCGCTACGGCAGCCAGTACTACTACCGCTGCCCGAACACCGACTGCCATGGCGCCCGGGCGGAACCGTTCTACCTACCGGCCGCCACAGCGATCGACTGGACGATCCCAGGACAACGGATCGGCGACCGCGACCGGCCCCTGTCCCCCAAAACAATGACCCGCATCCAAGCAGCACTCAAAAAATGGAAGCCGACAATCACCGAAACCACCACAGCGCGCAACACAGACGATCTACTGCCCATCTCGACCACCGCCCTGCTCGTGCCCGTGGAGGGCCGCGAAGGCAAACAGGCAATGCCAACAGACAGGCCACTACGCACCCAAACCACCCGCAACGACCTCGCGCTACTGACAATGCCGCACAACCCGCTGATGCCCTACTACGGCGCATCCAGACCGGGCACGCCAACCGATCAAACGATGGGCACACCCACCACCGCATGCCACCAATCGCTGCTCGAACCACCCCAGACCGACATCATGGACTGCCTATTCAGGATGCTCGAACCCCACGAGATCGGCGCCGGCATGGCCTTCCTCCCCGACTATGTCGTCTGCGGTTCAAAACGCCAACAGGTGAGACAGTACGGCAACGCCGTCACCCCACCAGTCGCCGAGATCCTCGTCTCCGCGCTCGCCGAATGCGTCCAAGGCCACGACATCGACTGGACACACCCATCCCAGGTCACCTAAACATTCGATGTGAACCCGCTATGAAACTCGCAACCACCGATCCACTATACCTAGGACTGGCCGCACTCTGGTAGGGATCGAATGGTGAGTCAAGCGGTGGGGGGTTGGCAGTTGTCGCCAGTGACAGGGCACGGCTGCAAATCCCATTTGCGGTTGAAAGGCTCCGACTTGATGAGGACCGGATTAAGCCCGAAACCCGGGTTGAGCATCCGCGCGAGCACCACAATGCTCACCTGATCAGCCCCGCACTCTCGGGCCTTGACGGCCAGTGCCTGGGCGTTCGCGCCCGTGACCCACGTGTCCTCGACGATCATCACATGCCCACTCAACGGGGCATCGAACGCGAAGTCATCGGGGTCCATCTCGTTGGCCCGGCCGGTGCGAGGAAGCCCGACATACTGGGCAGGAACAAACAGTGAAGGCTTCAAGGATCCCGCCAGTTCGGGTAGCGGATGACCGGTACGGCCTCGCCCGGATGGCACTGCGGTCACATGACGCACCGGCGCGCCAACATGCCTCACCAAACAGGCTGCGTGGTGCCGGTAGAACAGGTACAGCAACGCGGCAAGCCTGTACAAGGCCGGGCTGGACCCCTCCTTGTACTGGTAGATATCGCTGTAATGCTGCTCACAAGATCTGATTTGCTTCCCCGCATAGCTGAGCGGCACCACAACATCCGCCAGTCGATCCCTGTAGCAGCTCTTTGATCTCTTGTCGCACGGGCTGCACATCGGGTGAACATGGGTGGGGGCAGCGCATACCGAGCACATGGTCACATCAGGGAGCGACCGACCGCTGAGGGGTCTCGGGCCGTAGGGGAGAGTTAGCTTGCGGTTGACGGGGCGAGGATGATGCCCCACTATGTGCAGGAGTTCGCTTGTCGTCTTCATGTCACGCGACGGCGGACAGAAGCTCATCGGCCATTTGAGCGGCCATATCCACGGCCTCCTGCGCGTTCCCGGCCACCCCGACCAGCGCCGCGTCATCGCTCGCGATCCTGCGGCCCCAATCGGTGGTTTCCGCGACCGAACGCGACAAGACCAGCGGACGCCCATGAGCGACTGCCTGCTTCGCCTGGTGCCTGGTGCCGGACATTTCGCCGGCGACCACGATGATTGTCGCTTGCCCGTACGCGGACATGACAGCATTGCGCATCGGGAACGATATTTGGGTCCCGGGCGACCCCGGCCAGAACTGCGACAGGACCATGCCTTCGCGTTCGAGGCGCTGCTGCAGCGCCTTGTTCCCCGCCGGATAGTAGCGATCGATCCCGGTGCCGATCACCGCTACGGTTCGCCCGCCGAGCCGGAGAGCCGTGTTGTGCGCGGCCGCATCGATGCCCTTCGCGAGCCCCGCCACGACGGTGACGTCCTGCTCGACGAGCATGGCGGCAATGTCCTCGGCGGCCTGGACAGCGGCCGGGGACGGGTCCCGGGAACCGACAACGCACACTCCCCGGTCCTCGGGGTCCACATGTCCGCGGACGAAAACGATGGGCGGGAAGTCATGGACGTCCCGGAACTGCCGCGGATAGTCATCGTCGAACCAAGTGAGGACGGTCTCGCCGGCCTCCGCCCATTCCTGCAACAGCCCGGCCGCGATATCGAGTTGCGTCCCGGAGATCTTGTGCTCGGCCGCGATATCGGTGGGTTGCTGGCCTTCCACGAGCATCTGCCGCAGGTCCATCGGGTGCCGCGCGAACGGGCCGTCCTTCAACAAGGCGAGTAGAGCAATGTTGTTCTCGGTGCTGTCGCTCATGCCGTCACTTCTGTCGCATCTTGGTCATCCGCAGTTTCGGCTAAGCCTACGCGAAACAGCGAGCATCCCGGGTATCGTCCGGCAACTCAAGGCCAGACATCTAGGCGGCTGCCATGACTGCCGCTACCAAAAGGTGGGGTGTTGCCGGAACGGTTGACAGATGAGGCAACGCTGGCGGTTGCAGCACTGCTGGCAGGTACGACGTCCATCAGCGTTCAACCCCTACCGGTGGCCGGCAATCGTCGGTGCCGGAGAATCGAACGACCAACCGGCTGGGGTGGTCGTCCAGTTGCTCAGCGCCCGCCAGCGTGGCCGGAGTTCTAGCCTTGATTGGACTCGGGAAGGTTGATTGGTGCAGTTGCCAGCGGTGGATCAGGCATCGAGCTTGAATGATGCCCGGCGTCGGGACTGGTAGCTGGCTCGGGGTGAGGTTCCCACCGGTGGCCTGGTTGTAGAGGTCGACTATGGTCTTCACCAGCTCCTGCCGAGTGCCGTAGATCCCTTCGAAGTGGTATCCGTCCGTCCAAGGACGCTGGGCGAGATGACCCAGATGGCGCAACAAGTCATCGGCCATCGTGGGTGTCGGACATGCAGGGAAGGCCGTAGTAAATGGCCAGACCTGCTCAAAGGTTTCGGCTAGAGTGGTCTCTGATTCCTTGCTCAGAGATGGCAGCAAGCTGTAGCCGCTGGTCTTGCGTTCGGCCCATTGTGCTTCGGCTCGTTCGTGGCCTCGCTGCACGGCGAGTTTGGCGGCCTGTATTGCGTCCAGTTGGCTCATTGGGGTGTCTCCTAGCGTTCGATGTCGGCCCCGGGAACGCGGCTGGCAGGTGGGGTTAACAGACGATTCCTCGCCGGTAGCGGACGTTGGGTCGCGCGGACGGCGTCGAGGCGCTGCAGTTCGGCAACAGCCGGGTTATCTTCATCTCAGGACAGGCAGTACCTGGCAAACCGACTCCAGATCGGCGCGTCCCGAGCTGATTCGCAGGCGCGCGATCAGGGCATTCACACTCATGACGGGCCGGCCTTCGGCGTCGACAATGCGAGTGTAGGTAGCCGCGTCGTTCGTAGGCTGTGGATCGTCTGCAACGTGGTTCACGCCATGGATGTGAACCGCAGGTAGCACACCGCGGACAGCAACGACCGAAAGTGAGGAGCAAAGGTGCCATTCCTGGGCGAAGAGCAAATGACCGTCTGGCTCATCGCCCCGATACCCGATCCCGACTTCGGAGTTGACCTGCGCTCCAGCGCCCGCCTATTCCAGTCGGAACAAGACGCCCGTGCCGTCTTCGACGACACTCCACCCGGCTTCTACTTGTGGCGAGCCGAGCTGACGATCGAATACCGAGTTTCTGACTATGAGCTGGTCGAATGAGATTCAGCTGGGCTGGTTCAGAACCCGGGTCAAGTAGGATCGTGCGGTTTTGGTTATGCGGCCAGTATCGCGTCGAGCCACTTGGTCGGGACTGTGGCCAAGATGGATTCTGGGTGCATGAGTAGGGGTGATGCCTCGGCGCCGGCACGACGGGTGCCGGTGATGATGTTCATCCATGCTGAGGCTGCGTCTGGGGTGAGCCCGAGGATGGCGAGGTAGGGGTCTCTGCGGGCGGCGGTGTGGCGGCGGGATGCGGGTTCTTTGACGGCGAGTTCGGCGCAGCGGCACAGGACGGGCCAAGCCAGGCCGGGGTCGATACCGATAGTGGCAAGTTGGGCGACGATGGTGTCCATCATGGGTGAGTCGGCGAGGTCGTCGAGGCCGACGTCGTTGCCGCGCTGATCGAGATCCCGGGCGGGCTTGATTTGGTCGAGTTCCCATTCGGTGGCCAGCGTGCACGTGGCGACGGGACCGTCGTTGGTTCGGACGATACCTCGGGCGATCTGGTCTTGACGGGCGGCTTGTCGTCCGACGATGGTCATCAGCAGTCCGGTTGGGTCGGCGGCGTTGATGATTGCTTCGGTGTGCTCGATCAATACGGTCCAGGCCAAGCTGATTGTGTCGGCGATCGCATCTTCGCGTTTGAAGTCGACCCGGCGCAACGCCACCCAGCGGCCGCTACCGGAAATCAAATCAGTCAATAGTTGGGCGAGGTGGTCTGCTGTTGCACCTCGCCAATTCGACGCGCACGCGGCCGCGATCAGCGCAGGCAGCCCTTCGAGTTCGATCAACGATTTCTGAATCGCTTGGCATTCATTGATCGCTACGGGGTCGTCGTCCTCAGTGGGTGAGGCGGCAGTCAAGAAGTCGCGGGTGAGGTACAGCCGGCCTTCGGCAGCGCGGGCTCCCCGGCGGCGGGTTTCGCGGCCGATCCAGCCGGTCTTCTCAAGGTCACCCAGAACCCGGTTGGTCGACCCGAGGCTGAGTAGGCTGCGTTGCGCAATGGTTGTCCTAGGTGCCAGGCAGACGCCGCGGTGATCAGACAGCAACGCAACACTGCCCAGCACCACGCGATGAGCCGCGGTCGGTACGTCGACCCGCCACGCCCAGGCCGGGTTCACCCGCTGTGGGTCGAACCGGATGGATGAGTACTTGCCAAGCTCAGCCATCGGCAATTCTGAACCGCTCATATTTGCCGATGGTGTCTCTTCACCCTCGAACGGATAGCCGAGAGCGAACTCGGTCGGCTGGTAACGACCACTGATGGTCGACCGCTGCCGTCGCCAAGTCAACCTGCAGTCAGCCGCCAACTCGTGTAGGTGGGTTTGGGTCGACCGCACCGACATGGCTGCACCCTTGGCTAGCTCTTCGACGGCGATCGCCCCGGAAGCGTCCAGGTCAGCGTGTAGCGCCAGCGTCCCAAGCAAGGCTCGTTTGGCTGGGCTATCGACCTTCGCGAGCCATGCGTAGCCCACCAGCGCTTGGGTCACGATGCCACCTCCAGCGGGGGTTCTGGGTCTGGGCTGCCACCGGGTGGGTATTTCTTCAGCCACCAAAGGATAGACTGCTGGCCGTCTGGGTGACCGGCGGCGCGGGCCTCATCCCTGAGCCGGAAGGCCAGCGGCCGTTCGCGAGGCGGCTCGGGCGCGGCCGGCGGCTTCGGTGCCGTCGAACGCTTTCGTCGTTGCGGTGGGTTGACCGGGATCTGACTAATTCGGTAACCGACCAAGCCAGCCAGATTCCGGATCTCCGACTCCGGTGGCATGGAGTTCCCGGCCAAAGTGGCCCGCAGCGCGTCCGGACGCCAGCCGGCCTCGGTGCGTTTACGGAGCGCTCGGGCGACCTTAGAGACCGCGGATGGTTCAAGGCGCCGCATCGCAGCTGGCAGACAGTCGACCAGGATCTCCCAATCCTCGGCGGCGATATCGCCTGTGTCTTGTTCGAGCGTCCTATCCAGACCAGACCGAACCAGCCCGCCCCCGACATCGGCGTCCGGCGGATCATCGCGCGCGGGCCTGGTCTGGTTCGGTGGGGAACCTTTAGGTTCCTTGGGTCTTTCGTTAGAAAGACGTGCCTGTGATTTCTCGGTCCGAGATTTCTGTGTCCGAGAAAACTCGGCGCCAAGACGACTAGGGGTTTCGCTACTCGATTCCGCAACGCCCCCTTCACAGGGTTTCTCCTTGTCGAGCTGTGCAGAAGATTCTCGGCGCCGGGCCGACAAGGCATCTTGTCTAGCAGCTTCGCTTACTGGATGAGAAGGACAAGAAGTGATCTCATGGCCGAAAGTCTCAAACACCCACGCCGCTGCCTCGTCCCGTTCGACTGGTTCCTCGAAGACGGCGGTGTGCGTCCTGACCCGTCCTTCAACTCGAACGTTGAACCGCCAACGGTGACGCCTAGCCTCCAACTCTTTCAATGCCCTACGCGCCCGGGTTTCACCCATCCCGGTAGCCATCATCTCGCGATAGCCCTTGGGCGCGTCATCGCGCAGAGCAAGCATGTACATCAGCAAGAACCGAGCATCGCAAGACAAGGTGTTATCCAGCACGGTCCGACTCCGCAAAGAAACCGAACCCCGCCTGACCGAGTAAAACTCCTTGACCACCTGACTAGCCACGAACCACCCCTGAAGCCAACCCCCCAGTGACGCGTACAAGCTCTGCTCCTACATTGAGGCCACTCTCACACCTCACCACCGGCGTTTCATCCACACTGCAAGGGTATTAGCTAAGCTGAAGACATACAAGAACCTTCTCTACTTCAGCTAATGAAACTTTCGTCAAGCTACTTTCCCGATAGCTCATCGAATAGTATGAGATCATGAGCGTGACAGTCTCGATTCAGCCCGAGGGCACTCTTGTTCGAAGTGTTGCGTCCGAGGTGCGTGGGGTCATCGCAAAATTCGGCATGAAGCAAGCCGATTTGGCTAAGTTCTTAGGTTTGTCGCAAGGAGCGATCTCAAATCGCATGCGTGGCACGCAGGCGTTCCAATTACACGAGATTGAGTTGCTGGCCAACTGGTTCTCGACAACTCCGCAGGTCTTGATGGGGTTCGCAACTGAGCCGCGTCCACATAAGCCGATACCGACGGCCGAGTGGTGCGCCCACAGGGGTTCGAACCCTGGACCCGAGGATTAAAAGTCCCCTGCTCTGCCAACTGAGCTATAGGCGCGTCCCAACGAAGCTTAGCCGACCATCCCGGCGCGGGAGGAACCAGGTGCTCGTCCCGATAGGCTATCGGTGTGCACACGGGCCTGGTGGTGACGCTGATCCTGGTGATCGGCGGAGGTTTGCTGGTGGCCGCCGCGCTGGCCGACCGCCGCAACCGGCGCGTCGACCGACCCCGGCGACCCGGGCTGGCGGCAGCACCGGGCAACGAGCCCGACTACTACACCACCGACCAGTTGCTTGCCGGCGCACCCCAGCCGCAAAGCCTCGACAAGGCCAACCGGCAGCGGCTGGATGATCGGCTCGCGGCC
>ERZ773010.1437-NODE-1437-length-14949-cov-8.636162_pt1 | contig 14949 bp, 15 predicted proteins | sample MGYA00580842_ERZ773010 | MGnify/ENA primary metagenome ERZ773010 (study PRJEB29015, sample SAMEA2737982) | human oral metagenome | biome: human oral; feature: human-associated habitat; material: dental | place: China | collected 2107 ...
CTGTAAATCTCCCGCCGTCAGGCTTCGTAGGTTCGAGTCCTACTTCCGGCACCAAAACAGGACAAAACTGTGAGCCGCGCCGCTGGTCGCAATAACATCACCAGCAAGGTATAATAAATCCATGAGCCAGCTATCTATAAAAAACAAGTTCATTAGCACTGTTCGTGCCTATCCCCTAGCGTCATTTTTTATTCTCGCATATCTTGGGTCGTGGATTGGGTGGAGTCCGTGGTGGTTGTCGCAGACAGGTGTCGGGTTGCTACCGTATGAGCTGCCACATTCTGCGGTTGCCGGCATCAATCAGCTCGGGCTTATTGCGGGGCCGCTGGTTGCAGTGTTTGTTGTTACTCGCATTGCGAGTGGACGCAAAGAAGTAAGGCAACTACAAAAGAGCTTTACGCAGTGGCGAGCGCACCCACTGGCATATATTCTCGCATTCGTGGCAATTCCTCTCGCGATTTGTGCGGCGTATTTCCTCTTTGGTGGTGTTGGGATTTCGTCCGACATATCGCCTGCGATTATCACGACACTGCTCGTCACATTTGTTACATATCTTGCTGGCGGTCCGCTACAAGAAGAGGGTGGCTGGCGAGGTTTTGCTCTTCATCGTTTGCAGCAGAGGTATCACCCGCTAGTTGCAGCGGTTATTTTGGGTGTCGTGCACTGTCTATGGCATATACCATTATTCTTTACCTCCGAATGGGACACGGCACGCAGCGGTGTTTCGCAGTTATGGGCGTACCTTGTACTAGTGGTGAGTATGTCGGTCGTAATGTCATGGCTCGTCAACAAGGCGCGCGGCAGTGTGTTTCTTGCCATACTCGCGCACAATAGCGTCAACTGGTCGCTCTTTGTTGTTGCGACGCTCAGCGGCGTTGCTGTCGCCAACAACTGGCCTGCTGCACTCGGTCTGACAGTGCTAGCAGTCGTGGCGATTGTTGCAACACGTGGGCGACTTGCTTTTGAACAGAGCAATAAGTAATAGCTACGCTCGCCCCTCGCTGTCGAGGTCGATATAACCTTTAATCGGACGATCTTTCATGATTGTCGGGCGCGCGCCCTTTCGTTTCAGTGCGTCCTCGTATGCGTCCGCACCGACACGCACCATGATATTGTCTGCTTTGCTACCACCAACGCAAACGCACATTTTGTTGTTGACCATAAAGGCAATACCACCATACATCTTGATTTCGTGCGTGTCGGGCAAATGTGTGAGGTCTAGCCGCACTTGGTCAGCGACGGCTTCATTATACATCAGCCCGATCACCAGTGCCATACCGATGAATACGCCGAACGCACTCGCAGTAATGGCGATAGCCGTCTCAGAGTTCTTTCTGGCTTTCTTTTGATATAATGAAACTATGGAAAAGAAAAGGGTAACGCCAGAGGAAAGAAAAACGCCTATTGGTAGGGTTGGATACCTTATCGTAAACTCAACAGACAGTAAAGAATCGGCAAAGTTCTGGAGCGCCGTAACCGGCAGAGAGCTGGGTGATGTCTCACCGCCATACGTTGATCTACCGTCAACTAAGAATGAGGATGAGGTAACAATTAGTATCCAACAGGTTCCTGATAAAGAGTCTCTCGGGATGCATATTGACATTGTTGTCAATGATATTGATGAAGCTATTCAACAAATAACTGCTCTTGGCGGAGGACTCGTGCAAGAAAAAACAGAGGGGAACTGGCGCTGGGTAGTCATGCAAGACCCCGATGGAAATAGGTTTTGTCTAGTGACTAACTAGCAACTATTAGGTAAAGTTGACTTTACTCATAAACAATGCTATAATTTCGAGCATGTTAGAGCTTATCAAGCGAGGGCTGATCACCTGGAACGAGCAGAAAAATCAGCGCCTCAAGTTACAGCAGGCCTACGTTGCCCTAGCCATCATCAGCCTGACTGTCGGTGGCGGGCTGATACTGATCAGTAATTCAGCCGCGCACCTGGCCGCCTCGATCGCCGGTATCGTCGGTGTGGTCTTCTTGGTTAATAGTGTCGCTTGGACAGTGCTGGACGCCATCATTGCACCGCGCCTGCCGCGGCCAGCCAAACCAACCCAAGCGCGCACCACAAAATCCACCCGTACTTCACGTTAAGTTGCTCGCCGCCGCCCGACATGCTATTATCAAATCATGAAACGATTTCCATTTGCCAAAACACTCAAAGCACTCTATAAACCATTACCACGCATGTCCAAGCAATCGCGCCAAGCGGTCGCCGACAACCTCTGGATTGTCGCCGCACTGCTGGCAGTGGTGGCTGCCTTGTCGCTAACCTCAGCCCTATCACTTCTGTCGCAAGCTGACCGCATCTCGCTCTTTGGCGTTTCTATTTTTGTACCTAACATCGTTCTCATTCGCCTGCAGCAGATCATCACGCTAATCTTTGCCGTCACCGAAATTTTCCTCTTTGGGCTGGCTATCTCACCGCTACGACGCAAACAAACCCGAGGCTGGCTCTTCGCCACCGCCGGCATTGTCGTTACGTTCCTTGCCACCGTTGTCACCTTTATCCTCAGCTTCTTCACCCATTACTACGATGTTGCGAGCGGAGTTGTTGCTATCGCCTTGGTCGCCGCTATGGGCTACGTGCTCAGTGAAATTGAATCTGAGTTTGACTCAGCCAAAGCCAACAAGCCGACGGCGCACAAAGAAGAGCCGAAACAAACAACTGCGCCAACCGCCCCTAAAGCCACCGACAAGCCAGATCAGGTCGAGGCAGAGAAGTAGTCTGAGAACGCCATCGTCTTTGCACGGCCACGTGAATATGGTACAATACGAATGTTGCCGCGCTGTTTTCAGGCGTAGCCGGTGTGCCGCGATAGCTCTTACGTGTGAAACGCGAACATGCGTAGAGCGCATGCCGCAGGCGATGGTGTAATGCCGCGATAGCTCAGTTGGTAGAGCGCATCCATGGTAAGGATGAGGTCTCGGGTTCAAGCCCCGATCGTGGCTCCATTTTGATTTTTAGATTATTAGTAAATTTTTAGCCAGTTTTTTGTTTTGGCGCCTTGATGTCAGTAAGGCCATAACTCCAAGATTCACAATAGTAGGTAAATTGTCGGGTATATTATTATCGCTAGGTAAAGCATTCTCAGAAATGCAGGCAATAAACAAAGACACCTCCGATAACATCGACGACAGTCTACAGAATTATTTCCATGTATACAAGTGAGCACCGAGTGTTATTTTGTGGTATACTACTATTAGTCTATTAGCATGAAAGTACGAGAATTTAAGAACAAATTAGAAAATACCTTAAGGGGTGACCTTAAAGTCTTGCAAGACAAGAATAATGATTGGGTAGTTAAGGGCTTTATAGACATTTACAAAAATATCTATACTATCTCAATAGATACAAAGGTCATATCTAAGATAATAGAGCTTATGTTGTTCCCTACGATTTCGAAGTTTGCGAGAAGCAATAAGCTAAAAATGGTGCTAGCTGAGCATCAAAATTTCTATCCTGACATTACGTTTATTGATGAGAGAGACGGGACTGTGTTTGCAGTAGATGTGAAATCTACCTATCGAGTCAGCAATACTCGAGTAAACGGTTTTACCTTGGGCGCTTTTACTGGATATTTCCGCAATCGTTCCAGTGGTAAAAATATAACTATGCCATATTCAAATTATACTTGCCACCTTGTTCTTGGGGTCATTTATACGCAGCAGCCCAATAAAATTGATGAAGAAAAAATATATACGATTGATGATTTACCGGAAATAGTCTCTGTTGTCTCTGATTTTGATTATATTGTTCAGGAAAAATATAAGATTGCCAACTCAAGACCAGGTTCAGGAAATACAAAAAATATTGGCTCGATCACAGAGATAGAAAAGCTACATAATGGTAACGGGCCGTTCGCTAAACTTGGTGCAGATATTTTTGACGACTATTGGATGTATTACCAAACTCGTGATATGGCTGATGGTGGAAATACGCCATATTCAAATCTAAAGCAATACGTAGCATACAAGAAAAAGCTGCCGGACGCCAAATTATTAAACACCATCGACGAAGAGTTGTAGCTATGAGAGATCTGAACATCGCGATTCAGCCATCCTTCTTACCGTATTTAGCAGAAGAAAAAATCATTACTGTATTTGACGAAATGCACCCTTTTCCAGCTACACGCTATCAGGGTTCAAAGAACAAATTAACAGATTGGATTTGGGAAAATATATATGATATAAATTTTACAACCGCACTTGATGCTTTTGGTGGAACCGGTTCTGTATCGCATATGCTGAAGCGCAAGGGAAAGGAAGTTATCTATAACGACATTCTTAGGTTCAACTCGATAATAGGAACTGCACTTATAGAAAATGATTCCATATTATTAACCGAGGAAGATATTGAATTCATATTAAACAATGACAGCGGTTCATTTAATTTTATTCAAAAAACGTTTAAGGGAATTTTCTATACTGACGAGGAAAATGCTTGGCTTGATAAAACGATTTTTAATATTGAGCTCTTGGGGGATAGGTATAAGAGGGCAATTGCTTATTTTTCTTTATTTCAATCGTGTATTATTAAAAGGCCGTATAATTTATTTCATAGAGCAAACTTATACTTACGACTATCGACAGTAAAGCGCAGTTTTGGCAACAAAGCGACATGGGACAAGTCTTTCGAAAGTTGTTTTCGACATTTCGCAGCAGAAGCCAATAGCTCAATATTCTCAAACGGTAAAAATTGTGTTGCCCTAAATAAAGACGTAGCAACTTTTGATTCAAAAAACATTGACCTAGTATATCTTGACCCACCGTACATCTCTAGCAACGGTGTAGGCACGGACTACTTAGATTTCTATCACTTTCTAGAGGGAATAGCCAGCTACAAAACTTGGAACAATAAGATTAATCATAGATATAAGCATTTACCTATAAAAAATAAGAAAAAGAACCCGTGGACTAATAAAAATCAGATAGAAAGAGAGTTCCATAAAATAATAAGTAAGTTTTCTGATTCCACGATAGTCATTTCTTATAGAAGCGACGGTATCCCGAGCATTGAACAGATATGTGATATACTTTCACAATATGGTAAAAAAATGTGCGTGGTATCTAATAGGGACTACAAGTACGCTTTGTCACACTCGAAAACAAAAGAGGTGCTAATCATTAGCAAATAACTTAAGCTAAGTCGTTTTGGTTTTGTTTTAGGCTACCTAGTTTGATATAAAAGAAGTGACTACGATGAAGCTCATGCCAGGTTTCGCCGAAACAGTGGGAGCAGCGTTAGCAATGCGCCACCTATAGTTTATAATAAACATATGCCTCAAGATCTCACGCGCCAACTCGAAACGCTTGCTCAAGGCAACGAAACCTACGCCGCCTTTAATCAGCGCATCGTCAATACCAAGATGCCGGTTATCGGCGTGCGCGTGCCGGATTTACGGCGATTGGCGAGGAGATTGGCACCTGATATGAGCGCAGCGGACATTAGCAAATTACTAGCGGCCAAGAACGAATCATTTGACTACGTGCTGCTATGCGGACTGCTGATCACACACGCTCGGCTCGATGACCAAACGGCGGTTGATTTGACTAAACAATATTTGCCGCTCGTTGATTCGTGGGCGCATATTGATGTATTTGTCGAGAAAAAGCGACGCTTTGCCGGTGAAATGTGGTGGGATTTTGCGCTGGAATGCTTACAGAATGAAGCCGAGTTCACGGTGCGCTACGGCGTGATTTCTTTGATGACTAATTTCCTAGACGAAGCACATATCGATCAGGTTTTCGCGGCGCTGCGAAACGTTAAACACGACGGCTATTATGTCAAGATGGCGCTGGCCTGGTTGTATGCTACAGCGGCGGTTAACTTCTTTGAGTTGACGCTGGCTGAACTAGAAAACGGGCATATCGACGCTTGGACGCGCAACAAATCTTACCAAAAAATGCGCGAATCGCGGCGATTTACGCCCGAACAGCAGGAAATTATACTAAAAAATAAACAAGTGATTTAACAATGGCTGGGGCAGTGGTTGTGCTCTTATTTCTGGCTGCCATCGTCATTATAATTAAATTTTTCCAAACTCAGAAATTGCGGGAAGTTGAAAAATATCAAGATCCGGCGTTTCTTAAAAACTTGCGTAAGATTGATGAATTTTTAGAGCAAATTAACCATTCCAATGATTACATAACGTGGAAAAAACGCGATGAAATTTTGAAAAAATACCAGGAGACTAGCGATTTTTTCCGGGGCAAGTCCAAATTTTATAAAAAACAGTCGTGCGTTCGCCGCTTTAACGATACGTATGAAAACTTCGCTGAGTTTATTAAAAACTATAACCGTAAATACGTCGCTGCGCAAAAACAATTAAACCGCGATTTCTTTGATAATATCGAAGGCAAATCGCTGGACGATCAGCAGCGCCAGGCAATCATCACCGATGAATATTCTAATTTAATTATCGCTGGCGCCGGCTCTGGAAAAACGTTGACGATTTTAGGGAAAGTCAAATATCTGATAGAGAAAAGAAATGTTAATCCGTCAAAAATCCTGCTGCTGTCGTTTACTCGTAAGACTGTCGAGGAGCTAAACCAGCGGCTGCGTAATTTGGGCCTAAAAACAAAGGCGACAACCTTTCATAAACTGGGCTATGACTATATCAAGCATTTTCAGAAGAATCCGCCGGCCGTCGCTAACGAGAATTTGTTACACCAAACTATCAAGCAATTTTTGAAAAATGATATTTTACATCATGATTCTGCGCTTAAATCATTTGTGCAATTTATGGCTTGCTATCTGAATATTCCCGAGGAAAATGACGCGTTTGATTCGCTTGGCGAGAAGCTTGATGTTAAAAACGGTATAGATTTTGAGACGTTAAAGTCGAAATATTATGCCAATACTTCCGGTAGCCAGCGGATTAGCAAAAACAAACTTGACACGTTTTCTGGCGAGCGCGTTAAAAGCGTCGAGGAGCTGGTGATCGCTAATTTCTTATTCTTAAACGGTGTTAATTATGAATATGAAAAACCGTATCCGCACGGCGATCATATGTACCGGCCGGATTTTTATCTGACGGATTATGATATTTGGCTGGAGCATTTCGGTATTGATAAGCATGGGCGCGCCAAATGGCTATCGGAGTTTCAGGAAAAGCAATATTTGAAATCTATGCATAAAAAACGCGCCAAGCACCATCTGTACCGAACCAAACTTTTAGAGACGTACTCGTGGTATAATCGCGATAATATTTTGCTGGATAAACTGCGGGAAATGCTGGAGAAATCGGGCGTTACCTTTCAGCCGCTGAGCGAGCAGGAGATTTATCATAAAATTATCAAGCAGGATTCGTCGTTCGGCGCGGAGATTATTAGCTTAATTACTAGTTTTATTAATTTAAGCAAATCGCGGGGACTAGCCGCCAATGGTTTGCGAAAATTTATGGAAGACAGCGAAACCGACGACCAATTTATGAACGCTCGCCGGCAGCTGTTTTTAGATTTCGCGCTGCCGATTATTGAGAAGTATAACGCTGTTTTATCAGCGCGCGGCGAGATTGATTTTAACGACATGATTAATCAAGCTGCTAATTTGGTGCAGCAAAAGGGTGCCGCCAAAGCGTATGACTATATCATCATTGATGAATATCAGGATATTTCGGCGGCTAGGTTTAAGTTAATTACGGAAATCCGCCAGCGCTCGGGCGCGCGGTTGGTCTGCGTCGGTGACGATTGGCAGTCAATTTATCGGTTTACAGGCAGCGATATTTCGCTGTTCAGTGATTTTGGTAAGTTTGTCGGCGAGCATGAAAAATTATTTATTGAAAGGACGTATCGCAACTCGCAGCAGCTGATCGATATCTCCGCCAAATTCATCCAGCAAAATCCGCAGCAGCTGGCTAAGAATCCTAAATCTTCCAAGCAGCTGGATTGCCCGGTGGAGTTTGTAGTGTATGATCAGAATAATGCCTTTTCAGTGCTTGTCGAGCAGATTCGTCAAATTGTTGCCGAATGCGGCGCAGGGCAGCAGATTTTACTGTTGGGGCGGCATAGCTTTGACCTGGATTATGTGATTTGTCTGAGGGACGATAAGGGAAAAGTTATCAAAAACCAGTTGAGGGAGGAAGTTAAAAAATACAATGAAACTACTGGCGCGCTGATACTTACTGGCTTTGAAGATGTTGATATCAAATTTATAACCGTACATAAGTCCAAGGGGCTGGAGGCGGATAATGTGATCGTCCTAAATTTGAAAAACGACTTGTATGGTTTCCCAAATAAACTAACCGATGATCCGATTATATCGCTGCTGCTGAGCGCGCCGGAGGCTTGCCGTTTCGCCGAGGAAAGGCGCTTGTTTTATGTGGCGCTTACTAGGACGAAGAATAAGGTCTATCTATTAACACCGGAAAATGAATCGCTGTTTACCAAGGAGATTAAACGGTATTCCAATTATCTAATCCAAGGACGTTACGGCGAATCGGAATTGGTTAACTGTCCGTGGTGTAAAACCGGCAGGCTGATTATCCGCCAGAATAGCCAAACTGGCAAGAGTTTCGTTGGTTGCTCACATTATCCGCATTGCAGCCAGTCGTATAATAACGTCGAAATTTTAAGCAAGCCAATCTTATGCTCGTCATGCCGAAGCGGCTTTCTAGTGCGCCGCCGCGGTAGGTATGGCGAGTTCTTAGGCTGCACTAATTATCCGGAATGCAAGCAGACGCTGCAGTTGAGTAATTAGTAGTTTTTAAGAATTCCTCTAGGGGTAAATTTGGCTGTCAAATAAGCATAAGGTATAATAATTACAAATAGACGGAGGAATTATGGATAAACCAAATATTGCGGTTAAAGACATAGAGTTGGCGCTGAAGTTTCGGCGGGCGATAAAAAGTTTCGACCCGAAAAAGAAAATTAGCGATGAAGATATTGAGCTAATTTTAGAAGCGATTCGCCTGGCGCCGACATCGTATGGGTTTGAGCCGTTTAATGTTATCGTGGCGCAAGACGCCGATCTTCGTAAAAGGATTGAAAAAGCTGCCGGCGTTAACGCTGCGAGGTTTACCGCCAGCCATCTGTTGATTTTTACTGCCAAAACCGGACAGGAATTGACGCGAAAGGACGGGCATATTGACCATATGCTGCGCGATGTGGCGCAGATGAACGCAATTGTTAGGACTGGCTATAAAACGTTTTGGAAAAAATGGGCGAAGACTGATTTTAAGATTCTGGGCGACGATGACAAGCTTCATCAATGGGCGGCGCGCCAGGCGTATATTGCGCTGGGATTTGCTATGATGGCGGCAGCGGAGCGGGGGATTGATTCGTGTGCCATGGAAGGATTCTCGATTTATAAACTTGCAGAAATCCTGGAAGATGTTAAGCTGATTGACTGCGAGAAAGAATTGCCAGTGGTGATGCTGGCGCTGGGTTATGGCAATAAGAAACCGCATTCGCAAACGAGGCGAATGGTGGATGAAATTGCGCGGTGGTACTAAGATTCTGCTTCGTCGGTACGGGAATTCAAAAATTTAGCTAAATCAAGATTAAGATCTTCTTTGTCTTCTTTGTCTTTCCCGATGTGTTCAGTAATTTCAGTAATTGCTACACGTTTGCCGCTATCGAAAAAACGCATCCATTGGACGCCTTTTTCGTTAATAAAACCACCGTAAAGACAATTGTGTCCAAAAACAAGATCTTCAGCAGTCAAGTAGCTAGGCTCGTCTCTCATATGTTCTGTGTTTGGCGACAACTTGAATAACAACAACATACCAGAACTCGTGTCGCACTTGGCTTCAGCTGCAACGACTGATGTCAAGACCTCCACGCCTTTAATATTGTCATCACTGTATTCGCATGTTTCGTGGGGTAAAAACAACAGAGTGCGTATATTGCAGGTATATTTGCCAGATTTAGGGTCATAATCGTAGCGGCGGCTTATTCTTATTCCTTTTTTATCTAAAGCCTCTATGGCAGAGTGGAAACTAGAATCATTGCTAATTGACAGAACTTTCTCTTCATTTGGATTTCGTAAAATATCAAGAGCTTTTGAGGCGAGCGATAATTCCCCTACTATGTGAGGAACATCATGGTTACGAAAAATTTGTTGCTCTCCGTTCATACCTGGTATTATATTGGCACATTGCAAGGCGTGTCAAGTAGCCCGCAGCGTACTATAGGTTTTCTAATAGAGTTAGTTTGAGTTGTGCTAAATGTCTAGTATTTTCCGTATATGCATGCTATAATTAGTTAAGAATTTTTATAAAACTTAACGAGTAAAGAGATGGCAAAGAAGAATACGAAACGAAAGTTGATTGGTTTGGTGAGCAATTCAAGCAAGCACCGGACTTACTATACTACTATCAATACGCAAAATCGTACTAATAAAGGCAAGGGTAATTTGACGCTGCGCAAATACGACCCGATTAAGAGAAAGCACGTGACTTACGTTCAGACGAAGAAAAACCTTGGCCGTAACGAAGTTAAAGCTCGCAAAGGCTAATAGCTGCCGCTTATTTACGAAAATAAACTCCTTGCCGAATATTTTATGGCAAGGAGCTTTTATATGTAGAAATAAATTTCTGGTATTTGAAAAACGAACAACCCAGCAGCAGTTTAGGCAACAAGTAGGCGGATTGTGAAACTATTAGTTTAAGCTTGTATCTGCTGCGATAATCGCCAGCGAACATCGCGAATAGCATTCATGTAGTACAAAAAGGCGTCGTACGGCGAATCGTACGGACTAAAATATGCGTGAACGTCGCCATCGGTGAACCATTTGGTGCACATATAATAGAGATGGTCTGACGTTTGCAGTCTTCTCCAGTCGCTAATTAGCAATTCGTCGCCGCTGGATAGTATGCTGCTTTCTAAGTCATACAAATACCGCAAGGCTTCCGATTGCAAATCATTACCATTCCAAGCTGTCAAATCGCGCTCGCTGTCAGCCCAAGTGACTGGCGACGGCATACTGATTTCGCCGACTGGACGCTGCGCAGATAACGCTTCGCTAACGGTATAAAATGTATTGTCAGGATTATTCAGCCAGCAGCCGACGAAACTCTCAAAGAAGTCAAAAATACCTGTCTCCGACCACTGATGTTCGCCAAATGTTTCATAATCCATGAATAGGTTAAGCAGCGGTGCGTGCTGCAGCGAATCCATCGCCCAGGCGTTAAATTTTTCTGCTGTCAGCGGCCAGCCGTTCCAATTTCGATTGCTAAAGCGGAACGCCAAGTCGTCGCTTAAACGATAATTTTTCAGCAGCAAACCAATCTTTTCCGTACCGCTCGGGCGGTATACGTAATTCGGGCTGCGCCAATCCAGAATCGGATCCCAGCCTTCTGCCAATACGCCACTGAAATCGTGATTCTCTGCCCATTTGGCTAGCTGATCATTGTACGCTAACTCCGTATTTGCTAAAACGCGCGTTTCCACGCCAAAAATTCGGCGGATAGCTTGGCGGTGTAATTCAATCTGAGTCTCAAACTCCTGCAAAGAATAAAAGAACGCCAAACTGTGATGGTACGGACTTGACAATATCTCCACGCGGCCTGTAGCAACTAGCCGCTTGAAGCTTTCTAAAACTTCAGGATTAAACTGCTGTGCCTGTTCCAGAAACGTGCCGCTCATACTGAGAGACAGCTTAAAGTCAGGGTATTTGCGCAGCATTTTTTGCAGCAGTGCATTCATCGGCAGGTATGATTTGCGGGCAATTTTATGGAAAATTTGCTGGTTGTTCTGGGCTGGATTGTGGCCGTCTGAAAAATAATCGTGTCGCTGTGCCGTGTCGAAAACACTGTATTGCCGTAGCCGCCATGGCTGATGGACGTGAAGGTAAAGCGTTATGCCGCGCCTGTCGTTCATGAAATTACTCCTTTGGATAATGAAATTTTATACAACTTTAAACACTGGCGCGCTGCATCTTGCCAGGAAATCTTCGCGTACTCGTCCTTCACATTTTTCTTCAGCGTCTCTCGTAATGCTGCAGATTGGGCGATATTAACAATCTCATCAGCCAGGCGGTTAACGTCCCAATAATCAAACCGCATAATATTATTTAACACTTCACCAACTCCGGATTGGCGGCTAATTAATAGCGCAGTGTCATGATGAGCCGCCTCCAGCGCGGTTAAGCCAAACGGCTCAGACACCGAACTCATCACGAACACATCGATCAGATGATATATATCGCGCCATTGCTTGCCGCGGACGAATCCGGTAAAAATCACTTTATCGCTAATCCCCAGGCTGGCTGCTAGCGTAATAAGCTCGTCTCGCTGCTCGCCGCTGCCTGATAAGACGAAAGCGATTTTATCGTACTTGCTCAATGCTGCCGAAGCGGCGCGCACGAAGTAGGTTAGCCCTTTCTGTACTGTCAGCCGCGTCAATGTGCCAACAATCGTGTAGCCGTCGCTTTTCAGGTCTTCAAGATACTTGTAGGTGTCGATATCGTACTCGTGCGGCGGCAGGCTGGCTAGGTCAATGGCGTTATAAATCACCTCGATTTTCTCTGGCGGGATGTGGTAATTCTTAACAATTATGTCTTTGGTGATTTGGCTAACAGCGATGATTCGGTCAGCCATCATCAAACCGTGCTGCTCAATCTCGTGCACCAGCGGATTGCCAAGCTGCTCGCCCGAACGGTCAAATTCTGTCGCGTGTACGTGCACAATCAGCGGCGCATTACTGTTTTCCTTAGCGATAATACCAGCCTCCATCGTCAGCCAGTCATGAGCGTGAATGGCGTCCGGCGGATGCTTGCGGACAAATTGCCGGACGAACTTGCCGTAACGGCGCTGCACTGCCCGCATTGGCGATAAGCCGTGCTCGTCTTTAGCGTTTTCCCGGTCTTCCGGCGTGCCATGATCATACGCACCCAAATCGTAATAATTTGGCGGCAGCGGCGTCGCTGAGTACACATTCATATAATCAATACCTGGATGCTTGGCAGAATAAGGAACGACAAAATCAATATCAACGCCCTGGGAAGCGAGCGCTTTTGACATTTGGTAACAGGCTACACCAAGACCGCCGCTATTATGCGGAGGTAACTCCCACCCAAGCATCAAAATCTTCATCTCTATTCTATTGTAGGACTGCGCTTATGTTTTTTCAAGGGGTTTTGGTAACTTTTTCACAAGTTTTTATTTTCACGGATTGTATACTTTTTAATAAATGTGAATTTTACTGAAATTGGTAGTTTGCAGAAAATTGTGGTAAAAAGAAAAAGCGCTTTTGCGCTTTGGATGAATTGGCGGCAATTTACGCCAAAGCTCGAATCTATTTCGAGAGTAACAGCTGAACTGTGCAGATTCATCCCCAACGCCTGCGGGCGCACGCGCCCGCTCGCCCCACTAGAAAAACCCTTTGAATTATCTTTTTGAAATTTCCCCCGCAATGATCAACGTTATGATCAGCCTCTCAAGGGCGCAATTTTTAGTAACAGCCTAATACATAAAGAGATTGTCGGAATAGCCCGCCTACATAAGCTGTAATAACCATGTGTTATTATTTACATTTTTGCAACCATAACGGCAACAGCCGATACACGCTCCTCGGATAAAGGAAGTTGAAAATACCGAGCGTCAACAATATCTTCATAATTTCCGCCCATTATAGGATCGCCTTTGTGTGAAACTTCATAGAAATGACGCGTTGACTCCCATCCTTGCCCGGAATCGATATCGTAGAAGTACTCGGTGAATTTGCATATTTTTGTGGGTCTACCTATGACATCCAATCCTGTCTCTTCTTTTATCTCACGCTTTAAGCCATCAAGTAATCGTTCTTTGAACTCGATACCTCCACCCGGCAGATCCCATTTCTTATCGGAGGAGGTTCTGTCTCTGACGAGCAGGATTCCTTTTTTACTCCTTATGACTCCATAGGCGGATGTTCTCTTGATTAAGCTTGTCTTGGCGACGACATGGGCTTTACTATTAATATCTCGACATAGTATCATATTCATATGGTTATTATAAACTAACTTTGCCTTAAGGAAAATAACTATGATTGTATATTTTATTGCCACGCGATACGACATAGATATTAATCATGTGTATCTAGAAAAATCTACGATACTATTAAACAGCTAGGACATAAACCTTCTAGAGAGTGGTTTAGTAGGGCGTATGAACTCATTAAATCGATCAAGTATGAAGATAGGATTAACTGGGGTATATTCACAAAGAAAGACTTGGAGACTCTCGGGAGGGTAGACTTGGTTGTGGCAGAAGTTACTGATGAAAATATAGCCATTGGTTATCAAATAGCAGTTGCTGTACAGCAGAAGAAACCAGTCCTTATGCTATCTCGCCATGACATATCGTCTGTCAGCCTCTCTAGCAACGTCAACCCTGACTTTGACCAATTTGTTACTATTAAGAGGTACGACCTAAACACTGTTAGCGGGATACTAAAAGGTTTTTTTGAGAAAAATGATATAAAAAAACAGGATATGCGCTTTAATTTCTTTATAAACTCAGAAATTTATAATTATTTAAAGCACGAGGCATATATTACAGGTAAAAATAAATCTGAAATTTTACGAGAACTGGTACTTAAGGAAATAAGAAAGTAACAGATTAAAAGCAAAGGTTTTATCTGTAATATCGAACCTGTGACACAAAGTGAGCGGACAGTCTATACGAGCTAATCTGACAAGATGAATTGAAAGATATGCTACTAAATGTCAGCATTAACACCTCACGAGAACGGGTCGTACAGTTATCTAGCAAATTGCGATGTAGGGCGTGAACTATCGAGCAAAGATACTGGACAGAAAGAAGTGTTTGCAAGGGCAAATCAAGCAATCCTCACTAGGCGTTTTGGCGTGGGTCGAACCGATGAAATGCTGGATAGAAAACATCTGGCTTTGCCAAAGTCTAAAAAAACCGCTCGGCAAAGCGATCTTTTCCGTTTTAGTTCCGAACTGGTGCGGGTAGAGGGAGTCGAACCCTCGTCTCATGCTTGGGAAGCATACATAAT
>ERZ773010.1438-NODE-1438-length-14948-cov-27.403814_pt1 | contig 14948 bp, 11 predicted proteins | sample MGYA00580842_ERZ773010 | MGnify/ENA primary metagenome ERZ773010 (study PRJEB29015, sample SAMEA2737982) | human oral metagenome | biome: human oral; feature: human-associated habitat; material: dental | place: China | collected 2107 ...
TGTTCCTTACCGTGTTCACATGGGGGAGCGGCTTCATAGTCATACGGACGCGGTTAACCCATTCGCCGCCTACCGGTGCTATCGATAGACCAAAGCTGGTGCTTCCGTTTGTTAGATTCAGCTCCGGTGGCTCCGCTGACACACCTCTCAATGTGATCTTTCCAGACTGTATAACCGTCGATAGATCCTTATTATTAAGAACAGACGACCTACTATTGTTGTCAGCGCAAATCCCAACAACGCCTGTAAACTGTCCTCTGTTTCCTCCACGCCCCTCAGAAACGAGAAATTTATTGTCTACACGGAAATCACCTATCGCTGCGGCTTGTTTTACGACTAAGTTCTTTGTATCAATCAGCGACGTTTTGATTAGCCCGCCTTCGATTACCGTCTGGCCGTTAAGGCGTGCGTTGTCGAGGTTGAACGTATCATTCCTACCCTGCTTTTGGTTGATCTGCGATTGCTGGTTGCTCAGCTTATCGCTTTGCGTATTGAGCTGCGATTGCAGGCTCTTGAACTCCGCGCGGCCTGTGAGGGAGATGTTCTGCGATATGAGGTTGATCGCGCTGGGGCTTTGGGTGATGTACGAGGCAATGGTGTCACCATTCGCCAGCTGCGCGGAGGCGTAAAGGGCATTGCCCTCGGCCCTCGAGATGAAGCCTGCCGTCTGCAGGCGGTAGATCTTATCGTCGGCCGTGGCTTGGCGGCTCAGGAGGGTGTTCACGTTCTGCTGCGTCTGTTGCTGGAAGGCGTCCAGCTGAGCCTTCGTGCCGCCCGCGGCTTGGTTGGCGCGACCTACCTCCGCGCGGATCTGATCGGCTGTAACCTTGAACTCCGACTTTGTCAGGTAGCCCGTCAAGTCAGGTTTGTCGGTCAGGTTGTTGTAACCCACAGAGCCGGCGGTGATGGTAAGCGGACCCGTGATGCGACCATTAGCGAGGTCGATCACAAGCTGCGCGTTGGGGTCTTGGATCAGCTCCGTGGTGATTTGCCCCGGAAGGATCTCCGTGAAGCCATACGCGCGACCCCACGAACGGTTGCCCTCTCGCTCAGCCCCGAGGTAGCCCATCAGAAGCAGGTAGAAGCCCGCCTCATCGTTCATACCCTTAAACGTGTCGTGCAACACAAACGTGCCACTCTCACCGCTTACAGGCACACGGGCGTAGAGCCTGTAGACCTTATCCGCCGCCAGCCCGTCGGACGTGAAGTCCGCCATCTCCCAATAGCGATACTGCGACGGGTCGCGGCGCGAGGTGATAGCCTTAACGCCCATCGTCATATGCTTCAAGAAGAGGCCCGCAGCGCGGATACGTATCCGTCCGCCGACAAACTCCGGGTACACCCCGACCACCTTTTGCGGCGCCGTCTTACTGTCTACGAACACGAATTGCAGTTGCTCGTGTCCGACGATCAACTGCATCGTCTCGATGGTCACGGGATTGATAGACTCCTTGAACTTGTCGGCGAAATCCTTCTTCAGGTGCTCCTGCGTCTCCTTGACGTCTTGCCATGTGCGCCGGCTGTATCGCACCATCTCCTCGGCCCGCTCACGCGCCGCCTTGGATTCCTTCTTGATGTCGCTCAGCTCCTGCATGAAGCGGTTGCCCTCGAGAAAGTCGCTGAGCACGATCTCATAGCGATACGGCTCTTCGTTGTCGTTCTCGATGAAGCGCTTGACGCTCGTCACGCGGATCTTCCGATCCAGCCCGAGGCGTGTGTCTTGGACGTGCATCAGCTCGCCACACTGCACACTGAGTGAGTGCTTCGCGAATAAGACCTCGTCGCAGACCACGGCCAGCTTCGTACGGTTCTCGCATTTGCCGTCGAGATATTTCTGAGCCGCGACCCGAAGTTCTTCGGACGCCTTATCCACGTAAGCCTTGGGCATCTTAATACCGGTCAGAATAAACTTATCTCCGACCGCGAAATGGATGTCACCGGGTACTTTGAGGGCGCCTTCTTCTTCCACCTTAGCCAGTTTGAACTGCTTCGTCTTGTTGTCCCATGAGCCTTTGACGATGTGTAGGTCATAGCCTGCCAACCCGCCGTCTTGAAAGGTGACGGTCGGCTCTGTGTTGTCTATCAGTTGCGCGTCAAGATCGAAATCGATTCCCGAGGCCTGCAACGTAAACTCGTCCACGCGTGCCGTGACGGTAAAGACGCCGTGAGGGTAGATGTCCTGAAACTGCTTTGGGTGTTCGATCACACCGTACTTGTCGACGTTCTTCTCCAGATAGAGTGCACCTCCGGGGAGTTTGAGGTACTCCAGCGCATCCTTGGTGCCTTGTGCGGCCATGTTCTTGTCGGAGCCGTAGGCGTACAGGCGCGTCAGTGGGGGTACCTCCTCAACGGCTGAGAGTGTGATGGATCGGAATCCCCCGTCCGGGCCCTGTGAATAGATGTGGCTGCCGGGGCGATCGATTTCGCGTCGTCCGATAGTTAGGGTGCGATCCTGCACATAGAACTCGGTCTCGAAGCGTGTGGCGATCTCATTGACGACTTCGGCGCACGTCTTGTCCTTCAGATCGAACGTCTCGGCCTTCGTCTCCACACAGCTGCCTGCCTTCCATCCGGCGTGCACGCGGTTCATGGATCGCACCACGATGTCCAGCAACTGGCTGGCCGTGCCGTTGTACTTGCTCATGTTCTTACGGAAGTCGGGCTTCTCGTAGGGGAAGGCCACGACGTCGTGCAGTCGGTACATCTCGTGGTAGAGCTTCACGCGGTACGCAAAGCCGCGGCTGACCTCCTCCTTCGTGACGTCTTCGCGATGACGGACGTAGTACGTCTCACCCTTATAGGTGATGTAGTCATTCACGGTCAGTCCGATCGGTTGCAGGGTGGTGAACTCTACGTAGGCGATCCGGGCGCCGTTGATCTCCTCCAGCGTGTAGGAGGCGGCGCCGACCCACACGTCTGCGATCTGCTTACCTGCTCTATAGATGATCATTCGGTGTTGTCTGTTTTTGGTTCTGTTTAGTTGTCTGTTTGGGGTGAGTGGCGGATCAGATCCGTCCACCCTTGGCTACGCGTACGGGCCGCATTTCGCCCGTCTCGAAGTCTCGTATCATTCTGTACTCCTCGCCATCGTCGCCCTTGGAGTCATCGCCTCGCTCCATCTCACGATTGCGCTTATTCACGGTGTAGCCGCGTTCACGCATCAGGGCCAGCATCAGGGCATAGGGCGCGGCGAGGGTCTCTCGGTGGCTGTATCCGAAGGCCTCGTTGGCGGCTGAGAGGAAGCCGAAAGGGCTTTCTGCGTCCAGGCGGTCTTGTTCCGTTGAAGGGCTATCATCTCCTCTTCTCCGAGCGGGCTCACAGCTTTCAGGACTGTGATAGAGTTGGAAAAAGACTGCACACCGAGGCGGTACAGGATGGCGTTAAGGAGCACGTAGAGGTCTCGCCACGTGGCGCTCTCTTGAAGCGTCTCTCGAAACCATCGGGGCATGTCGCCCGGGCGGTTGTGGATCCCAAGGCAGACGATCTCGAAGACCAATTCGCCGTATCGCTGCATGACCTCCAAGGCGTCAGCAGACGGAGTGCCGTCCGTCGTGGGTATGTCGTCCTCGGGCGCGTCGCCCTCGGGCTTTGGTCGTGCGATCAGTCTTTCGACGTCCGCCTTATCGATAGCCGCCAGCAAGGGGCGCATGCGAAACCATGTGCCCACGGTGATGGGTTTGATCGATATGGCTTCGCCCGGGTTCTTACCCTCGGGCACGTTCTGGAAGGCAAAGGGGATCACCGCGGACGTGTCAGCCAGCGTGGCGGTCTCTTGCATCAATTCGGATACTACACTCATTTTCTGGGTGAGGTGGGTTGTTGGGTGTTTCGTTGTTGTTGCCGGGGAAGTCGTGTTACCCTCCCCCGGAATGGGGTGTGTTTTGTTGTTGTGTTTGTTGTTCGGCGGCAAAAGTAGAAGAGACATCTGCGATCACCCACTACTCCCCGGTGGGGCAGGTGACTTTGATCTGCATCTTAGCTGCGTACCATGTCCCAAAGACGGCCGTGCACGCTGTGCAATCCCTGTAGAAGACCTCAGACGTGGCGTTCCGTTCACGTAGATAGAGGGGGAATGTGCCCGGGGCTGCAATAGTGTTGTAGAGCGCTTTCCAATTGTACATAAAATCATCCAGCGACGGCGCTGCTATATCTATATAAAGCGTCCAATCAAGAGACTTTCGGCGCGGCTCATCGAGGTGCAGTCTTCGGCCATCATTGAACGGCTCTTTCAGGTCAGCCAAAGCAGCTGTAGCCCCCGTGTATGCAGCGTCAAGCGACGCGCCGTATTGTCCAATGTCCACGCCGCGGATCGCAGCCTCTCCACGCGGTGTGCGTGGAATAGTCCTTGGCCCCAAAACCGTGTAGCTCGTCCGCGCAGACAAAGGAAAGGTGCCCTCTTCCATCGTTACCACCACTGTCGCTCCGTTTGAATCGAGCGGAGACGAGCCGTGGATGGAGAGGCTTTGAGTCGACACATAACGCAACGAGAACGGGACGTTCAGCCCAAAGTCAAACGCACGCCAGCCGGGAGCAGACAATGCGTCTGCAAAGGCTTTCAAACGCATTCGCAGATCTGCCTCGCCGCTGCCATTCAGGTAGAAGGTGAGCGGTATGCGGCGCCGCTGCAAACGGAAAGATCTTAGATCTACCTGTATGCCGTGCGATTCGGCAAAGTCTGTCTGGTGCACCGCCTCCCGTGCGGGATACTTCAGAATGTTGCCGAACGAATCCGGAGAAAGCGTGGCTCCGAATGCGTCGTAAATGTTTCGTCCGTCAATGAGTGTATGGGTCATAATCCGAGTCCTCCTCCTTTGATCTTTACACCGCTGTTATTGATTGCTGTAATACTCTCGGCCATGCGTCGGCTGGTCTCTTTGATCGAGGCCGTATGGTCGGCCACGGTTTGAGGGAGCTGTGCCACAGTCACCTGCGTGACGTGTATTTGCTGCACCATATCCTTAATCGCTGTGACCTCTTTCCAACCTGCGATTTGAATCTCACGCAGCGCCGCGAATGATTGGCGGATGGAGTCATAGTATTCAGCCACGCCTCCCCCCTTGCCGCGACTCTCATTCAACAGCCGTACAATCTGCTCTATGGACACACGAATGGCACCCATAACGCCAGCAAGCAGGTCGATGCTTTCCTGCGAGGCTTTAGCCAGCGCTCCACGCATGGAGTTCTCCTTCGTTTCTTCATAGTCCTTTAGTCCCGTCTTGTCGAAGGCCTCCTTCTTCTTTTCGGCGAGCTCTTTGTAGATCTGCGTGAGCTCGTCTTTGGCTTCTTGGAGTTGCTTCTGATACTCTTCGGCACTCATCTTTTCGCGGTTCTGCATGAGGTTCGCAATCCTCTCATAGGCCTTTTTGATCCGTTCCTCTGTCTTCTTGTCGATAAGGCCTTTTACAATGGCGTCGCGGAGATGTCCCTCGATGGTCTTTCCGAGGTCTTTCGATCCGTCGCCCGCCTTCTTCAGAAAGCTCTCGTACTCGGAAAGTAGCCCATCGAATGAGACGCCCGTAAAGCCGGCAAGTTCCTCCTCCTGCCTCTTTTTCCCATCTTCGAGCATTTTCTTTCTCGCAGAAATAGCGTCCTGTGTACTCGAATCGAGCACCTTCAAAAAAGCACTGTGCGTCCTTGTGAGCATTGTGAGCTGTTCAAGGGTGAGCTTTTGGGTGTAATTCGCCGTATCCGTGAGCAGCCTTTTGATGTCTATGCCGTTTCGTTCCAATTCTTCCACGTTAAAACCCTCCACGGATTGCGGCCTGTACCCTCGATCCCATTCCATCTCGAAGTATCCCGCCCCTTGGGAGCCGCGCTTCTTACCCTGAACCACGTGTTTGTCCCATCTGTAACGTTTTTCAGCGCTCTTGTATCCGTTGGCTTCGGGGGTGTTTTCCCAGAACCGATTATAGTTGTCGAATCCACCTCGCTGTTGCACGAATCCCAGTGCGCGGTCTGCATTGTAGTATCCCGTACTGTGTCCGTCCCCATCGTTGGCTTTCTTCGAGTTTCTTTCTCGAGTTTTCTCTTTGATCACTTCCAACTCTTCAGCGGCGATGTTTGCAGCCTCAGTGGCGGCCTTCAGCTTCTCTTCGATGCTGCCGTATCCCTTTACGATCTCCATACTGGCCGCTTTGGCTTGATCCAACCATTTCAGCTGAGACTGATAACTCTTTTCCATTGCGTCCGTCCACTCCTCTACCTTGCCGATGGCTGGAATAATGGCAGAGGCTGCACCCACAACCGCACCGGCTACAGCACCCCACGGGCCGCCCACACTGGCACCCGCAGCGGCAAAGCTGGCTGCGTTGGTGATGGCGCTTCCGATGGTAGAAACCACCTTGCCGGCCTTGATGTCGCAGTCGCTCATGGCGTTTCCCAGCTGCGTAACCATGCTGCCGATGTTGCTCATGCCGTTGATCACGCCGTTCAAAGCGGCCATCTGTTCTTGCGACCCGCTTGCGGCCTTACGCAGCTTTTTGAAGTTGGCGATCAGCGCATCAAAGACCTTTTGATTCTGGATGCCTTCGATCGTATCGTCGATCTTCTGGAGATCGGCATCGAGGCCCTCTAAGGTCTGGCGTACCTGGTCCGGATCTCCGAGCATGCGCAGTAGCAGCTTCGCCTTTTCGGCGCTTACGGTGCCCTCTTCTCCCTTCGTCTTAAGATACTTGATCGTGTTGGCAATCTCAGCACGGGCCTTCTTAGCGGCCTGAAGCGTCTGTTTCTCGGTGTGTTTGAAGAATGTCTTGAGCGTGTCGTCTTTGCCGAGCTCCGACTCAGCGGCAGCCGCCTGCTTCTGGATCGCTTCCCGTCGGAGGCGTTCCGCCTCGTTGGTGCGTCCCTCCTTTTCGGCGTCTGCAATCTTTCGGGCGTATTCGCGTGCGATGGCCGCTTCTTTCTCCTTATAGCTGCCAAAGGCTTGGAGCATCTCATCGTAGGCCTCGGCCTCTTTGCGTTTCCATTCATTGGTGGCGTTGGCGCGTTCGCGTTCGTGCTTCACCCGTTCGCGCCCAATGGAGTTGTAGTAGGCGAGTGTCTGGTCTTGGGTGAGATCCTTCTTTCCGGTAGCTTTCTCGTTGGCCTTTTCGAGCCTCTTCTTCCACTCTTCAATCTCTTCCAACTCTCGTTGGTAGTCGAGATCAATCTTTTGGAGCTTCTTCTCGAGGCCTTCATCCATCATCTCGAGGTCTGCGTCTTCGATGCGCTTGCGTGCGTTGCGGGTGAGCTCTTCGATTTCGGCCATCGCGGCAGCAACGTCTTTCTTTTCCTTAGCTAACGCTTTGGCATGGCGCTTTGCCGCAGCGGCGGCCTCTTTGGACTTATCATACTTCTCTCCTGTCATCTTTTGGTATTTCTTTTCCAACTCGTCTATCTGCCCCTCGGTCTCCTCGATATCCTTCACGTCGATAAGCCCGTTTTGGGCCATCTTCCGTTGTGATGCCAGCTTTTTTTTCGCCGTTTCAATCTTATCCACTACTTGGTCTACGGTGTCGTTCGTGTTTGTCACAGTCCACTTACCCAACCCTGCGAGCTTATCCTGAATATTCTTTACAGCGGTTCCTACGTTTTTGGGTGGCTGATTGATGATCTCTTCGATCTTTTTGTCAACCTCATCCAACGTCGCTTTTGCAGCTGTTGCTTCTTTCGCATTAGCCGCCTCTATCCTCGCATTCACACGCTTGTCGATCGTGTTAAGCTCCATTGGCTTCTTCCCTGCTAACGCAAATACGCCTATAGAGGCCCCTAAAAGCGCCTCTTGTGCTGTGAAAAGCAATTTCTGGTTCCAGGATACACCATCACCTCTCTTCGCGGCATCGAGACGACTTTGCGCTTCATCCTGTTGCTGTGCGAGCCTATCAAGCTGAATTTGCTGTGTGCGAGCTTGGATGTACCGCTTGATGCTTTCCGTGGCTTGACCAGTAAGAAAGTCTTCCTGTTTGAGGTCTCCAAGGATGGATGGATATAAGGCGTGCAAGTCTTGCAAGGCTTTCTCTTTCATGTCCCGAGTTGCAGTTTCGCTTTCAAGCACCTTCACCAGCGTCTCCACTTTGGAGGTTTCGGTATTGATGTCTTCAGCGGCCCTTCTTGCAGCCTCATTGATCGCATTCATCGCCTGTTCTGCAGCCGATCCTTTGGAATAGATCTCATATAAGGCCTGCCCTATGGCGATCATGGCTGCGGCGGCAGCCACATAAAGCGAGGGCGCGAGCGCGGATGCCAACTGTCCCAATTTGCTGGCTACGGCCCCGCTGATGGATCCCATGCGCTGCAATACGGTCACGTTGGCGTTTTGCGCAGCGGTGTTGGCGGCGGTGGCTACGGTGTTGGCCTGCTTGGCTGCCGTTTCGACGGCTACCTTTCTTGCATTGAACTCTCTTTGCGCGGACATAAAGGCTGCTGCCGCAGCTTCTTTCTTTGTGGCTGCGGCAGCCAGATTCCTCTCGGCGGCTTCGATCTTCTTAGCCGTTCCGGCGGCTTTGATTGAGGCCAGCTCCGAAGTGCGGGCAGCCTCAAGATTCTTTGCTTCGATGTATTCCTGCCTTTTGGAAGCCAGTGTCTGATTAGCTGCTACGACCTCGGCGCGAGCTTTGTTCAGCGCCTCTTTGGCCGCCTCGACGTTGGCAGCAACCTCTGTTTTGACAGCTGAGACGTATTCGGCAGAATACTTGGAAAGGCCTTGTTTAGATAGGGCAGCTTGCTGTTCGGCGCTGAGAAGATCTTGCAGTTGTTTGGCTTCCTCAGCGTATTGAGCCCCTTGGACTACCTGCCGTCCGGCTTCCATTGTCATCATTACCCCTTTATAGGCACCATATGCCACTACAATATCAGCCAGCACGCTGCCTACGGCTTTGTAATTTTCCACCAGAGACGACGCCCCGTCTATGGCTTTGTAGATCACGCCTTCCTGACTCTTCCCGATCTCATTGAACATTACATCAATGGCATCCTTGAGCTTCTCCACCTGCCCGGTAACGGTCTTCGACATCTCCTCCATCATACCGTGGAACTTGCCTCCCGCGCCGGTCATAGCTTCAAAGGCCTTTTGTACCTCTGGAAAACCGACCCTACCCTCCTCAACAAGTGCCTGAACTTCCTTTGTGGTAACGCCGAATTGGTTAGCCAGCTCTTGCAGCAAGGGGATGCCGCTCGTTGTGAACTGCATCAAATCACGGCTCATCAGCCTGCCCTGTGTAAGGGTGGTTCCATACAGGTAGGTCAAACGCTCCAAAGGCAGACCGAGGCCTGCGGCTACGTCTCCCAGCATGCGCAGGGTGCCTGTGATGTCTTTTGCCTCGAATCCGTATGCAAGCAGTTGCTTCGATCCGCTGGCTACATCTTGAAGCGAGAATGGTGTTGTGCCTGCCAGTTCGACAGCCTCTCGCATCATAGCGGAGGCCTTTTCCTTGCTTTGAAGCAGTACGCCAAAAGCCGTTTCGAGTTTTTGGAACTCGCCGCGTATGTTTACTATTTGCCCAATAAGATTCTTAGCCGTGTCCAGCGTGAAGGCCACGCCCATCATTTGTCCGACCTTTTTGGCTGCGCTCCCGAGGCCTTCAATGATTCTCTCCGCCTCGCTTGCATCGCGCTTGAGGCCGCTATTGTCTATTCCGGTGGCCAGATAGAGCGCACCGTTGTAGTTTAATACTCCCATCGTGTGTTGATTGTTGTTTTGCTGTTAGTTGATGTTATCGCCGCGTTCCACCTTGGTGGGCTACACGGCGCACAGGTCGGCCGCTGTAGTTGCCCGCCAGTGAGGTGTACAATTCGGCAAGAATGGTTGTTGCGTCTGGCGCATCGTCATGTTTGTTGCCGCCCTCCTTCTTGTAGCCGGTCAGGTTGTCCATGAAACGGCCATACTCGGAGCCGCGGGTGTATTCCGAAGGGTCAAGAAAGTGGACGTGCTGCTTGATCCAGCCGGATTTCATCAGGATACGTGTCTCTTTGTTTTGCGTCGTACGGCGGGGCTCGATCGTGCAACGGCTACGCGGGGCGGCCAGCTTGACCAGACGGGCCACCTCGAGGGCAAAGGCGCGTCCGCCATTGTTGGACTCGATGCGCACCATATCCACGGCCCGTTCAATCAGCTGCTCGGCCAGTCGAGGAGCGGTCACCTCGATGCCATCGCGGGTAAAAAGCGCGTCGACAAGGTAGAGCTCCGTGCCAAAGACGAGAGCGAAGGGTGCGGCAAAGAAGTCCTCACCGAGGTCGGCCGTATCCACGGCGGCGATCACACCATCCGGCGTGCGCCCGGCGATGTCGGCCCGCTTGAAGCGCTTCAACTCACCCGGCGGGAAGAGTAAGCCGCGGGCCTCGTAAGGCTCTTGCATGTATTCGGCGGCCCAGATCGATTCGTCGAGCTCAGCCCGCAGCTGGCGGTAATATTCCGTGGTGTGGACGTCGGGGCAGAAGGACTCTCCGCGCTCGTCGAGGGCGGGTATGCGTACGATCTCGTCGTATAGGCCAGCCTCCTCCATACGCCCAAGCACATCGTGTGCACTCCAACGGGTGCCTATGTCTATGGAGCAACAATGGCGCTCGATACGGCTGTCGTGCGTGCCCTGCTTCCAGCTCCAGGTCTTCTCGTTGACGGTCTCCGAGAGGGCATCCTCGAGTGATTTGTAGAGGTCGTCCGTAACGGCCAACATCGAAGCGCCGAAACCGATCACGGTGCCCCCTACGCCACCGCCGAAATAGCTCACCTGTCGGGTGCCATCGATCTTCCAACCGCCGACGTTCTGCGCGTTGCGGCGTAGGCGTACGTCGGGGAAGACCTCTGCGAATCGGCGGCTGCGAAGGATGTCCAGCGTGTCGTAAGAGAGCTTTTCATACAGGGGGCCGGAGCAGGTGTTTCGCATCACGCTTTCCAATGGGTGGCGCCCAAGCATCCAGGTGATAAAGACCGTGGTGAGGTACGATTTGCCCGCACGGGGTGGAAGGCTGACGGCCAATCGGCGGAGGCGCCCCTCGTCGTAGGCTCGGGCAACGCGTCCGAAGGCCTCGGCCACGGTTTTTAGCACCGGGCGTCGACGGAAGAAGTCTCCATCCAGATAGAGGCAGTAAGCCCAAAGCCCCTCCCGAGCGGCGCGCCGTTGAAGCACCAAGGCTGCCTCGGCACGGAGCATCAGGCGATCGCGGTCTACGCTATTCATCTGCGCCCTCCACAGCCTCGGCAGCTTTGGCACGGGCCCTCTCGGCTGCTACCCCCTTGGCGTCGTTGATAATCTTCAGCAGTTCGTCGTTGCTGAGCAGCTCCAAGGGCGACCGGTTTGTGGTGATCTCGGTCGGTTGGTTGGGCATGCCATAGAGCCGGTTGAGCAACGTCTCGAGGTTGCGCATCTGCTTGTTCTGGTAGTCTCCATAGATGGACTTAGCCACCACGAGGAGGGCCAGCGGGATGTCGCTCCGCTTCATAAATGCTTTCAGGTCGGGGATACTCATGCCCACGATATAGGCGGCGGAACGCTTGAAGTCCTCCAGCGACAAGGCCTCGCCGTGCTCCTTCAGTATAGCTAAGGCTATCTTGAAGGCGGAGGGTTTTCGACCTGCGTTTTCGGGGCGAGTCTTGAAGATCTTGTCCGGGTTGCCGGAATGGCCCTTCTTGAAACGTCCATGCTGGTCTCTTGCTCCGGTATCAGGAGTTTTCGGTTCGTCTATCATGTTGTATTTGTTTACGTTGATGGCTGCAAAGGTAAAGGGCACACGGCCGCGGGGCAGGGGCGTGTACTCCTTGACTCTTACGGTAGCCCCCTCGAGATAAAGTCAAGGAGTAAAGTCAAGGAGTACGCCCCGCGCGGCGCGGTCAAGTGCTCAGCCGTATAGGCAGCCCAGCGTAGACCCAAGCCAGGAGGGCGGCGTCGCGCATGTCCTGCGAGGTGCGCGCAGTGTAGCCCGTAAAGGCGGCCAGCTCTTCATGGGTGATCTTCCGGCCTGTGCCTCGCCAGCATTTCTGCAAAGGCCGCTGCTCGACGACCTCGATGCCCATGTGGCGGGCCATCTCGACGATCTTACGGCCCACCTCGTGGTTGCGTCCGGCCGCACGTCCGATGGCGGCGGCCTTGCGGCGACTGTCTCCGGCCTGTACGTGCCAGTTGGAGCGGTTGAGCCATCCGGCCTCGACGACGACAGTGAGGGATTCTCCGAGGGCGTCCGTGGCCTGCTTCGTGGCGTGTAGGTCGTCGATCAGTTCGGGGAACGAGCGCGCCTCGCATCGCAGCTCCCGGCTGGGGAGGTGCAGGAAGGCTACGCCCGACCGATCCACGTCGGGGTCGATGGCGATGATATGGCGGGGGCCTGCGGGCCTCAGCGAATTTGGCCGGGTACGTGCTAAGGGGGTATTCATCGCTGTGCGCCCTCCCTCTCTGTCATCCTGATAAGCCCAAAGAGGGCGTAGTTTATGCAGTCGTAATAGTGCGACTCGACATTCTCAGACACCTCTACCAGATAGTGGTGATCTTCAATATTTCGGATCCGATTGAGCTTCGTCAGAATAAGATCCGTGTAGGACGTGGGCCGCATTAGGCGCCATGCCTCCCCGTAGTCGTGGTTCTTTTCGCGTATCACTTCGACGGCGTTCGCGAGGACGTTATCGAAGATTTGAAGCGCTGCGTCGGCGTCTATGTCTGGCTCGTCGGCTACGCCATGAAAGCACTGATTGAGCGCGACCGCACCGTAATTCACGATGCCGATCAGCTCTGGGCGGATCCCTTCGTTGACGAGTGCGCTGTCCTCTCCGATCATCTCCAAGGTTCGGATTCGTTTGACCTTTATAAGGAGCTGGTCCGTCACCGAAGCCGGACGCATTACTCTCCATGCCGCACCGTAATCTGTCAGTTTGGCGGCAAACACCGCCCGGCATTCGGCCACAGCGGCTACGATCTGTTTTGCTGTATTTTCATTCATCATCTGTCAAATCATTAGGGGTTATGACGCCGTACCCGAACCGGATCCGAAAGGTCACGGTGGCCTCCATCGCGTCGCGTGAGAACCGCACCACGTCTATTTGGTTGTTGGGGTTGGCCACGGCTGCGCGGTATTCCGCCGTGATCCTTTCGTGCCGGCTGGGGGCTTTCGTCTCGTTGTTTGTTTCCATTCCGTGTGCGCGTTTAGAAGGGCAGATCGTCCTCGCCGCCTCCGATGGGGGCCGGGGTGCCTGCGGGCACCGGCGAAGCTGGGGCGGGGGCGTCTGCGGACGCCGGCGAAGTTTGACCCGCTACGTGCTGGGTTGTGGCGGGCTGTGTGGCTTGCGTTTGTGCGGGGGTGCCGCCGCAGAGGTAGACCTCGCGGGCGTTGACGTTGATGTCTACGCGCGTCTGGCCGGTGCGGTCGGTGTAGAGGTTGTTGCGCATCGTGCCGCGGACGAAGACCTTCGCGCCTCGCTTGAGGTACTGGAAGGTCGAACCGCCCTCGCCGTACCAATAGATGGACAGCCACGTGGTGCGTTGCGTGGGGGGCTCACCGGGTTTCTGTGCGCGCACGTTCTCGGTGTGCGCCACGCTGAAGCAGACGTACTTCTTTCCTGAAAATTCTTTCACTTCGGCATCCCGTCCGAGGTTGCCAATGACTTCGATTTGTAGCATAGTTGGGGTTGAATGATGTTGGGGCCTAACGGCCGGTTTATTTGTTTATCTGTTTATGCGTTGAGGTGTGAAATGAGGGTCGCCGCAGACCTAAATCCTGTTTTTGGCGTGAAATGAGGGTCGCCGCAGACCTAAATCCTGTTTTTGGTGCGAAATGACCCTCGCCGCGGGCTTAAATCCTGTTTTTGGCCCAATCCGAGGCTCGTTTTGGACTCAAAAACAGTTTTTGGTGCAAAACGAGGCAAGTTTTGGGCTTCAAAACTCATTTTGACGCAATCCTCGGCGGGTTTCGGGCTCCAAATTGATTTTTGGTGCAATCCTCGGCGGGTTTCGGGCTCCAAATTGATTTTTGGCGCAATCCTCGGCGGGTTTTGGGCTTCCGACTTCTTTTTGGCGTGAAACCCGGCTTCCCGGAGGTGCCTTCACCGCTTGCAGGCGGCGATGTTGATGCGGTGAATAACCTGCTCGGAATAGGTCAGGCTGCCTTCGTAGCCGCGGGCATAGAGCTCGCCCATCAGCTGGCGGGGCGTGAAGGCCTTCAGATCCGGATTGAGGGGCACGTCCGGGCGCGATTGCACGATCCCGAGACGCTCGACCGAGACGGTCTCCAGTTCGTCTTCGAAGGATTGGCGAGCGGCTTCCAGCCGACGTTTGCTGTCGCGGAGGCGGCGCTCCTTGGCGATGCGAAGGCGATAATAAGCCTTGCTGGAGGCCTTGGAGCAGGCTTTGCAGATGTTCTGCAGGTTGTCCGCATTGTTGGTGTTTCGGTAAAACTCGCTCACAGGCTTCACGGCGCCGCAATGCGAGCAGCGCTTCGTGATCTCTTTGGTGTTTGTATCCATTGTGGTCGTCGTTGTTTGATTCATTCGTGTGTGCGTTTACAGGCCCGTGTGGCCAAAGCCGCCGCCCCTACACAGGTACCCGGCAAACTTCCCTGCCTCGGCAGAGGCCCATTCGACGCGTGCGTAAGACGTTACGACGAGCTGCGCGATGCGGTCGCCATCGTAGACCGTGAAGGGCGTGTCGGAGAGGTTGGCGAGGATGACGCAGATCTCGCCGCGGTAGTCGGCATCGATCGTGCCGGGCGTGTTCAGGACGGTGATACCGTGCTTGATGGCCAGCCCGCTGCGTGGGCGTACTTGCGCCTCATAGCCGGCTGGTAGTTCGATGCGGAGTCCGGTGGGGATCAGTGCCCGCTGCATGGGCGCGAGCGTCACAGGAGACCTCTGCCGAGGCAGGGAAGTTTGCCAGGTACCAGGCCAAACTTCGCTGGGGCCCGCAGGCCCCCCGGCAGAGAGCGGCGTGGCGTAGCTGGGCAACGGGTGGCGCGATGTGTTTACGATTTTCACTTTCATCTGTGGGTTGTGG
>ERZ773010.1439-NODE-1439-length-14948-cov-3.598671_pt1 | contig 14948 bp, 9 predicted proteins | sample MGYA00580842_ERZ773010 | MGnify/ENA primary metagenome ERZ773010 (study PRJEB29015, sample SAMEA2737982) | human oral metagenome | biome: human oral; feature: human-associated habitat; material: dental | place: China | collected 2107 ...
AGTTCTTCCAGAGCATAGGCTTCGGGGGCAAGGCTCTACTACTGAGTCTCTCTAGGCAGATACTCTTCCTCATCCCTGCACTCTTTGCCTTCCCCCTGCTGTGGGGCAGTACCGGGGTGTGGGTAGCTCTTCCCTTCTCCGATATCAGCTCTGGGGTGCTGGGGATGGCTCTGATGTACTATCAGTTCCGCCTCTTTGAAAAGCAGCACGCTCGGGTGGAGACACTCTAGCTGAGCTCGGATATTACGCACTATATAGCTATGGTCTATCTGTATTCAGTCCTCTGCTGCCTCTTCCTCTTCCCCTACTTTGGTTGGCGAGGAGGGCAGGCTCTAGGGCCTAAGGGACGTCGGATCCTCTGGGGATTACTAGCTCTGGTCTTCTTCCTCTTTATCCTAGCCCTCTTCATCCATCGCTCGATCCAGGCAGACTGGATGAGTCATGTGATGAATGGCAGTGTGTACATCTTCTTCTCCTCGATGTATGCAGCAGGAGTGCTGGTGCTGGTGGAGGTGCTCCGCTATGTCGATCGGCGTCTCTTCGGGTTCTATACGTACGCCCCGCTGTGGCAGAAGAAGCTTATGCGCCAGGGCTCCTTGGTGCTGGCATTAGTGGTCTTCATCGTGACGCTCTTCATCGGGTATCACAACGTACGCTACCCCGTGGTACTGCACCACGACCTCTACCTCAAGCGTCTTACGCCCGAGGGAGCAAAGGCCGAGAAGCGTATGCGTCTGGTCTTCTTCTCCGACCTACACATCGGCGAGGCTATGACTCCGCCCTATGTGGAGCGTGCCGTGGAGCTGATCATGGCACAGCGACCAGACCTGATCCTCTGTGGTGGGGACTATATCGACCACCTGAGTGAGTATGCCTACGACCCTCGGATCATGGAGATGATGCGTAGACTTAAGGCGCCCCTCGGAGTGTACTTCGTCCTCGGGAACCACGAGTACCGAGCCGACACACTCTCCAATATCCGCTTCGTCAAGGAGATCGGAGCTACACTCCTTAGGGATAGTGTTGCCTACCCGGGGGATAGCCTACTGACGCTCATCGGGCGCGACGATGCCGTCTACGGCAACCGAATGCCCTACGAGCGCATCACAGCGGGGATTGATCCTACACGACGACCCGTGCTACTGATGGAGCATACTCCGGGCTCTATCGACAGCCTAGCGGGCTCTCCCGTAGACCTCATGCTGTGCGGTCATACGCACGGCGGACAGATCTGGCCGGGGCAAGCGATGGTGTGGTGGAAGTTTGGGATTGCCTCAGGAACAAGGGACTACGACGACAAGCAGGTCTGTGTGAGCTCGGGTATCGGCTCTGCTGGAGCGACCTATCGGGTCGGTACACGTAGCGAGATCCGAGTCTATGACCTCTACTGGTAGCTTATCCGTGATGTAGGGAGATGGGTTGACGAACTTGATCTGGCTACTCAGCTGTGATCTCTGCAGGTAGAGCATCGGCGATATAAGGGGTTCAGCTAAGCCTAATGCCTTGGGCTCGACTCCACTTCTTCCCAATACCTATCACCCTCCAAGCTCCCAACCTAAGCTCCCTGTCCTAGGCTAGGGAACAAAATAAGAGCGAGAGCAAGATCCCTCACGTGAAGGGAATCTTGCTCTCGCTCTGTATAAGGAGGCTGGGGGATAAGTCCCACAGCCTCTACCTTAGGGGTATGTGTATTGGGTGGGGACTACTTGAGTAGTGCCTCCATCTCCTCTGCCTTCTCCTCGAGGCACTCTAGGTAGCGTAGCTGGGCACGGGTACGCTGGAGGTTGTGCTCGGGATGGTGTACCTTGAAGTACTTGTCTCCATCGATGTAGTCAGCTAGGAAGCGCACGGTCTGCATGTAGGTCATCAGACGTCCTCCGTAGGCGATGAGGCTACGCTCGGTGGGGTTGAGGAACTTGCCAGCGGTGGAGAGATAGCCCTCTACGAAGGCCTTGTAGATCGGCATATTCACCCCGATCTTCGATAGGTCGGCCTCGTCCTCTGGGGCGAGGTTGACACCTGTGCGGATGAAGTCCCCTACATCACTCAGGATGTAGCCTGGCATCACCGTATCCCAGTCTACGACACATAGGACACAGCCGCTCTTGTCGAAGAGGACGTTATCGACCTTAGTGTCGCAGTGGATGGTACGCTTGGGGAGCTTACCCTCCTCGTATAGTCGCTCCTGCTGGAGCATCTTATCGGCACGCTTGTCGATCTCGGCGAGGATATCTCGTACGCCGGCTACACGTCCGACGGGGTCCTTCTCTACGGCTTCGCGTAGCTGGCGTAGGCGGAAGGGCATGCTGTGGAAGTCAATGATGGTCTCACCGAGTGTTCTCTCAGGGATGTCAGAGAGCATCTCCTCAAAGTGTCCGAAGGCCTCACCTGCGCAGCGTGCTGCCTCGGGGGTGAGCTCGGTCATGCTCATGCTCTCGGGGATGAAGCGACAGACGCGCCAGTAGTTCTCCCCATCGTAGTAGTAATTCTTCGTCGAGTCACTTAGTAGGGGATAGAAGTGTAGGTACTTGCGCTCTAGGTCACGATCACCTGCCTCCTGGAGCCTCTGGTGCATACGCTCCGAGACGATGGCTACATTACGCTGTAGCACTTCGATACGAGGGAAGACATGGTGATTGATGCGCTGTAGTATCCAGCGACGTGTCCCCTCACGGTCGGTCACGGCATAGGTGTCGTTGATGTGTCCATTCCCGAAGGGGAGGACCTCGCCAATCTCCTCTAGAGGGACGAACTGGCTAATGATCTGCTTCATCTCAGGTGTCTATTTCGTTAGTTAGTAAATGCTTGTTGTATCTACTTTACCTTACAAATATAGGATAAAAAGCTATGTACCGCTACAGCCGAGGGCCGTAGCGGTGCATAGCATATATAGTTAATTCGTGATAACTACGTGGGGATTAGAAGCGGTAGCCGAGACCGAGGAAGAACGAAGTGTTCTTGCTGCTGAGCTTATCCGTAGCTTCCTTGAAGTTGTTGACCATGCCGAGGTCGGTGCCTAGACGTACGTAGATCTTGCTGAACTCAAGAGCGGCAGAGGCATTGATGCTCATGTCGAAGCGATTGTACTGCTTTTCCTTGAAGGCATCATAGGCTGCCTTGATCCCTCCCTTGATCCCTGCGAGGGTACGGACAGAGGAGCTAACCCCGTAGGAGAAGGCTGGACCTCCTTCGACAGAGAAAGCTAGACTCTCCGAGAGAGGAATTCGGACACCGAGGGTTACGGGCACGGAGATATAGTTCAGTGTGTTGGAGACCGTCTCCGTCTTTTGGTTGGTTGTCACTTCCTGCTTGTTCCCCTCTTGACGGAAGGAGATCCCAGGGGCGATGTATATACCACTAGCGATACCGATCTCAGCGGCAAGACCTGCACGGAAGCCAGGGAGAATCTTCAGACCGTTGACGTCTGACCCGTTAGCATCCTTAGCTACTGTGCGAGCAATATTAGCTGCTACTTCGATACGAGGATTAATCTGTGCCTGGGCAGCGAAGGATGTAGCGACCAGAGCTACCGCTGCGAAAAATAGCTTCTTCATAATCTTACTTTCTGTATTTACCTTGCGTGACAATAGGCCACGCATTCTACCGCAAAGTTAGGGATTATTCCCATAACGCCTCGGAAGTGCCCTTTCCTCCCCGCTTGTATATCCTCCGAAACGATGGCTCTAGAGCTGGTGGGCAAAGGTGAACCAGGTCAAGTGCATCATCCTCTCCTATGCCCACCTAGACGGCATATCTGTGGCTGGGGGACTACATACGAGAGCGGAGCTCCTTGGCATTCTTGCTCTCTGCCTTATCCTTGAGCTGAGCCCCGAAGGAGTAGGTGACCCCGAGTCCGATGTAGCGACGGTTCGAGATATTGTCGATGAGCATGTGGTAGTCTGGGGTGGTGAGGGTCGCCTTGTAGCGGGTGGTGATGAGATTGTCAGCGCTGAGGGCTAGGCGAAGCTTCCCATCCAGCAGGGTGTAGGAGAGCCCAGCCCCGCCGATGAGGAGGTGGGAGAGGTGGAAGCCGTTGTCGTAGCTCGGTGTCCTATAATATAGGTAGCAGGTGGCCTGTAGGGTCTTACTGCGATTGAGGAAGAAGGTGTTGTAGGTACTCGCTCCATAGGTCAGGGATGCCCCTCCGTAGTCGGTGCGCTGTGCTCCAGTCGTGATCTTGGTATCACTGTACCATAGGGTGTGTGAGAGGTAGGTCTGCATGAAGCCCAGCTTGTAGACGAAGCTATTCTCTAGCCTGAGGGTGCTGGTCCTCTCGGCATTCTCATGGCGGTAGCTCGATTGGTTGGTCGCAGGATTTAGGCGGACGACCTGTGCGATACCATCCCAGAGGTAGCCCCCGCTGAGCTCGAAGTTGAGCACGCCCATGAAGGTGTAGCCGAGGGTGAGGTTTGCTCGCTTGGCAGCATGCAGGTCTTCCTTCCCCAGCAAGACGCTGTTCTGGTTCTCATAGCGCACGAAGGGCGAGAGCTGGCCGAAGTGTGGGCGACTGAGCCTGACGTTACTACTGAGGTTGAAGGCATGACGCTCGTTGGGGTTGTAGCCGACGAAGAGCGAGGGGAAGACGTTGAGGTAGCTCCGTAGGTGCTCTAGCTGTCGTCCATTCGTCATCCCCTCGGTATGGGTGTACTCCATACGAAGGCCTGTGCGTAGGCTCCACTTGGGGGATAGAGGTTCGTTGAGGTCGGCATATAGGGCGTAGACATGCTCATCGAAGCGGATCCTATCGTGTCGCTCCCCGAGGGTGCTGGAGGCATCGTAGTCGTTGCTGTTGTGGGTGCGCGTCCAGGTACCCTTTACCCCAAAGCCTAGTGTCCCCGCTCCTAGGGGCTCGGTGTAGTCTAGGCTGGTGATGTAGGAGGTGGTGCGCTGGTCGGTCTGTGCATTGAAGCGGAAGTCTCCCCCTGGGGTCGGTATCCCAAGTTGGTTAAGGGTCTGGGAGGCGAAGTTACGCTCCTCACGACTGCGGTAGCTGACGTAGTCTGCATCCCAGGAGAGACGGCGTCGGGAGACAGACTTGAAGCTCTTCTCCAGGTGCAGGTTGGCTGTCGTATAGTCGCTCTTCTTCGTCTCATCAGCCCGCCCGGGCATAGAGCGTAGGAGGTAGCGGATGTTACCAGGAGGGGTAGCATAGTCCCTAGTATCATTCTCTCGGAGGGGGCTATCCTCGTCGGGCGCATAGGAGAGGTTGAAGCCTAAGGTCAGCTCTGGGGTGAAGGCATAGTCGAGCCCTACACGGAGATTAAGGTTGCGATTCTTGATCTCAAAGGTAGTCTCGCTCGATGAGTAGAGCTCCTGCTTGGGGTAGGTGCGGAAGGTACCGAAGTCTCCGCCAAAGGTACTCATGCCCGCACTGGCCTGTAGGGAGGTAGAGAGCTTATCCCGCTTGTAGTTCAGCCCCGTACTTATCCTATAGCTGGGAAGGTCCTCGTTGAACCCTGCATAGGCGGAGGCACTCCCCCCGAAGAAGTCGTTCTTGGCCTTCTTGAGGATGATGTTCAGTATCCCTGCGTTCCCCTCGGCCTCGTACTTGGCGGGTGGTGTGGTGAGGATCTGTACCTCGGTGAGGTCAGAGTGTGGATAGGTACGCAGGAGGTTTACCAGTGCCGTGCCGGAGAGGCGCACCCGCTTGTCGTTGATGAGCACGATCACACTCCCCTTTCCGATGAGGGATATCCCTTCGTCGCTGACGTTCACCCCGGGTGTCTGACGCAGGACGTCGAGGGCAGAGCTTGCTGCGGTAGCGATCTGACTCGCATCGAAGACCATGCGGTCAGCCTTGCGCTGCATGATGGGTCGCTTGGCGGTGACCTGTACCGTAGCGAGCTGCTTGGCCTCGTCCTCCAGTAGAAGCTCTCCTAGGTCAAGCGCACCCGAGAGGGTGAGACTCTTGTGGTAAGGCTTGAGCCCGAGGGCACGTATCTCTAGGTGGTACTTCCCCTGTGGAGCCATCAGGCGAAATCGTCCCAGTGAGTCCGTGACGACACCCGTGATGAGGGCGCTGTCCCGAGGACTGCGGAGTAGGACATTGGCAAAGTCCACCGGACGGCGGTCAATAGTCTTCCTGAGTGTACCCTGTATGGGGAAGGTCGTCTGCGCCAGAAGGCTACCAGAATAGAGCGCAAAGGCGACACAGAGTAAGCCGAAGTGTCTCATCGTGACATAAGGACTAGAGTTTACCCTAAAGGTAGTCAATATCACGTAGTTTGTATGCTTGTCGCCACCAAGTGTCACACCCCACCTCCCGACTGCGCCGAGCGGATGGGCATTGTCGGCTGGGGACAAATATTCCGCCTCCGCCCCCTAGCTCACGTTACTTATGGTCGAGCGTTCTCGGTAGGGGGAGGAATGCTGTACACGCTTGTATAGTGGACTATACAAATATATTAGCTCAGGCCTGTGTGCCTACTTCTGATAGGTGTACTCAGGTGATGGGGGAGGCTGGGGGCGGGATAGGGCGAACACACGAGATCACTAGAGGTCGAGGGCAAAGTAGTCGGGGAGCATGCGCTTAGATCGGGGTATCTGTTCCCGAGGTGTGGATTTACCGACCTCAGGCCTCCTCTCTAGAAGGGAAAAGTATACACGTGTGTATACAATAGTGTACCCACGTGTATACAACAGTGTACACGCGTGTACACAACTTCGCTCTAAGTATGTCCGCAGTAGAGCTCCCGTAGCGATGTCGCTTGGGGCTCTAACGTATGGGAGATGTGGTAGATACGGATGGGATGCCTTGGACATTGGACTAAGATCCCGAAGAGTCTAGGGATGGAGCGTACTAAAGGAGCTGATACGTCGTCCCTAGGGGAGGGGGAGATGCTTTGCTGGTGACGGAGATTCTTCCTTCCTTTGTGTGGAGGCTAGGGTGGGGTGTGACTATGTGTGGAGGGAGGGAGATGGAGAAGGAGAGACTTCCACCCGCCCCATAGCCTCGGTACACTATTATTATTTATTGAGTACTGTGGAGGGACATGCTTAGACTGATCCTACTGACCCTATATCTGCTCCTTGGGGCTGGAATGCCTCTGGTGGCACAGCGTGAACTTATCGTGATGAGCTACAACGTGGAGAACCTCTTCGACCTAGAGGATCACCCACAGCGAGCCGATGATGAGTTCCTCCCCGAGGGCTCCCACCGCTGGACGAAGGCTCGGTATGAGCGCAAGCTGCACCAGATCGCCGAGGTGCTCAGCAGTGCTGGGAGCCTGACACACTTCCCTGACCTCGTGGCTCTGGTAGAGGTGGAGAATGCAGGTGTACTGAGGGACTTGCTTAGCCATACTGCACTCGGCACTCAGGCGGGCTATGCCTTCACCGTCACGGAGGGTGAGGATCCCCGTGGGATCAATGTCGCCCTACTCTATAGGACGGAGACCTTTCGCCTGCTGGGGCGAAGAGAGCTCCCCATACACTTCCCCTTCGATAGTACGAAGCGGACACGTCCCATCCTAGAGGTTTCGGGGCTTGTCCCTACGGGGGATACCCTCCATCTGTATGTCTGCCACCTGCCCTCTCGTCGTGGGGGTGCTCGGCAGAGCGAGCGGTACAGACGCTATGCCTGCGAGCTGCTGCGCGAGCAGACGACACGTAGGCTAGAGGGAAGTAGTGGGCGCACGCATGTCCTCATCCTCGGGGACTTCAATGGTGACCCCGAGGAGCCTGCGACCCGTGAGACCTTGGGTGCTCGTCCCTACCCCGGGGGTGGAGCGGACTCGATCGCCCGAGACAGCCGTCGCTGGGATCAGCTCTATGAGCTCTCCCCACGGCGGGGTGCGGGAGAGCCTCCTGGGAGCTATTGCTTCCGAGGGGTGTGGTCACAGCTGGATCAGATCCTTGCCTCACGGAGCCTACTTGGGATGGGAGGGGGGCTACGCTATGTGGAGGGGAGTGCGGAGATCTTCTACCGCCCCTTCATGGGGCAGACCTCGGTGAGCAGTCCCTTCCCTGTGCCCTTCCGTACCTATGGAGGAGCCTTCTGGCGGGGAGGGTACAGCGATCACTACCCCCTACGTATCCGCTTGAGGTATGAGCGTCCGTAGCGGACGAGAGACGTCTCCCAGATGTCGGGGTAGGGGGAGCGTCTACGGGACGGGAGGGTCACTCTTCATTTTGTTTACTCCTCAGTGTAAAATACGGGCGAAATGGTTACCTTTGTGTTACAAACCTGTGGTAGCTCGTAGGTTCCTTGTACTTAGAGAACGGATACGATATGAAAAAAAGAGTGATATGGATCGTTGTACTCGCACTTGTCTCAGCCTATACCTTGCTGACATGGGTGCAATATCAGTACTATGATCGTGTCCTGACTCAACGCAAGGAGAGCATCCGTGGTCTGATGAAGGACGCACTCTCAGATGTAGCCGAGGAGCTACAGGTGCGTGAACTCGTGCGTAAGCTCAATAAAGGGGCAAATCGCCTGATGGGCTCCTTCCTCACCGACACGACTTTCGCTGGTACGGATGTCGCCCCCTTCGATATATGGGTGCGCACACTAGCTGATACGTTGGCCGTGGAGCGTGCGATCGCTGATCACCAAGTCATGATACGTGTCCCTAACACAGGAGACAAGAGCCGTGTGGACTATCGCCCCTCTAAGGATCTCATCTTGGCTTACTTCACACAGCTGCATGCGCTGGATAAGTACATCCTGAAGTACGTCTACGATACCTATATGCCCGATAGTATGAGCCAGATGGTCAATGTCTATCTGCTGAGGAGCTTGATCCGAGAGCGCTTGGACAGCAAGGATCTCTGCGTGAACTATCAGATGGCTCTCTACGACTACGATGGTCGGGTAGTCTACGAGTACCGCCCGCCAAGAGTCATGCGAGGGGAATGGGAAGATGAAAACACCGTCACCCAATACCTCTTCGTCCCCACAGATGGCTCTACGGATAGACGCCCCTACATGCGGGTCTCGCTAGACCTAGCGCCGACGCGAGCGGAGGTCTTCCGACTGGCTCTGCCGAGCTTTATCTCGACGATTATAGTCCTGCTGCTCGGCTTCTCAGCCTTGGCAGTGTTGCTGAAGTACATTAGCTTTGCCTCACAACGCACCAGCTTCGTCAATAACATGACGCACGAGCTCAAGACCCCCGTCAGCTCGATCGTCCTCTCTACCAAGCTGCTCGAGGAGAGTGCCTCCCCGACGACCACGCTCCCGAAGCAGCGCCAGCTGATGTCGATCATCTCACTGGAGGCTCAGAGGCTAAAGTTCCTTATCGACAAGGTGCTCCAGCTCTCGATCCTCGAGGGACATGCCGGTAAGTTCGCCCTAGAGACCCTAGACATCAATGAGCTGATCCTCCCCGTAGCAGAGATCTACACCTTCCACGCACAGCAGCGTGGCGGAGACCTCACCCTCGACCTCGAGGCTACTAACACCTGGGTGCGTGCCAATCAAATGCACCTGTCTAACGTCTTCTTCAACCTCCTAGACAATGCCGTCAAGTATAGTCGCCCCGATGTGCCCCTTTGCCTCTCCATCCAGACGAGCGATGAGGAGGACTACATTCGCATCGTGGTCAAGGATAATGGGATCGGGATGGAGAAGCGTGAACTCAAGCGTATCTTCGAGCGTTTCTATCGTGTTAGCTCTGGCAATCGGCATGACGTCAGAGGCTTCGGCCTCGGTCTGGCGTACGTCCTCTCGGTCATCCGTCAGATCGGTGGACGCATCATCGCCGAGAGCGAGCCAGGAGTGGGTACCAAGATGATCATACGCATCCCAATAGCACCAGATGCATAAAATCCCCGAGGAGGGAGATATCCTCTCTCCCTACACATAACATACGAAGTATTATACTACGCACTATTGCAAGATTATTTACCCCACTAAAGACAACGTTTCATGGAAGAACAAGCTAGAATCCTTCTCTGTGAAGACGAAGAAAACCTTGGAACTATACTCAAGGAACTCCTCGAAAGCAAGAAGTACATCGTAGACCTCTGTACCGACGGTGAGCAAGGCTGGAAGGCCTACAAAGTGAACAAGTATGACCTGTGCCTACTCGATATCATGATGCCCAAGCGTGACGGACTGACCCTAGCCAAGGATATCCGTAGCGTTAGTGCTGATGTGCCCATCATCTTCCTCACAGCTCTCGGTATGCGTGACAACGTCCTCGAGGGCTTCCGATCGGGAGCTGATGACTACATCACCAAGCCCTTTAGCATGGAGGAGCTCGTCCTACGTATAGAGGCTGTACTACGTCGCACCAATAAGCATGACGATGGCAAGGAGCCACAGCGTGTCTACTATATCGGTAACTATACCTTCAATACGACGACCCAGACCCTCTCCATCGACGATACCGCACGTAAGCTCACTACCAAGGAATGTGAGCTGCTGGCACTGCTCTGCCTCTTCGCCAACCAGACCCTTGAGCGCGCCCACGCCCTCAATGTGATCTGGGGGATCACCGAGCACACAGGGTCAGGTGAGAACTCCTTCAGCCAGCGTAGCATGGACGTCTACGTGACGAAGCTACGCCGTATGCTGGCCGAGGATCCACGTGTGGAGATCAAGAATGTACACGGCAAGGGCTACAAGCTCGTCATCCCTCCCGTAGATCCCTCTGACGAGCACTAGCTCAAGAGCAGCTATTACTCATCAGACAAGTACACACTCACACAGCACCACCCCTCTGCTCCTATGGTAGCTCCGTAGGCTGTAGGGGTGGTCTTTACGTGGTCATAGGTGACCCTAAGCTTCATCTGATCCCTTGGGTTAGGGGATCGGGTATCCGTCTTCCCTCTCCCCCTCCCGTCTTCCCTCTCCTTGGGACGATGGTACCCCGAGGAGGCTATGGAAGGCTGGGGATACACCTAGCACTCGCCCGCCTAGGGATGCTGAGACCACAGATACAACACAATTTGATCATTGATGAGTAAGAAAAAGCAATTAGCTACACATAAGCGAGACAAGCAGCCCACAGCGGCTCCCTCTCGTCTCAATAAGCGTGAGATCCAGCGTATCACCCGCTTGGTCTTCGATGCCAACCCAGGACAAGTCCTCTCCTATAAGCAGATCTGCTATGCCATCGGCAAGACGACGATGGGGCAGAAGCGAGCCATCTACCAGACCCTCTCCGAGATGGCTGTGGTGGGTGAACTGCAGGAGCTCGAGCCTGGCCGCTTCGTCCGTGGTGGCGGAGGTGGCGAGAGCCTAGAGGGACACTTCGACTACCGTGGTGGTCGTCCCTCCTTTGTCCCCGAGGACACCGACCTTGACCCTATCCCCCTATCCGATCGTTCGTGTGCCAATGCCCTTCATGGGGATAAGGTACGTATCTCTCTACGGCGCAATAGACGTGGCGAGGTCAAGGGGGCACGTATCACCGAGATCCTAGAGCGTAGCCATACGACCTATGTAGGCTCACTGCAGAAGTCTCGGGGCTATGCCTTCTTCGTGACCAACAACAAGGAGCTACGCCAAGACATCTTCATCCCCGACGACAAGTGCCTCAATGCTACGAGCCGTGATAAGGTCGTCGTACGTATCCTAGACTGGGATGCGCATGCCAAGAACCCACGTGGCGAGGTCATCGACGTCCTCGGTCGGGCTGGTGAGAACACCGCCGAGATGCATGCCATTCTCGCCGAGTATGGCCTACCCTACAAGTATCCCGAGGAGGTAGAGCGTGCCGCCGAGGGGCTCTCGGATGAGATTACGGCAGAGGAGCTCGCTCGCCGTGAGGACTTCCGTGGGGTGCTCACCTGCACGATCGACCCACGGGATGCAAAGGACTTCGATGATGCCCTTTCCTTCCGCTCCCTACCCGAGGGATGCTACGAGGTCGGGGTACATATCGCCGATGTGAGCCACTATGTACAGCCTGGTGGTATCATAGATGACGAGGCTTACCGCCGAGCTACCAGCGTGTACCTCGTGGATCGAACGATCCCGATGTTACCTGAGCGACTGAGCAACTTCCTTTGCTCGCTCCGTCCCGATGAGGACAAGTATGCCTATAGCTGTATCTTCACTCTCGATGCTGAGGCCAGGCTCCTCGCTGCACGTATCGCACGTACGGTGATTCGTAGCTCTCGTCGCTTCACCTATGAGGAGGCGCAGGAGATCATTGACTCCGGCACGGGGGATCATGCTGAGGCGATCCTTACGCTCCACACTCTGGCGCAGAAGCTTCGGGCGAGGAGGTTCGAGCGAGGCAGTATAGCCTTCGATCGTCCCGAGGTACGCTTCGAGCTAGACGAGGCAGGCAAGCCTATCGAAGTCCATATCAAGGAGAGTAAGCCTGCCCACCAGCTGATCGAGGAGTTCATGCTACTGGCGAACCGTACAGTGGCAGAGCGTATCGCTGATGCTTCACGTCAGGACATCACCCCCGCCCTGCACCTGAAGAAGCGTACCCCTCCTACCTTCGTCTATCGTATCCACGAGGCTCCCGATGAGGAGAAGCTACGTAGTCTCTCGGAGTTCGTCTCTCGTATGGGCTACAAGCTCCGTACGGAGGGTGGGGCAGAGGCGATCAGCCAAAGTCTCAACAAGCTCCTCAGTGACATCAAGGGGCGCCCAGAGGAGAATATGATCTCCATGCTCGCCATACGCTCTATGGCGAAGGCTCGCTATACGACAGCACATATCGGGCACTATGGGCTAGGCTTCGAGAGCTATACCCACTTCACCTCTCCGATACGTCGCTACCCTGACCTCATGGTGCATCGTCTCTTGACCCGCTACCTCATCGAGGGTAAGGAGAGTGCAGACGTCACAGCCACCGAGGAGCAGTGCGACCATGCCTCCGATATGGAGAATATCGCTGCCAATGCCGAGCGTAGCTCCATCAAGTACAAGCAAGTCGAGTACATGATCCCACGTCTCGGGCAGACCTTCACAGGTGTGATCACAGGGCTCGCAGATTGGGGAATCTATGTCGAGCTGGATGAGAATAAGTGTGAGGGACTCGTCCCCTGCCGAGACCTAGAGGATGACTACTATGAGTATGATGAGAAGACCTTCTCGCTCGTAGGCAGGCACACGGGACGCCGTTTCCGCCTAGGTGACCAACTCGAGGTCACGGTGGCACAGGCTGACCTTGCTCGTAGGCAGCTGGACTTTGCCCTCACGGAGGCTCTGCAGACACGCTCCCCACGCCGTCGTCGCCCATAGGCTTTTGCCTTCGCCTCCCTTCGCCTCCTTCCCTAAGGGGGGGGCGAGTGCGGGAGGAGCAGTTCCCAACTAAATAAGACAGCCCCCGATACACCGAAGAGAGGTGTATCGGGGGCTGTCTTTTGTGGCTTTGCTTCCCCGTAGGGAAGGTGCTCGGGGGAATAATCACCCGAGGGTGTGTGGTGCTTAGCGAAGCATCTGTCGGTAGTGGCGATCGATCTCCTTGCGAGCCTCTTCTGTAGGCTGGAAGGCCGAGCTCGACATCTCACCCAGCACACCTGCGTCTGCCTTCTCGTCCAGCTTGGGGATGAAGACATTGACATTGACCAGCAGGTCACCTCGTCCGTAGCCATTGACTGAGGGTAGGCCCTTGCTCCGTAGGCGGAGTACCTTGCCGGGCTGTGTGCCAGCAGGGATATTGACACGAGCCTTACCGCCGATCGTGGGGATCTCTACGGAGCCCCCTTGAGCAGCGGTGGGGATGGAGATGAGGAGGTTGTAGATGAGGTCGTTGCCGTTGCGGATGAGGTTGGGATCTTCCTCCTCCTGGATGATCACGTGTAGATCTCCAGGGACACCTCCTCGTGGGGCAGCGTTCCCCTTGCCCTGTACGTTGAGCTGCATCCCCTCGGACACGCCTGCGGGGATACTAAAGGTGACGACCTCCTCGCCGATCTGAGTTCCCTTACCCTTACAGAAGTTGCAGGGCTTGGTGATCACCTCGCCCGTACCCTCGCAGGTAGGGCAGACGCTCTGGGTCTGTACCATCCCGAAGATACCTCTCTGTGCGGAGATGACCATACCTGAGCCGTGGCAGGTACCACAGGTCTGCTTGCCGTCCTTGTCGTTGGTGCCCTCGCCGTGGCAGTGGGTGCAGGCGACTTGCTTCTTCACCTTGAGCTTCTTCTCTGTCCCCTTGTCGATCTCCTCTAGGGAGAGGCGTACACGTGCCCTAAGGTCTGAGCCACGGAGTACCTGACGTCCTCCGCCACCTCCGCCGAAGCCGCCAAAGCCACCGAAGTCAAAGCCACCACCCCCGAAGAGGTCGCCGAAACGGCTGAAGATATCCTCCATGGACATCCCTCCGCCTGCGAAGCCACCGCCACCGGCGGCACTAGATCCTACGCCAGCGTGGCCGAACTGGTCGTATCGCTGACGCTTCTGCGGATCACTCAGTACGTCGTAGGCCTCGGCGAGCTCCTTGAACTTCTCCTCGGCCTCCTTATCTCCAGGGTTCTTATCTGGGTGGTACTTGATGGCGAGCTTGCGATAGGCCTTTTTCAGCTCCTCGTCGCTAGCTCCCTTGCTGACACCTAGTATTTCGTAGTAATCTCTCTTTGTTGCCATTTACTCTATTCTTTGCTCTTGCTACGGGTTACTGGCCGACGACGACAGAGGCGTGGCGCAGTACCTTATCGTGGAGTGTATAGCCCTTCTTGACGCAGTCGATGATCTTACCCTTCTGAGCCTCCTCGGGGGCAGGGAAGGTGGCGATAGCCTCGTGAAGCTCCTCGTCGAAGGGCTGTCCTGCGGTCTCTATGGGGCGTACCCCCTGGCGCATGAGATAGTCGAGGAACTTCGAGTGGATGAGGTGCATCCCCTCCTTGAGAGCCTCTAGGTCTGTGGCCTTGTCTAGATTCTGTAGGGCGATGTCTAGGTCATCCACGACGGGGAGTAGATCCCCGAGAGCCTTCTCCCCTCCACTACGGATGAGTTCACTCTTCTCCTTGAGGGTGCGCTTGCGGTAGTTGTCATACTCGGCGACGAGGCGCAGGTGGGTGTCCCGGAGCTTGTC
>ERZ773010.1442-NODE-1442-length-14939-cov-22.534870_pt1 | contig 14939 bp, 12 predicted proteins | sample MGYA00580842_ERZ773010 | MGnify/ENA primary metagenome ERZ773010 (study PRJEB29015, sample SAMEA2737982) | human oral metagenome | biome: human oral; feature: human-associated habitat; material: dental | place: China | collected 2107 ...
GAGGAAGTATAGATTTTAATTCAACTCTATTTACTTTTATTCCCCAAGGGTCAGTGGCATCATCAAGTTCTTGACGCATTTTAGTATTGATAATATCTCTTGAAGTTAAAGTTTCATCAACTGTCATATCTCCTATAATATTTCTAAGAGTTGTAGCAGTTAAATTTTCAATAGCTGATAAAGGTCTTTCAACACCATAAGTATACAATTTAGGGTCAGTTATTTGGAAATAAACAACAGTATCAATTTGCATAGTAGCATTATCTTTTGTGATAACTGCTTGTGGGTCAAAGTCAACAACTTGTTCTTTTAGAGACACTATTCTTGATACCTTATCAAAGAATGGGTTGATAAAGCTTAAACCTGAACTTAAAGATTGATAATATCTTCCTAATTTTTCAACAATATAAACTTGAGATTCAGGAACAATTTTAACAGCTTTAAACATAATAATAGCTATTAAAATTACTAATAAGACAAAAAATGGAATATAAAACATAAGATAAAACCTCCTAATTTATTTTTTTATAATAATTTTATTTCCTTTAAAACCAGAAATTATAGGAATATCTCCTATTTCAAAAACTTCATTACTTAATGCAGTCCAAATAGAACCTTTATAACTAACATCATAAATTTTTTCTTCTTTACTTACATCAACAACTTTTTTGATTACAATACTTGTATCTATTACTTCAGCATCAAAATTGTCTTTATTTTTAAAAAGAAGTTTTTTAGCAAAAGGTCTTAAAAATATAATTGTTAAAACAGAAATAGTAACAAAAAAAGTGATTTCTACTTTTAAATTATTAAATGCTAAAGAAACAAATATTGTTATAGCAGCAGCAAAAGCAAACCAAACTGTAACAAGTGCTGGAATAATAAACTCAATAACAGTAAAAATAATTGTAAGTATTAACCAAAATAAATAGCCCAATTTTATTCCTCCTTTTAGTAATTTTAATTATAATCTTTCATTTTTATGATTACTTGCTATTTGTTTAATTATAACATAAAAGTTTTATTTTGTATCAGTTTTTCTCTAAAAATATAAATATGTGTTTTTAAGGTTATTTGTAAATAAAAATTTAAGAATGTTTAAAAAAAGTATAAAAAAATTAATGATTTTTTTAAAAATATGATATAATTAACTAATAATTAATTATAAAAATTAACAATTTCATAGTTTTTTATAAAAAAGGAGGAAAAGGGAATGTTTGCTTATTTACAAAAAATTGGTAAGGCACTTATGGTACCAGTTGCAGTTTTACCAGCAGCAGCCATAATGCTAGGTGTAGGTTATTGGATTGATCCAACTGGTTGGGGGGCTAACAGTCAATTAGCAGCTTTCTTAATAAAAGCAGGGGCAGCTATTTTAGACAATATGCCAATATTATTTGCTATTGGTGTTGCATATGGATTATCTAAAGATAAGGATGGAGCAGCAGCTCTTGCAGGGCTTGTAGCATTTGAAATAGTTACAACTTTATTATCAACAGGTGCAGTATCTCAAATAATGGGTATTCCACAAGAAGAAGTTCATGCTGCATTTGGAAAGATTAATAACCAATTTATAGGAATACTTTGTGGAGTTATATCAGGAGAATTGTATAATAAATTCCATAAAATTGAACTTCCTAAATTCTTGGCATTTTTTAGTGGAAAAAGATTTGTACCAATTATAACTTCAGCTGTAATGATAGTTGTTTCATTTATTTTAACATATATATGGCCAATAATTTATGGAGCATTAGTAACTTTTGGAACTGGTATAGCAAAATTAGGACCAATTGGAGCAGGAATTTATGGATTCTTTAATAGATTATTGATACCAGTTGGATTACACCATGCAGTTAACTCTGTATTCTGGTTCAATGTTGCGGGAATAAATGATATAGGAAGATTCTGGGGAAGTCCTGATGTTGCTTATGCAGATTTACCTGAAATTTTACAAGGAACATATCATGTTGGAATGTATCAAGCAGGATTCTTCCCAATAATGATGTTTGGACTTTTAGGGGCATGTGCTGCATTTATTCAAACTTCAAAACCAGAAAATAGAACTAAAATATTCTCTATAATGGTTGCTGCTGGATTTACAAGTTTCTTAACAGGAGTAACAGAACCAATAGAATTTGCATTTATGTTTGTTGCACCAGTTCTTTATTTACTACATGCACTACTTACAGGAGTTTCACTATTCTTAGCTGCTTCATTTAACTGGATGGCAGGATTTAGTTTCTCAGGGGGATTTATAGATTTCTTCCTATCATTAAGAAATCCAAATGCAAATAATCCATTTATGTTAATAGTTCTAGGTTTAATATTCTTTGTAATTTATTACTTTGTATTCCTATTTGTTATTAAAGCATTTAACTTAAAAACACCTGGAAGAGAGGAAAGTGAAGAAGAAAAAGCTGAAGCTATACAAATCAAAACAACAAACTCAGAATTAGCTGAAACATTAGTAGGTTTATTAGGTGGAGCAGATAACATAGTTGAAGTAGATAACTGTACTACAAGACTAAGACTAAAAGTTAAAGATAGTGAAAATGTTAAAGAAACTGAAATTAAAAAATTAGTTCCAGGAGTATTAAAACCTTCAAAAGAATCAGTACAAGTTATAGTAGGACCACATGTTGAATTTGTTGCTACTGAATTAAAAAGAATATTAGGAAGATAAAAATTGCTATATTTGAGCTGCACCCAAAATCTTGGACACAGGATTGGAGGTGCAGTTTTTTTAATTATTTAACACAGTTTGCTTTTTATTCGTGATAAAGGTACAAAAAATAAAAATAAACATTGACTATTTAATAGAAAAAAAGTTAAAATATAAATACGAAATAATTTTACAATTAAATATTTTAATAAAAGGGGGCAATGTATATGAAAGTTTTTACCACAGAAAATATTAGAAATATCTCTCTATTAGGACATAGAGGTTCTGGGAAGACTACACTTGTAGAGTCTATCCTTTATGTTAAGGATTATATTAAGAGAAAAGGAGATGTAGAAAATGGAACTACTGTTTCTGACTTTGATAAAGAAGAAATTCGTAGAATTTTCTCAATAAATACATCTTTGATTCCAGTTGAGCATAATGATGTAAAACTTAATTTCCTTGATACACCAGGATATTTTGATTTTATTGGAGAAGTAGTATCATCACTAAGAGTATCTGCTTCTGCTGTACTTGTTTTAGATGCAACTGCTGGAGTAGAAGTTGGAACTGAAAAAGCTTGGAAACTACTTGAAGAAAGAAAATTGCCTAGAATTATTTTTGTAAATAAAATGGATAAAGGTTACGTAAATTATCCTAAACTTTTAAATGAACTAAAGGAAAAATTTGGTAAGAAAATTGCTCCTTTCTGTATTCCTATTGGAGAAAAAGATGAGTTTAAAGGTTTTGTTAATGTTGTAGATATGGTGGGAAGAGTATTTGATGGTAAAGAATGTGTAGATACTCCTATTCCAGCTGATATAGATGTTAGTGAAGTTAGAAATCTATTATTTGAAGCCATAGCTGAAACTGATGAAGCCTTAATGGATAAATATTTTGCTGGAGAAGAATTCACAAAAGAAGAAATAGTGAAAGGGCTACATAAAGGTGTAGTTAATGGAGATATAGTTCCAGTTATGGTTGGTTCTGCACAACAAAATATAGGAATACACACTTTATTAAATTATTTAGAACTATATATGCCTTGCCCAACTGAATTATTTAGTGGTCAAAGAGTAGGAGAAGATCCTACAACTCAAGAAGAAAAAATTGTAAAAATTTCTTCTGAAAATCCATTCTCTGCAATAGTTTTTAAAACTTTGGTTGACCCATTTATTGGAAAAATTAGCTTCTTTAAAGTAAACTCAGGAACTATTAAGAAAGAAACAGAAGTATTTAATCCTAAGAAAAATAAAAAAGAAAGAATTGCTCAAATTTTGACAATGCAAGGAAATAAACAAATAGAACTTGATGAATTGTATGCAGGGGATATAGGAGCAACAACTAAATTACAATTTACTCAAACTGGAGATACTTTATGTGATAAAAACTTCCCAGTTGTATTTAATAAAATAAGATTCCCTAAACCAAATATTTTTTCAGGTGTATTGCCAGCTGATAAAAATGATGATGAAAAATTAAGTACAGCAATACAAAGAGTTATGGAAGAAGACCCAACATTTCTTATGACTAGAAATTATGAAACAAAGCAATTGTTAATAGGTGGACAAGGAGAAAAACATCTATATATAATTTTATGTAAGATAAAAAATAAATTTGGAGTTCATGCTGAGTTACAAGATGTTGTGGTTTCTTACCGTGAAACTATACTTGGAAAAGCAGAAGTTCAAGGAAAACATAAAAAACAATCTGGTGGAGCAGGACAATTTGGAGATGTATTTATAAGATTTGAACATTCTGATGAAGAATTTGAATTTGTAGATGAAATTAAAGGTGGAGTTGTTCCTAAAAACTATATTCCAGCGGTAGAAAAGGGACTTATAGAAGCTAAAGAAAAAGGAGTTTTAGCAGGATATCCTACTATAAACTTTAAAGCAACTCTATATGATGGAAGTTATCACCCAGTTGACTCTAATGATTTATCATTTAAGTTAGCGGCTATTCTTGCTTTCAAAGCTGGTATGGAAAAGGCTAAACCTGTTCTTTTAGAACCAGTTGTAAGAATGAAAATTACAATTCCAGAAGAGTATATGGGAGATGTAATGGGAGATTTAAACAAGAGAAGAGGTAGAGTTTTAGGTATGGATCATACTGAAACTGGTGAACAACTTTTACTTGCAGAAGTTCCAGAAGCAGAAATATTAAAATACTCTATTGATTTAAGAGCTTTAACACAAGGTAGAGGGGAATTTGAATATGAATTTATAAGATATGAAGAAGTTCCTGAAAATATTTCTAAGAAAATTATAGAAGAAAGAAATAAGAATAAATAGAAATAATTTTAAAGTTACAAAGCACCACTTTAAGTGGTGCTTTGTAACTTAATTTTGGAAGAAGAACTTTTCTAAATATTTTAGGAGAAATCTTATATAATCAATTTGAAATTGCAAGATTGTATAATGTACCTATAATAGAGGTTATAAGAGATTTTGATTTAGTTGAAGAAATATTAGAAGAATTAGTATTTTGGAGATATCCAACAATAGGAGCAATTTTAGTAATTATCAGTGGTTTTATAATAGGAAAACTAATATTGAGAGCAAAAAATAAAAAAACTGAAAATGAATTAATAAACTAAGTAGTCCAGTAAAAAAACACCATCATCTTATGGTTAAGTCAAGGAGTTAAGCTTAACCATAAGATTTTTGGTGTAATTAATAATTATAAATTATTTATTTCTTTTGTAAAATAACAAGCTACTTCATGATTTTTATCAATATCTTCTAAAATAGGTTTTTGTCCCTTACACTTATCTTTCACAAATTTACAACGCCCTTGAAATACACAGCCACTAGGTAAGTTAATAGGACTAGGTACATCTCCTTCAATACTAGTTATCTTTTCAGAAAAATCCATATTGATAGAGAATAAAGAACTTAAAAGGGCTTTTGTATATGGGTGATAAGCACTGTCTTTTAATTTATCTCCAGGTAAAACTTCTAAAACATTACCTAAATACATAACTGCAATTTCATGAGCAAAAGCTTGAAGAAGTGCAATATCATGACAGATAAAAACTATACATAAATCTCTTTCTTTTTGCAATTTTACTAGAAGTTCAATTATATTTTTTTGGATAGAAACATCGAGAGCTGATGTAGCTTCATCACAGACTAAAACTTCAGGTTCTAATGATAAAGCTCTTGCTATACCAATTCTCTGTTTTTGACCTCCACTCATATTTTGAGGGTATTTATGAATAAAATCTGCTGGTAGGTCAACCATTTCAAGAAGTTCAATGGCCTTTTTTTCTTTATCTTCCTTTTTTAGTCTATCATAGTTAATAAGTGGCTCAGTTAAGATATCTACTACTTTCATTCTGGGATTAAAAGAAGCTCCAGGATCTTGATATACCATTTGTATATGTTGTCTACTTTCCCAAATTTCATCTTTAGAAAATTTGCTAATATCTCTCCCTTTATAAAAAATCTCTCCACTTGAAATTGGTTCTAAATTCATAAGCATTCTTAAAAAAGTAGATTTTCCACAACCAGATTCCCCAACAATTCCCAAAGTTTTCCCTTTATACATAGATAAGTTTATATTATCACAGGCAGTTAGAGTATTATTTTTAGAAACCTTAAATTGTTTTGTTACATTTCTAGCTTCTAATATTAGTTCATTATCTTTAGACAAATCTCTCACCATCCATTTCAGGAATTGCTTTAAGCAATTTTTTTGTGTAATCACTCTTAGGATTATTTATAACTTCTTCTCTTGTACCACTATCCACAACCACACCATTTTGCATAACCACAATTTTATCTGCCATATATGCAGCAACTCCCATATTATGAGTAACTATAATTATACCAGTGTTAAATTCATCTCTTAATTCCATCATTTGTTTTACAATTTGAGCTTGTGTTGTAACATCAAGAGCAGATGTAGGCTCATCTGCTAAAACAAGTTCTGGTTCAAAAGTAAGAGCCATAGCAATCCCAACTCTCTGTTTCATACCACCAGAGAGTTCATAAGGGTAGCTATTCATAATATTTTTTACTTCAGGTAAACGAACTTTTTCTAGCATAGAAAGAGCCTTGTTCTCTGCTTCAGTTTTATTTAAATTAGTATGAGCATTTATATATTCAATATACTGAGAGCCTATTTTTCTAATAGGGTTCAATGTTGCACCACAATCTTGAGAAATCATTGAAATAACTGTTCCTCTTAGTTCTCTCCACTCATTATTTGAAAGATTTAACAGTGATTTTCCATTGAAAATTATATCTCCAGAAATAATTTTCCCCTGTCCTAATAGTCCACCTATTATTGAACGAAGAACAGTAGATTTACCACTTCCAGATTCTCCAACTATGCTTATAATTTCACCTTTTTGCATAGTTAGAGAGAAATTTTCAACAACAGCATCTTTTTCTCCATATTGTATCGTTAAATCTTTAATTTCTAACATTTTTTCTCCTTCTATTCAGTAACTGTAACGTCTTTTGTTAACCAATAGTAATCCATTGGGAACATTTTTAAATTTTGTACTTTTTTATTTGAGTATAAGAAAGTAGTTTCATATCCAAAAAATACTGTTGCAGCATCGTTCATTATTAATTGTTGAATTTCTATTGCTAAATCTTTTCTCTTTTCTGGATCAAATTCTACATTTAATTTATCTAATAATTCATCAACTTTTTCATTTTTATATCCTGCTTGGTTAGATGCAGAAGAACTATCCCAGTTTTCATATAGATAATTTTCAGGGTCTCCTATATTAGCAGCAAGTACATTCCAAATCAATAAATCAAAGTTTCCAGAATCTCTCATATCTAAAAGAGTTTCATAGCTAACAGTTTTTAAATTAACATTGATTCCAACATCTTTTAAGTTAGCTTGAGCTGCTTGAGCATAAACTTTTAATTCTTCTCTACTTGTGTAAATTACAAAGTTTAATTCAAGTTTAGAACCATCTGGTTTTTCAACAAATCCATCACCATCTACATCTTTATATCCTGCTTTTGCTAATATTTCTTTTGAACTTTCAGGATTGTAAGCATTTTCATCAACAAGTTTATCAAAACCAAAATCTAATGTTGGAGGAATAGGTGCTTTACCAGGAGTAGCAGCTCCACCTAATAGATTTTCAGTATATGCTTTTTTATCTAAAGCTCTAAGTAATGCTTGACGAAGTGCTAAATCTCCTAATGCTCCATGTTGATTCATAAAAGCATAAGTAGATCTAAGTGATTTTAATTCTTGGATATTGATATCATCTTGTCCTTCAAAGTCAGCCTTATTTTCAATTTTTAAATTATAAGCAACTCCAATTTCTCCACTTTTTAAAGATAAAGCACGAGTACTTTGGTCATTGATACATTTAAAAGTAACTTTTGCAAGTCCAGCTTTTCCACCCCAGTAATTTTCATTTCTTTCAACTATTGCATATTCAGTAGGAACAAATTCTTTAAATACATAAGGTCCTGTACAGATAGGAGCATTTGTTGTGTATTCTTCAACATTATCAGAAGTATCTATTATTAAGAATAGAGGGTCTGCTAAACATTGAGGTAAAATAGCAACTGGTTTTTCAGTAGATATTTTTAAAGTTTGTCCATCAGCAACTATTGAAGTAGGTTTAAAGAAACCATCTGCTCTTTTACTTTTTCTAAAAGTTCTATCAAGAGAAGATTTTACTGCTTCTGCTGTTAAAGGATTACCATTAGAAAATTTAACTCCATCTCTAATTTTAAATTCCCAAGTTAATTTGTCATCACTAACTTTCCATTCTTCAGCAAGTGAAGCTTGTAATTCTCCATGTTCATCAAAACGAACTAGGTTTTCTCCAACACCATAACGAGTTATAACCCAACTAAAATATTGTTCAGTAGGTTCAAGAGTATCAGCAAAGCTTGTAACTCCTACAACAAGTTCTCCATTAGAATTTGTTGTCCCTGTTGCAGAAGTTTCTTCTTTTTTCTCTCCTCCACAAGCTACCAAAGCAAACATCATTAAGATTGCCATTAGAAAAGCAAAACTTTTCTTTGTAAAAAATTTCATTAAATTACCACCTTTCTTTTTTATATATTAAAAATTTATTGCTTCTTAAAAATCTTCTTCCTTAATATCAATTAAATCTTTTATATTATCTCCAAGCATATTAAATACAACCACAACTATAACTATTGCCATTCCAGGATAAAGCATAAGCCAAGGAGCTTTTGCAAGATATGTTCTTCCTTCATTTAGCATTGCTCCCCATTCTGGAATAGGAGGCTGTGCTCCAAAACCTAAAAATGATAATGCAGAAATTTCAAGCATCAATGCTCCTATATCTGAAATTGCAGTTACCAACATAAGAGTAACCATATTAGGTAAAATATATTTGAATAAAATATCCTTGTCTTTACTTCCAGTAAGTTTTGCAGCTTCAACATATAGTTCCTTTTTAATTTTTAAAACCATACTTCTTGAAAGTCTTGCATACTTAGTCCAAGTAACAGCAGAGATTGCAATAATTGCATTTGTCATACTAGGTCCTAAAAGACCTGCAATTGCTATCGCAAGAATAATACCTGGAAATGATACCATCATATCAGCAAGTCTCATTATAAGGGTATCAACAATTCCACCAAAGTATCCAGCTAACAGACCCAAAGTAGTTCCAAGAGTAAAAACAGTTCCAACAAGAACTAATGTCATAAAAAGTGAATATCTAGTCCCATAGATAATACGAGATAGAATATCTCTTCCTAAAATATCAGTTCCTAATAAATTTACTTTATCAGGACTATGTAAAGGTTTATCCATAACAGCCTGTAAAGGATCTTTTGGTGCTATTTGTTTTGCAAAGATAGCAATTAAAACAATAATTGTTGCCATTATAAGAAAAAATAATAACTGTTTATGTCCTTTTGTAAATTTTGCTACTTTCAATTAATTTGCCCCCTCAACTCTCTTATCCAATAGTTTATATGAAAAATCTACTATAAGGTTTATAACTAAATAAATAAGTGCAATAAGAAGTACATAAGCTTGAACTAAAGGATAATCTCTAAAAGATATAGCTTTTATAGCTAAATTTCCCATTCCAGGGAAGTTATAAATTATTTCTATAACAGCTGTTCCACCTAATAGACTACCAAGAGATAAACCTAATAGAGTAATTAAAGGTATTAAAGCATTAGGTAGTACATGTTTTATAAGTATTGTACTTTCCTTTATACCTCTCATTCTAGCTCCAACAACATAGTCTTTATTTAATTCTTCTAAAACAGTATGTCTAACCTGTCTTATATATTTTGCAGACATTGCAAATCCTAATGTAAATGCAGGTAGTATCATTGACTTAAAGTCAGCCTTACCTCCTGAAACAGTTACCCAATGAAGCATTACTCCAAAAATACTCAGAAATATTAATCCCAACCAAAAACTAGGAATAGAAAGTCCCGTAAAGCTAATTGCTCTTACAAAATAATCTTGCCATTTATTAACTTTTAAAGCAGCAAGAATACCTAATGGTAGAGAAATTACTATCATAAATGTAAGGGATAGTAGAGAAAGTTTTAATGTTGGCATAAAAGCAGTTTTGATTTTATCTATAACAGGAACTCTTAAAGAATAAGATTTTCCTAACTCTCCTTGCACAACATGTCCTGCCCATCTACAATATTGCTCAGCAAAGGGTTTATCCAAACCAAGTTCTGCTCTTGTCTGCTCGAGTAATTCAGGTGTAGGGATATTTCCACATTCTGTTAGCATAATTTCAGCAGGGTCACCTGGTGATAGGTAGGTCAAACTAAAAGTAAAAAAACTTATTCCAAAAAGAACAACTAAAATTTGTAAAGCTCTGTTAATAAAATTATTTTTAACCATTGTAATCTCCTTAATGTAGTTATAAATTTTATTCTATATAAAAATAATATAATAGTTCTAAAATTAAAGAAAATTAATGTGTTATAATATATTAATTTTCTTTGGTAAACATTATTGCTTATTTTATCATATAAATTAGATAAATTCAATAAAATTTATTTTGCTTAACTTAATATATTTAGGCAAATTATTTAGTGAGAATATAAAGAATTATAGAAGCAAAAATAAATTATTGAGAAAGGTAAAAACTTAATAATTTAATTTTAATTCAATCAATAATATTTAACACAAAATTAAGAAAATATGTTATAATTTTTAAATACTGAAAAATAAAAAGGGGATTAAAAAATGGTTGAAGCATTTAAAATAATTGGTGGAAAAAAAATAGCAGGAGAATTAAAAGTTGATGGTTCAAAAAATTCAACACTCCCAATAATGATAGCAACATTAGTTGAAAAAGGAACATATGTATTAAGAAATGTTCCTGATTTAAGAGATATTAGAACTTTGGTTGCACTCTTAGAAAGTTTAGGATTGGAAGTAGAAAAATTAGATGCTAATTCATATAAAATAATAAATAATGGACTTAGTGGAGCAGAAGCAAGCTATGATTTAGTTAAAAAGATGAGAGCTTCATTTTTAGTAATGGGTGGAATGCTTGCCATAGAAAAAAGAGGAAAAGTTGCTCTACCAGGTGGTTGTGCAATAGGAGCAAGACCTGTTGATTTACATTTAAAAGGTTTTGAAGCCTTAGGAGCAAAAATAAATATAGAACATGGATATGTTGAAGCTACAACAGAAAATGGATTAATTGGAGGAAATATAGTTCTTGATTTCCCAAGTGTTGGAGCAACAGAAAATATAATAATGGCAGCAGTTAAAGCTAAAGGGAAAACAGTTTTAGAAAATGCTGCAAAAGAACCAGAAATAGAAGATTTATGTAATTTCTTAATAAAGATGGGAGCAAAAATAACAGGAGTAGGAACAAGCAGACTTGAAATTGATGGAGTAGATAAACTGACTGCTTGTGAATATAGCATAATTCCAGATAGAATAGTTGCAGGAACATATATAATAGCTTCTATCTTATTTGATGGAAGTATAAAAGTTTCTGGAATAGTCCCAGATCATTTATCAAGTTTCTTATTAAAACTTGAAGAAATGGGAGCTAAATTTAAAATAGAAGGAGATAAATTAGAGGTTATATCAAAACTATCTGATTTAAAAGCTGTAAAGGTAACAACTATGCCACACCCTGGTTTCCCAACAGATTTACAATCTCCAATGATGACACTTATGTGTTTAGTAAATGGAGCAAGTGAAATAAAAGAAACAATATTTGAAAATAGATTTATGCATGTACCAGAACTTAATAGAATGGGAGCAAGAATAGAAATTGATTCGTCAACTGCTAAAATAACAGGAGTTGAAAATTTCTCATCAGCTGAAGTTATGGCAAGTGATTTAAGAGCAGGAGCATCACTTATACTTGCTGCACTGAAAGCAAATGGTGAAAGTTTAGTAAACAGAATTTATCATGTGGATAGAGGATATGAAAATTTTGAAGAAAAATTTAAGGCTTTAGGGGCAAATATAGAAAGAATTAAGACAGAAGCCTAAGGAGAGAAAATGGAAAGAATAATAGGTATCAATCCAGTAACAGAGGCTTTATTAAATAAGGAAAAGAATATAGAAAAATTAGAACTCTATAATGGTCTAAAAGGTGAAACAGTACAAAAATTAAAAGATTTAGCTTCTAAGAGGAATATTAAAATATTTTATACTGGCAAAAAAATAGAAAATTCTCAAGGTGTAGCAGTATACATAAGTAACTATGATTACTACAAAGACTTTGATGAAGCCTATGAAGAACTTGCTTCTAAAGATAAATCATTAATTTTAATCTTAGATGAGATACAAGACCCAAGAAATTTTGGAGCAATAATAAGGAGTGCAGAAGTATTTAAAGTAGATTTAATAATAATTCCAGAAAGAAATTCAGTGAGAATAAATGAAACTGTTGTTAAGACTTCAACAGGAGCAATAGAATATGTAAATATTTCTAAGGTAACTAACCTGTCAGATACAATAAATAAACTTAAAAAGTTGGATTATTGGGTATATGGAGCAGCAGGAGAAGCAAATATAAACTATAATGAAGAAGATTATCCAAATAAAGTTGTTTTAGTTCTAGGAAATGAAGGTAGTGGAATTAGAAAAAAAGTAAGAGAACATTGTGATAAATTAGTTAAAATTCCAATGTATGGACAAATTAACTCATTAAATGTTTCTGTTGCAAGTGGTATTCTGCTGTCAAGAATTGTAAATAAATAATGGAGAGAAAATGGAAGATATCAATGCTATTTTAAAAAAAGCACAGTCTGGGGATAATGAAGCGATTAACTTAATCTTAGAAGAATACTCAAAACTTTTATCTTTTAATGCACAAAAATATTATTTAGTAGGTGCAGAACAAGAAGATTTAGTGCAAGAGGGAATTTTAGGACTGTTAAAAGCAATAAAATTCTATGATGAAACTAAGTCATCTTTTAGTAGTTTTGCATTTTTGTGTATAAGAAGAGAGATGATAAGTGCAATAAGAAAGGCTAATACTCAAAAAAATATGGTGTTGAATGAAGCTTTAAAAACAAATGCTATACTTGAAGACAGTGCATATTTTGATGATGAAGGACATAACATAAATAATTATAAATCATCAGAAAGTAATCCAGAAGAAGCCTATTTATTAAAAGAGGAAATAGAAGAATTTAAAATTTTTTCTGAAAGTAATTTTAGTAAATTTGAAAAAGAGGTTTTAACTTATTTAATAAGAGGTTACTCATATAGAGAAATAGCAAAGATTTTATCAAAAAATTTAAAAAGTATAGATAATACCATTCAAAGAATTAGAAAAAAGAGTGAAGAATGGATAAAGAAAGAAGAAAATATTAAGAGGTGAAAATAAATTGAGAGATTATAAATTTAGTGAAATTGAAAAGAAATGGCAAGAAAGATGGAGTAAAGATAATATATTCAAAACAGAAAATCAAGTAGAAGGAAAAGAAAATTACTATGTACTTTCAATGTTACCTTATCCTTCTGGAAAATTACATGTTGGGCATGCTAGAAACTATACAATAGGGGATGTAATTTCAAGATATAAAAGAATGAAGGGCTATAATGTTTTACAACCTATGGGTTGGGATTCATTTGGACTACCTGCTGAAAATGCAGCAATTCAAAATGGTACTCACCCAGCTATATGGACTAAATCTAATATAGAAAATATGAGAAGACAATTAAAGTTAATGGGATTTTCTTATGATTGGGAAAGAGAAATAGCAAGTTATACTCCAGAATACTATAAATGGAATCAATGGTTATTTAAAAGAATGTATGAAAAAGGTTTAATCTACAAGAAAAAATCTTTGGTAAACTGGTGTCCTGATTGTCAAACAGTTTTAGCAAATGAACAAGTTGAAGATGGAATGTGTTGGCGTCATTCAAAGACTCATGTTATACAAAAAGAATTAGAACAATGGTTCTTTAAAATTACTAACTATGCAGATGAATTATTAGAAGGTCATGAGGAAATAAAAGATGGTTGGCCAGAAAAAGTTTTAACCATGCAAAAGAACTGGATAGGAAAATCTTTTGGAACAGAATTAACATTAAAAGTTGTTGAAACAGGGGAAGATTTACCTATATTTACAACAAGAATTGATACTATCTATGGTGTATCTTATGCAGTTGTTGCACCTGAACATCCAATAGTAGAAAAGATTTTAAAAGCTAATCCTTCAATTAAAGATAAAGTAACAGAAATGAAAAATACAGATATAATTGAAAGAGGAGCAGAAGGTAGAGAAAAAAATGGTATAGACAGTGGTTGGCATATTGAAAATCCTGTTAATAAAGAAATTGTACCATTATGGATAGCAGATTATGTTCTTATGAATTATGGAACAGGAGCAGTTATGGGAGTTCCTGCACATGATGAAAGAGACTTCGTTTTTGCAGGTAAATATAATTTACCAGTTAAACAAGTTATAACTTCTAAAAAAGCTGATGAAAAAGTTGAACTTCCTTTTATAGAAGAAGGAGTAATGATAAATTCAGGAGAATTTAATGGTTTATCAAGTAAAGATGCCTTAGTAAAAATAGCTGAATATGTTGAAGAAAAAGGCTATGGAAAAAGAACATATAAATATAGATTAAAAGATTGGGGAATTTCAAGACAAAGATACTGGGGAACTCCTATTCCAGCTTTATATTGTGAAAAATGTGGAGAAGTTTTAGAAAAAGATGAAAATTTACCAGTGTTACTACCTAATGATATAGAATTTTCTGGAAATGGAAATCCATTAGAAACTTCTAATGAATTTAAAGAAGCAACTTGTCCTTGTTGTGGTGGAAAAGCTAGAAGAGATACTGA
>ERZ773010.1446-NODE-1446-length-14872-cov-2.980630_pt1 | contig 14872 bp, 5 predicted proteins | sample MGYA00580842_ERZ773010 | MGnify/ENA primary metagenome ERZ773010 (study PRJEB29015, sample SAMEA2737982) | human oral metagenome | biome: human oral; feature: human-associated habitat; material: dental | place: China | collected 2107 ...
AAAGTGAGACGTTTGATGTTCATAATATCTTAATTGAAAAAGCAGGAACCGGAAGATTAACAGAAACTAAAAATGGATTTATTCTTTCAATTCCTAGGCAAATATATGAACCTCGAATGGTATATGTTTCGCTTTTGAAGATGGCATACACATTATTACCAGTATCTGAATTAGGATGTTATATAAAAGGAATGCTAGGACTGTATTTCAATATATCAATGAATCATTTTTATGATGAGAATGGGAAACCATCAATTGAATTAGCAAGTGCAGATGACCGAAAAAAATATATCGAAAGTCTTCCTAATATTGGGGTGGAAATAAGATTATCAAGTAATACAATAGCAGATGGTGTGAATGTATGTTTGTTGAAAAGGCTTCAGGAAGTTAACATGGAACCAAAGCTTTTGTTTGCAGTACAAATGAAATGGTATACAATAATAATTCCTATATTAAGTGATAATTACAAATCAGGGGAGTTGTGCAAATTGAATGTTAAAGGAACAGACAATGCAACTGTAAGAAAACTTGATTTTAGTAAAGTTGAGGATGAATTTATATGTGATATGACAGCTGATAAAATTGATATTCCAAAAGAGCTTTATAGCGAACTTGAAGCGGATTTGAGAAAAAGTGGTTTATTGAAAGAAAAAGAAGAGTAAGGAATATTGAAAATTGTGAGATAATAAAAATGGTGCCAACGATTGAAATAATAAAAATTATGATGACAGTGATAACAATTTATTTATGCTATGACGAGTATAAAAAGGGGAAAATGAGTTCAAGAAAATGCAAGATAGTTTCGGTTTGTGAAGAGCTTGCAATTTTAGGAATAACATTTTTGATTATTTGAGAGTAGTCAAATCCCGGTTTGTGAAGCTTAGTAAATTTTAGTGTAAACATGAAGCAACTAAAAAACTTTGTACAAGAGGGTTGAAGAAATAAAAAATCTTATAAATGAAAGGGGAATAGGAAGAAAATTTTTAAGGTAAAGAGATAATATAAAAATTAAATACCAAAAATCAAAAGGCAATCAGATAACTTCCGGTTGCCTTTTTTTATGCAAAAAAGGAGGATTTATAAATGAAGTTAGTTATATGCGAAAAACCGAGCGTCGCAATGAGTTTATCAAAGGTTATCGGTGCAACAGGCAGGCAGGACGGATACTATGAAGGATGTGGATATATTGTAAGCTGGTGTGTGGGACATTTAATACAGCCGGCAAGTCCTTTGGCTTATGATGAAAAGTATGCCAAGTGGAAATTGGAGGATTTGCCGATTATCCCTAAACAGTATAAGTACGAAGTGGTAAAGGCAACTAGGGGTCAGTTTAACACTCTTAAAAAGCTGATGAACTCTAAAGAGATTGAAACGGTTATTAATGCCTGTGATGCGGGGCGTGAGGGAGAGTTAATCTTTAGGCTTGTGTATGAGCAGGCAGGCTGTAAAAAGAGAATAAAAAGGCTTTGGATTTCATCAATGGAAGATGCGGCAATTAAAGAAGGCTTTAAGCAGTTAAAAGATGGAGAAGAGTATAAAGCATTATATCAATCAGCTCTTGCCAGAAGCAAAGCGGATTGGCTTGTCGGCATGAACATGAGCAGGCTGTATTCCCTTATTTACAATCAAAACTACTCTGTCGGCAGAGTGCAGACTCCTACACTTGCCATGATTGTAAAAAGAGATGAGGAAATTAAAAATTTTGAGAAAGAGAAATATTATACGGGTGAGCTTAATTTTACCGGATTTACTCTTTCAACGGACAGGATTGACAACCTTGAAATAGTAGAAAATTTAGTAAATGAGGTAGGAAATACAATAATGGTAAGAAATGTAGAGAAAAAGGAAAAGGTTACAAAGCCGGACTTGCCGTTTGACCTTACAACACTTCAAAGAGAGTGCAACAAGTATTTCGGATTTTCTGCAAAGCAGACACTTGACTATGCACAAAGTCTTTATGAAAAGAAGATGATTACATATCCTAGAACGGACAGCCGTTGTCTTTCAGCAGATATGATTATAAATACGGTAAATAACATACTTGGAAAAAATGACTTTGATACAAAGCGAATTAAAGTTATCTTTAACTCGGCTAAGGTAACAGACCACCATGCAATCATACCTACAGCAGGTTCTTTAGGGGAAGATATATCCACAATCCCTGAAAGTGAAAGAAAAATATATAACCTTATCTTAAATAAACTTCATGCAAGTGTAGGCTATCCCCTAATTGAAAACATAACAAAGATTGTTGCGGTATATGAAAGCCAGGGGGATGTATTTGAATTTAAGGCAAGCGGTAAGGTGCTTATAGATGAAGGTTTTACAAGATATCTTAAAGGGTATAGAGCAAATAAAAATGAAGATGTAATACTCCCGGATGTAAATGTAGGGGATGTGCTTAAAATCAAGGATAAAGAGATAAAGGAAAAGTACACGATGCCGCCAAAGCATTTTACAGAGGATACACTCCTAAAAGCCATGGAAGTGGCAGGAAATGATGCTTTAGAAAAGGGTGTTGAAGTAGAAAGAAAAGGTCTTGGAACGCCGGCAACAAGAGCCGGAATTATAGAAAACCTGATTTCCAAAGATTTTATAGAAAGGGATAAGAAAAACCTGATTGCAACGAAAAAAGGAAAAGATCTGATAAAGATTGTGGAGGATAATTTTAAGTCGGCTAAAACAACAGCCAAGTGGGAAATCAAGCTGTCCGACATAGCACTGGGTAAATCATCAAAGGAAGCATTCTTATCAGGAATTGAAGTCGAAATAAAAGAAACCATTGCAAAGTATCAAGGGAAATAATCTATGTTTGATACATTAATGAAACTTGATAAAGATAGGGAAGCTTTGGATTTTTATGCCACGGATAAAAGAGCAACAAAAGAGCTTTTAATAAGGGAAAAATTTAGAGAAACAATATATGAGCCTGCCTGCGGACAGGGGCATATCGGAAAGGTGCTTGAGAAACATGGGTATAGGGTAAAAGCGGAGGATATTTGTTACAGAGGATATGGAAACGAAAGAGAGGTGGATTTTTTTACGGTTAAGGAAAATACCTTATACATTGTAACCAATCCGCCTTATTTTTGTGCGGATAAATTTCTAAAACACGCCCTTGAAATATCTGTCCCGAAAGTAAAAATAGCAATGCTTTTTCGTTTAGCATTTTTGGAGGGACAAAAAAGATATGAGTTATTTAAAAAATATCCTATAAAAAAGGTATATGTATTTTCCAAAAGACTTAACTGTGCTAAAAATGCCGAGTTTGAAAAGTATAAAAGCAATGCCATTGCATTTGCCTGGTTTATATGGGAAGTAGGTTATACAGGAATTACGCAACTACAATGGATCTTATAAAAACAATAAAGAACAGAATTTAAGGAGGACGAAATGAACGATAATAAAAACATTCAAAGACAGGAAGAACAGACAAAGGAAGTTATAAATGAGATCAAAAAAGAATATACAAAAACAGCCGACTTTTTAGAAGATAATACGGATACACAACTTAAAATTGCCGGGGAGCTTAAAGAAGAGCTAAAAAATAATGACTTTGATGTAAATATTGAAGAGTTAAAGGCACTTAAAGATGAAATAACAGGTCTTAAGGCGGAGATTAAAAGGCTTAATGAAATGGATAATATAAGCCTTAGCTCACTTATAGTTAAGGATATTAAGACGGTAGGAAACTCCCTTATTAAGCTTCAGGAAAAAGCGATAGGAAGTATCAAACATCTTTATGACAGCATGAAACATCAACTTACCTACAACCTTACCAAGGCACAGGAAAAGTTTGTTGAGATGAAAATAGGAATTGTAAAGGGACTTGTAAACTCAATGCAAAGTTTCATAAAGGAGCAGCAAAAGAAGCTTAATAACTGCCTTGAAAAACTTGATACCTTATCTAAAGAGATACAAAAGGATGAGGAAAAATTAAATAAGGGAAATAAGGAAGAGATTAAGCAGACGGATAATGAAAATAAAGACATTAAGTCAAGTGAAAAAAAAGCTGTGAGAAATGGAGTTGAAAGGCAAGGTACAAACATTCAAAAAAGCAATGAGAAAAAGCCAAAAAGTATGGAAAGAAAACCTTCAGTATTAAAGGCACTTAAAGAAAATCAGCAAAAGATTAGACTTGAGGAAAAGGGAAAGGCAGAAAGGGCGGTAAAAAAGGATAAGGGAATGGAAATATAATGAAAAAAGCCAACCTTATCAAATATGAAAATATTCCGGATGAGTTAAAGCAGGAGAAAAGATGGTGTCTTTATAGAATTATTTTACGGGACGGTAAAAACACCAAGATGCCGATTATGCCAAGCGGTGAACCTGCCAAGTCAAATGACAGAAAAACTTGGCACAGGTTTAATGATTGCCTGGATGCTTTATGTAAAAACCAAGAAGCCGGATTGGGATTTTTCCTTGGGGACGGGTATATCGGAATTGATATAGATAAGGTAAGTGATGAAATAATGGAATACAGTATGGACTTTAATGCTGCTTCCATGACGGCTGACTTTTTAAGAGAGATTTCCACCTATGCGGAAATCTCTCCGTCAAAAACGGGATTGCACTTTATAGGAAAGGGTAAAGTACCGGGGGAGAGGAAGCGATATAAAAACCTTGAAATTTATGACAGGGACAGATTTTTTACAATAACCGGGAATATATTAAAGGATAAAGACAGAAAGAAAATAGTAAATATCAATCAGGAGCTGTTGCCGCTTTATCAAAAATATATGCCTATGATAAATTCCGGGGAAACCAAAGCCGGCAGGATTAATCCAAGTCCGGAAAGTTTTGCTTATAAAAACCGGTTTTCGCAAAATGACATTTTTAACATACTTTTTAAAAGAGGATACTTTAACTACAGTGGAGAAGATTTAAGACAAATATATAACGGGAATTATCAAAACTATTTTAACAGTCAGTCCGAGGCTGATTTTTTTATGCTTGGGAGGCTGCTTTACTATACCGCAGATGTGGAAGAGGCAATCAGTCTTATGGAAAGAAGCGGACTTAAAAGAAATAAGTGGTATAAAAGGCGAGGAAGTACGGATTACATACATTATATTGCAGACAGGGCAATGAGCGGTGTAAGCAAGTTTTATGATTGGAATAAAGAAAAGGCTGATATTACAAAAAATGTAAAACAAGAAGAGAATAAGAAGGAGGGAAAGATGCCAAGATATTCAACTGAAAAAATCAGTGATATTTTATCCCATTCCCTAGAGGAAATCAGAAGGGATGCAAGTGCCTACAAGGATTTTCTAAAGACAATGGGAAATAACTATAAATACTCATATATGCACCAGTTAAGCATTTACAGTACCTATAAGGAGTCAACTGCCTGTGCGGAGTATGATTTTTGGAAAAAGCTTGGAAGAAGTGTAAAAAGAGGAGAAAAAGGAATACCGATTCTTGATTTAAGTAAGAGCATACCAAAGGTAAAGTATGTATTTGATGTCAGCCAGACGGTCAGCACAGGAAATAAGATTAATGAAGTAAAACTGTGGAAATATGAACCTGAGAAGCATGTTGAAGCTATTGATTTACTTGTTGACAGCTTTAAAGAAAGAAACAGCAAGCTGCTTTTTTCACAGGAAGAAAAGATAACCGCTCTTATAGACTTGTATGCTAAAAGAAAACTATATACAGTTCTTGATACGCTGACAGAGGATACACTTAAAAGCCATACCAAGTTAGAGCTGATGCATTTTATCACAGAATCCATAAAAGTTTCACTGGCACAAAGAATGGATATAGGTATTCCTGTTGATGAGGGCAAACTGAAAACAGTATCAGGGATTAAGCATGGACAGGATATTGACAGCCTTCTTGGAGAAATATCTTTAATTTCTAAAGAAATGCTTATGGCTATCGGAAGAGAAATAGGGAGGATAGGTGAGAGAGAAAAACTTAAAGAAATAGAGATAAAGGAGCGGACAAAGACCGACAAGGAGCGTTATAATAATACTGTAAACGAAACCGTTAAAAGTACCGACACAATAAATAATAAGATAGCAGAAAATAAAGGAGGCTTGGCTGATGAAAGAGAAAGTAATGCTGGCGGACAGGGAATACCTTTTGGAGGAAGAAATCTACATTCCGATGGTCAAGGAGAATCTGTTCGAGAAACAGGGGGGAAGTTACAGGCTGGAGAAGATGGAAGATGGAGAGGAAGTGTTGATACCGAACATAGAGATGCCGGAGATAGTCGATCAGAGCAGGCTGCACAGATTCGGCAGGGAAAGGCTCAAGTTCCTGAAGGAAACCAAAGAGAATCAGTATCAGAGCATGTATTACAGAGGGACGCTGATGGAGCATCTTCTAAGTATAGAAAAACAGGCAAAGGAGTTTTTGGAGAAGGAAGAGCCGAAAATGATGCAAGCCTGGGGATTAACAAACGAACTGAAGTCGGAGGATTTCTTGAAATACACGGGACTGAAGAAAAATATGGATATGACACTGACAAGAATGGTATTGGAACAGATAGTCTGGGCATAGAAAATAATTCACAATTAAATAACAGAAATATTGAAAGGGAAGTTGAAAAGACTTCCTTTTCTTTTGCCGGGAATGAGGGCGGTCAGGTGCGATTTAACTTACCCCTACAGCAAAAGGAAATAGATACGGTTTTAATTTATGGAGGAAATGAAGAAAACTTAAGATTAAAGATTTTGGCTGAGTATTCCAAAGGAAGAAGTATTGAAGAATTAGCCGAATTTCTTCAAAGTAGCTTTAGAGGCGGAAACGGTTATGAAGTGGACGGGAGAAAGGTTTGTGCATGGTATGATAAAGAAGGAATCTACTTATCCAATGATATTTCATCAAAAGCAAATCCGATACAGATCCTATCATGGTCTGATGCTTCAAAGCGTATAGGTGAGCTTATCAAAAACGGCGAGTATGCAACCAATGTAGAGGTAGCTGAAACCTTTTTGTTTGAAAGAAAGGAACTTGCAGGAAAGCTGTGGTATCTAAAAAGAGATTTTGTGGATGAAGTAAAAGAAGCTTATCTGCCGGTTCTTGACCAAACACAAAAAAACGGATTTCCCAAGGAAACCGAAGAACTTGCAGAAAAACTTAGAAGTCCTGAGTTTAGAAATAAACTTAGAGAAGAATACGCCATATTTTTGCAGGATTATAAGGAAAATAAGGGTATATTAAGATTTCATTTTCATAAAGTAGATGAGATTTTACAAAGATTAGATGATTTGGAAATAGCAAGGAAGGAATTTAGTTCCAATCTTATTGAATTGGCGAAGATAAAAGAATTTATCACAGAAGATGAGATAGAGGAAAACTTAAGGAAAGGAAGCGGTATTTCAGGAGGAGAAAAAAGGATTGCCGACTTTTTTAGAGAAAATCATACACTTTCAGAACAGGCGGAGTTTTTAAAAAATGAATATGGTACAGGAGGCAGATCTCATGCTTTATCAGGCAGTGCTAGAAGCAGTGAATGGCATGATGCTAAAGGAATCGGACTTGAAAAGAAAAACTCTCCTAAGCTTATGCTTAGTTGGAGCCAGGTTGCAACAAGGGTTAAAAACCTAATAAAGAATGACAGATATGAAAATAAGGATGTTACATCCGATATACAAAAACAGCCAAAATCAAAAGAAGAAAATACAGAAAAAGGATATTCAAATCCGGAAGAAAAACAGGATATAAAGAATAAAGAAAATGGTACCGCCATTAATCCGGATATGCAAAGGGAAGAAGAAATACTTTTAATTCAGGATGAAAGAGAAATATCTTATGAAGAAGCTGAAAAAATCTATGAGTTGCAAATAGAAAGAGAAAAGAGCTTCAGTACAGAAAATATCTTAAATCAAAATACATTATATAAAGAGCAAAATCTAAATGATTACTGGGTGGTGGAATTTCATGAGGGAATAAGCTTAACAGAAAAAGATTATACAGGAAAGATTGTTACAAAGGAGCTTCTTAATGAAATAAAAGAGTTGGATGAAAAAATAAGTATACATAATGAAACTGTAGGCAAAGATAAGTATGGGCAAATGACAGATGAGTGGTTAGGGTATTCCAAGTTTTATTTTGACCATATCGTAGACGGAGAAGTAAAAGAACACCAAAGAGTGGATATAGGGGACGGTAATGAAGCAAACCAAAGGGAGTTTGAATATCTTTATGAAAACACAGTACCGAGCCTTGAAATAATAAATGAAGCATATCAAGATACTGCCTATAGTAACAAAGAAAGTGAAATACAAGTTAATTTAGCTCAAGAAGAGAATAAAGAGGAATTAGAGCTTAGGTCTAAGAATGAGATTATATCTGCTTTGACTTTTAAAGAAGAAAAAGAAGCCGGAGGGTATCAGTATAACTTTCAAAGTGAAGAATTTATTTTGCTTAAAAAGACTGTAGATGAAGGAAGCTTAAAAGCACCGAAGCATATAACAGGCAGCATTGACGGGAAAGTCGGGTATGAAGCGGAGCTTGTTTTAGATATGAAAAATAGACAGTTAAAACAAAATCTGAGATATAACGGATATTTGTTAAATACTAATCCGGCTATTTTCTATGATAGCTACAAAAAGATGCTTAAAAACCTGCCCTATTTACTTGATGATAACCACAGAGATGTACTTCTTACAGGCTATATCAATGAAGAAATACAGAAAGCAAAAGAGCTGGAAAATACAATAAAGCCGATTTTTAATGAAGGTATGCAGGTAAGATATCAGGGCAAGGAATATCTGATTTCCGAAATTAAAGACTATGGAAGCTATAAGACAATAAAATTGGATGATAATGAAAGTTATTTTAGTGGTTTTTTAACCGGAAGTGAGATTATTGCATTTAGAAATGAAAATGAACTTGATTTTGAGATACTTTCCACAGAAGAGAAACCAACGGAGGAGATTGTAGACAAAGAAGAGTTACCTGCCTTAAATAAAGAAGCTTTAAGTGAAGCAGCAAAGCAAGAAGAAACCTATACAAGCGGAGAATATGTAAAAAATATTCCACCCGCTAATTACAGAATAACAAGAGAAGATGAAGTTTTAGTACCGTCAGAACGATTAAGAAACAATATTGAGGCTATAAAGGCATTAAAGCAGCTTGATAAAGAAAACAGATATGCCGGAAAAGAAGAGCAGGATATTTTAAGCCGCTATGTAGGTTGGGGCGGACTTCCGGATGTATTTGATGAGGAAAGGGGCGGTCAGTGGCAGGAGGCAAGGGTGTTCTTAAAAGAAAACCTATCACCCTCAGAGTATGAAGCCGCCAAAGAAAGTACACTTACCGCCTTTTATACACCCAAGGTAGTGATAGATGCTATCTACAGGACTTTATCCGATATGGGATTTGAGAACGGAAATATCTTAGAGCCGAGTATGGGAACGGGAAGGTTTATAGGAAACCTGCCGGAGTCAATGCAAAAGTCAAAGTTTTACGGCATAGAACTTGACAGTATCAGCGGGCAGATTGCTAAAAAGCTTTATCCTGATGCAAATATTCAGATAAAAGGCTTTGAAAAAACTGCTTTTTCAAATAATCTTTTTGATATAGCTGTGGGAAATGTACCTTTTAATGAATATAAAATAGCAGATCGTGAGTATGAAAAAAACAACTTTCTTATTCACGATTATTTTTTTGCTAAAACACTGGATAAGGTGCGTAGCAAAGGAGTAATTGCTTTTATAACTTCATCAGGCACAATGGATAAAAGAAACGAGGATATAAGAAGATATATCAGTGAGAGGGCAAAGTTTCTGGGAGCAATAAGGCTTCCGAACAATACATTTAAAGGGGAAGCCGGCACAGAGGTAACAAGTGATATTATTTTCTTAAAGAAAAGGGACAGGCTGTTAAAAATAGATGAAACTTGGGTAAAACTTGATACTGACGAAAAGAGATTAACCTATAACAAATACTTTGTGGATAATCCGCAGATGGTGCTTGGCAGTATGGAGGAAATATCAAGCAGGTTCGGTACCGCTCTTGCCTGCATTGCAGATGAAAGTAAACCTATAAAAGAACAGCTTGAGGCTGCAATTAAAAATATCAAAGGCACTTATGAAAAAGCTAAGTTAAATGAAGAACTTGAAACGGAAACGATTTCGGCTGACGATAATGTTAAGAATTATTCATACACAGTGATTAAAGATAAGGTGTACTTTAGGGAAAACTCCATTATGCAAAGGGTACTTTTAAATAAAACTGATGAGGAGAAGATAGGGGCATATCTTGAAATAGAAAAAGCGTTAAGAGAAGTAATTACCTGTCAAAAGGAAGATTATCCGGAGGGTGAAATAAAAGAGCTGCAAAGCAGGCTAAATAAGCTTTATGATGATTTTTCAGGTAAATATGGACTGATTAATTCAAGAGCAAATAAAAGACTACTACAGGAGGATGCCAACTATTCTTTAGTATCCACCTTGGAAAACCTGGATAAAGAGGGTAACTTTATCGGAAAGTCGGATATTTTTACAAAAAGAACCATTAAAAAAGCTACGGTAATTGAACATACAGAAAGCTTAACCGAGGCATTAATTCTTTCCATATCTCAAAAAGGAAATGTAAACCTTGAGTATATGGAGGAGCTTACGGGAAAGATAAGGAAAGAACTGATAGAAGGCTTAAAAGGAGAGATATTCTTAAATCTTGACAGTTTTGAGCCAAGTGATATTATGCCTTTTTCATCAGCTTTGGATTCGGGAGATTTTGCAAGATTCTATGTCAGTGCAGATGAATATTTATCCGGGAATATCAGAGAGAAAATAGAAGTATTAGATGCATATATAAAAAATATAGATTATGAAATTAAAAGAAGTGAGGATGAGTTAGATAAACCGTATGCCTTGCAATCGGGATTTGAAGCAGGAGCAAACGGTCCGGATAAAGTACCGCATAAACCGGAGATAACAGAGAGAATTTCAGTATTAAAACAGGAATTATCCTACCTTAACTATCAAAAGCAAAGACTGGAAGAAGTAATGCCAAAAGCCCTTGAAGCAAGTGATATAACAGTCAAAATGGGTTCCACCTGGATACCAAAAAAGGATTATAAGAGCTTTATGTTTAATCTGTTAAAGACCTCAGCGTCAAACAGGTGGGATATTGATATTAAATATACGGATTTTACAGGAGAGTACAGGGTAGAGGGAAAAAGCATAGATAAAAACAACGATCTTGCTAATTTCACCTACGGTACCGGCAGAGTAAATGCATATAAGCTTATAGAGGATACACTAAATCTTAGGGATACAAAAGTATATGACCAGATAATTAACCCGGACGGAAGTAAAACATCCGTTTTAAATCAAAAAGAAACCATGCTTGCGAGAAGTAAACAGGAAATCATTAAAGAGGAGTTTAAGAACTGGATTTTTGAAGATGTGGACAGAAGAAACAAACTGGTAAAGAAATATAATGAAAGATTTAATTCCATTCGATTAAGGGAGTATGACGGAAGCCATTTGCCTTTTGACGGAATAAACCCTGAAATTGAGCTTAGACCTCATCAAAGGGATGCCATAGCACGAGGGCTATTTGGAGGAAATACCCTGCTTGCACATGAAGTGGGAGCAGGTAAGACCTTTGAGATGATAGGAATTGCGATGGAGTCTAAAAGACTGGGAATGAGTTCAAAAGCAATGTTTGTAGTTCCAAATCATATCGTAGAACAGTTCGGTAGGGAGTTTAACGAGCTTTACCCGGCAGCCAATGTCCTTTGTGCTACGGAAAAAGACTTTACACCGGATAAAAGGAAAAGGTTTTGCAGTAGGATTGCCACAGGGGACTATGATGCGGTAATTATCGGGCATAGTCAATTTGAGAAAATCCCGATTTCAAAGGAAAGACAGGAGTATGAGCTTAAAAGTCAGATAGATGAGATTGTGGAATTTATAGGAGAATATAAAAGAGACAGGGATCAAAGATTTAGTGTAAAACAGCTTGAAAAGACAAAGAAAAGCCTGGAAGCAAAGTTAAAGAAACTTAATGATGATTATAAAAAAGATGATGTGGTAACCTTTGAGGAACTGGGAATTGATAAGCTTTTTGTGGATGAAGCCCATGCATATAAAAATCTGTACCTGTTTTCAAAAATGAGAAATGTTTCAGGAATCAGTGCAACGGATTCACAAAAGTCATCTGATATGCTTATGAAGTGCAGATATATGGATGAGATAACAGGCGGTAAGGGAGTCGTATTTGCAACGGGGACACCTGTCAGTAACAGCATGGCGGAGCTATACACCATGCAAAGATATCTTCAGTATGATGAGCTTAAAAAAATGCACCTGCAACACTTTGACTCTTGGGCATCCACCTTCGGAGAAACGGTTACGGCAATAGAGCTTAATCCGGAAGGAAACGGATATAGAAGCAAGACCAGATTTTCAAAGTTTTATAATCTTCCGGAGCTTATGAACATGGTTAAGCAATTCATTGATATAAAAACGGCGGATGTACTAAATCTTCCCGTTCCGAATGCACATTTTGAAACCATAAAGACAAAGCCTACCGAGGAGCAAAAACAAATACTTGAAACTTTTTCTGAAAGGGCGGATAAGGTAAGAGAAAAGCTGGTTGATTCAAGTACCGACAACATGCTGCTTATTACCAATGACGGAAAGAAAATGGCACTTGATCAAAGACTTATAAATCCCCTACTTCCCGATGATGAAAACAGCAAGGTAAATGCCTGTGTAAAAAATATCTTCAGTATATGGGATAAATATACGGATAAAAAGTCGGCACAGCTTGTCTTTTGTGATATGTCCACACCCTCAAACGAGTTTAATATTTATGATGATATCAAGAACAAGCTTATGGCTATTGGAGTTCCTGAAAGTGAGATAGAGTTTATTCATAATGCAAAGAACAACAGGGAGAAGGATGCTATTTTTGACAAGGTAAGGAAAGGAGAAATTCGTATACTTCTTGGCTCAACACAGAAGATGGGGGCAGGAACCAATGCACAAGATAAGCTGATAGCAATTCACGATCTTGATGTACCTTGGAGACCTGCGGACCTTTCTCAAAGAGCCGGAAGAATCGTAAGACAGGGAAATGAAAACAAAGATGTGCATATCTTCAGATATATAACTGAAAATACCTTTGATGCCTATCTTTTTCAAACACTTGAAAATAAACAAAAGTATATTTCACAGATAATGACAAGTAAAACACCGGTAAGAGTGGCAGAAGATGTGGATGAGGCTACATTAAATTATGCTGAAATAAAAGCTTTGGCAACGGGAAACCCTTTAATTCGTGAAAAAATGGATCTTGATGTGGAGGTCAGTAAGTTAAAAATGCTTGAGTCAAACTTTAAATCAAATCTGTATAAACTTGAGGATAAGGTGGTAAAGGTTTACCCTAAAGAAATAGAAAATTTAAAAAACAAAATAGAAAACCTGAAAAAAGATATAGAAAGTATAGAGCCATATAGAGAAGAAAATACAGATAAGGAAGTATACATTCAGCCAAGTTTGGAGAATGCAGGAGAAAATTCAATAGAAACAGAGAAAAAGTCGGATAAAGAAGCAGTATCAAAATTCACCTCTCTTATTCTTGACGGCAAAAAATATACAGATAAAAGACAAGCCGGAGAATTTTTGATAAGCAAGATAAAAAGTATAAAAAAGACGGATGATTTTAAGTCGGAAGAAGTAAAAATCGGAGAGTACAGAAACTTTGATTTATTTGCATACTATGACAGCTTTTCCAATCAGTATAAATTTAATCTAAAAGGCGAAGAGAATCATTATGGTGAATTTGGAACGGACGGTATCGGAAATATAACGAGAATGGATAATGTCCTTGATAAAATGCCTGAGAGACTGGAGCAAACTTTAGGTAAGCTTAGTGATACCGAAAGTCAACTCGAAACCGCAAAACTTGAAATCGGGAAGAAATTTCCTCAGGATGAGCTTCTAAAAGAAAAGACACTAAGACTTGCGGAGGTAAATAATCTACTTGACATGGGGCAAAAAGAAACATTAACAGAGGAAAAAAATCCATTACTTGAAGAGGTAAAAGAAGAATTGATTCATTTCTTAAATAAGGAGTATGAGGAAAATCATAGTATAGAGGATTTTGATACTTTGTTTCCTGATTTAAGCGATATAAGGCTTGCTTATACGACTACGCCGGATGAAAAGCATGAAATACAGACAAGCCTTGATTTAATCAATTATAAAATGAACACCTATGTTGATAATACTTTAGTGAACAGCTTTCAGTACGCCTATGATCCTCTTGATGCAAGCGATAGAAGCGAGCTTGTGCAGATAAAGGCAAACATAGGTTTTTGGGATTTTAATGAGCTTATCTATGTGGATGAAGAAAAGTTAAAAGAGGTGATGGGGCTTGAAATTGATGATGAGGGAAATTTCTATGATCCGTTAGAAAAAGATACGGACTTGGACGGTGTAGCAGACAGGTACGATGCCGACTTTAGAGACAGTAAGGTACAAAGTATCGGTGATCTTAATAAAAGAGATAGAAACTCTGTAGTAGATAAATTAAACGGGTATAAGGAACAAATCAGTCAAACAGGTGCAAGGGAAAATCAATTGGAATACTTTGAGGAGGCAAGGTAGGATTCAGATAAAAAATATCATATGAAAATATGGGAAGAGAGTATCTTTTAGGGGTATTCTCTTCTCAATCTTTAATAGAAAAATAAAGTGTAAAGACAGAAATGGAGGAATGTATGAGCTTAAAAAAAGGGGATATTATTAAAACGGCACTGGGAGAACATACAACGGTATTAGATGTAAAGAAAAATCAGGCGGTATTATTTTCAGGCGAACAATTTGTCATAGCATCAGGAATTAAAGAGAATAAAGAAACCGGTAAATTTGAGTGGGTAAACGGAAGATATGCAAATGAT
>ERZ773010.1450-NODE-1450-length-14835-cov-37.287077_pt1 | contig 14835 bp, 9 predicted proteins | sample MGYA00580842_ERZ773010 | MGnify/ENA primary metagenome ERZ773010 (study PRJEB29015, sample SAMEA2737982) | human oral metagenome | biome: human oral; feature: human-associated habitat; material: dental | place: China | collected 2107 ...
AAAATGGTAGTATTGACTACCAAGCAACTAGGGTGGGTTCGGATACGACCTTAGCTCAGATTGTTAGATTGGTGGAGGAAGCGCAAGGGTCTAAGGCACCGATAGCGGCTTTGGCCGATAAAATTTCGCTTTATTTTGTCCCAATCGTGCTGAGCTTGGCTACTTTGTCCGCGCTTGGCTGGTATTTTCTGGCTGGTGAGAGTCTTAGCTTTTCTCTGTCAATCTTTATCGCAGTTCTGGTCATTGCCTGCCCTTGTGCGCTGGGATTAGCCACTCCGACAGCCATCATGGTTGGGACTGGTAAAGGGGCTGAAAATGGCATTCTGATTAAGTCTGGTCAAGCTTTGGAAGCTGCTTATCAGCTGGATACTATTGTTCTTGATAAGACGGGGACGATTACGGTTGGCAAGCCCAGCCTGACGGATTTAGTGCTTTTAGGTGATTTTAATCGCTCTGACTTGTTGAGGTTAATAGCTAGCGCTGAGCAGCATTCTGAGCATCCTTTGGCTCAGGCTATCTTAGAAGCTGCTCAGCAGGAGGAGCTTGATTTGCTGCCTGTCAGTCATTTTGAGGCCATTGTTGGACGAGGCTTGTCAGCTCAGGTTGAGGGGAGACAGCTTCTGGTGGGAAATGAGTCTCTGATGGCAGAAAATCACATTGACAGCAGTGTCTTTCAAGAACAGTTATTGGAGCTTTCCCAAGAAGGGAAGACAGCTATGTTTGTCGCAATAGATGGACAGCTAGCAGGTATTTTAGCGGTAGCAGATGAGATGAAATCCAGCAGCCTGAAGGCGGTGCAGGAGCTCCAGTCTATGGGACTAGAAGTCATCATGCTGACAGGAGATCGTGAAGAAACAGCGACAGCTATTGCCCAGAAAGCTGGAATCCAAAAAGTCATTGCAGGTGTATTGCCAGATGGGAAGGCCGCTGCTATCAAGAACTTACAGGAAGCTGGGAAAAAACTGGCTATGGTAGGAGACGGTATCAATGATGCGCCGGCTCTGGTCCAGGCCGATGTTGGAATTGCCATCGGCTCTGGCGCCGATGTGGCTATTGAGTCAGCAGATGTAGTGCTCATGCATAGTGATTTGCAGGATGTAGTCAAGGCTATCAAGCTCAGCCAAGCGACCATCCGTAATATCAAGGAAAATCTCTTCTGGGCTTTTGCCTACAATACACTAGGTATTCCGATTGCTATGGGGCTATTGCATCTTTTCGGCGGTCCCTTGCTCAATCCTATGCTGGCTGGTCTAGCCATGAGCTTGAGCTCAGTGTCGGTTGTCGTCAATGCTCTGCGTCTAGGACGCTTTAAAATGAACTAAATATACGGAGGAATGAATCTATGAAACAAACAATTCAGTTAGAAAATTTATCTTGTCAAAATTGTGTCAAACACGTCACCCAGCACTTCCTATCTATGGAGGGAGTGTCAGATGTGGTTGTGGACTTAGAAAAGCAGACAGCCCAAGTCACGACTGATAAGCCTTATGGTGCATCTGATTATGAAGCGGCTCTGGCAAAAACAATCTACAGGGTTCTGGATGTGGCAGAAGCTGAGTAAATAAGGTCAGTAGCTGTGCGCCTGCCCAGCTGCTAGGATTCTTCTTGTAAAAAGCGATAAAATAATCTATAATGTTACTAATCACATGATTTATCTTACCGTGAGAAAGAGGAGAAAAATGAAGAAAAAAGCTTTACCTTTTTTACTAGCAGGAGCTGCTTTATTAGCTATGACAGCTTGCTCAAGGGGCAGTGCTACGAATCAATCAGAGACGCCTACTAGCAGTACTGGCTCAGTAACAAGTTCTGTGGAGCAGGTATCCAGTCAATCAACTGCAGCAGCATCTTCAGCGGCTAGTAGCACTAGCTCAGAGAGTGCAAGCACAGAAAAAACCAAGGAAAAGAAGGAAGCGATGGACATTTCAGCACTTGCAAATGGCAATTATGCCAGCGTTAAAGGAACCTGGCAGGATGCTTCGGGCAACCAGCTTGTTTTTGATGACAAGGGCTTGGTTTCAAGTGGTTATGAATTGTATGGAGCTTCTCTGACAGACTATGGCACTGCTGCTGGCGGTGTCTACGGCGGAGAAAGCGGAGGTTTTCTGATTGAGTTTCTTCCTAAGGGAGTTAAGGTCGCAGACAAGGAAAACTTTACAGACAACTCCGATGCTGGCCAAGATAGAATCTGGACAGGGGTTGGCCTGAATAGCTTTGACGAGCAAGGCAACTTCTATTATCGGGTAGATTAAACGAAGCTTGGCTTTTGATGTTAAAATCTATATAGTTGATGAGAGCAGAAAAACATCTGCTCTTTTTTCTTTTGTAAAGTAAGAAATTTTACCGACAAAAAAGCCTGCCTAAATTAGGCAGGTTTTATAGCTTTTAGTTGAATTAGGACTCACTATGAGGTGTTATAAACTGATCCATAGGGGTTGAAATCACATTCAGGAAGAGCTTGGCGAAATCCTCTGCAGGCATAGGTTTTTCTTTGATAATCCAGATCTCAATGAGGGAGTTAATCCATCTAACAACAATTTCCGTAGCCATTTCTTTTGGAATTCCCAACTTTTTAGAGTCAATTTCTAAATTTTGTACGACCCACTGAGTGAAGAAGGTAGATAGATAGTCACTCCAGAAAGGATCGATAGCTGTAGTGTAGAGCACCTTCATCCATTTCCTATGTTCATAGAGGGTAGGAATCATATGCTTGGCAAAGAAGCAGAATGGATTTTCTCCATTTCCTTCTTCGTAGCTTTCATACAGGGGCAAAAACGGAGTCATAATTGTCTGGCGGATGTATTGGATAATATCTTCAACATTACTAAAATGCTTTTTATAGATAGCCTGGCGCGATAGACCGGCTTGTTTAGCAATCTCTGAAAAAGTAAAATAAGACTTTTCAGGATTTTGCTCTGCCAGCTCAATTAAGGCATTGACGACTTTGTCTCGAGTATCTTGGGGCATAAGTACCTTCCTTCTTTTTTATTAATTTCTTGCTGGTATGTCTAAAAAAATAGAGCAGACTCCAACAAAGCAGTTTACCATTTGTCAACTAAAATAATAACACTTTATAGAGAAAATGTCCAATTATTTTTAAAATTTAATATAAAAAACCAGTCTTCCCTTACAAGGACCGGTTCTGTCATTTCTCTGTTTTTCTTCTGGTTGGCTATGCGATAACAATTTTGTTTGAAGGACCAGCTGGACTATCATAAGCAGCAAAGCTGGTTAGGGGTGAAGATACAAGGTTGAGAAATGTCTTAGAAAACTGCTTGCAAGGAACGGGGTCATCCTGAGTGATCCAATTCTCGATAAGAGAACTAATCCAGCCGGCCAGCAGTTGATTGGCCAGGTCTTCAGGAATACCTAATTTTTGGTGGTCAAGATTTAAATTCTGCTCGATCCAGTCCTTGTAACTGGCAGTAATAAAATCGCTCCACAGAGGATCGACAGAACTAGTATATAATATTTTAATGCGTTGGCGTTGCTCATAAATAGCGGGAAGAATCGTTTGAGCTAAAAAGGTGAAAGGATCTAAGTCCGCTTCAGAATTGTTGCTATTCCAGTTGGGAGCAAAGGCTTGCTTTACCATGTCTTGGCGAATGTATTCGATAATTTCAGTAGTGTTATTAAAGTGTCGTTTGTAAATGGCTTGTCTTGACAAACCGGCTTCTTTAGCGATTTCTGTAAAGGTAAAACGTAGCCTGTCTGGCTGTTTATCTGCTAATTCAAAAAATGCATCCAAAATCCTATCTCGTGTATTAAGAGCCATAATTTTATCCCTCCTATACCATTTTACTTTTTCTGTCTGAAATAATCTAGAAAATAGCCCAGAATTTTTACTAAAAAAGTTTACACATTGTTAAATGGGAAAAATTTCAGTTTTATTTCTGGACATGTCATCTATTTAAAAATAGACAATATTGCAAAAATTGTACATATATCAAGCCGATAATTCTTTTATTTTAATAATTTAATATGTTAAAATAATAAAAAGAAATTCTTATCAGAAGTCAAATAGAAAGTGTAGTTTAAAAATTACCAAATCTGAAAGATTTATGGGAGGTTTGACTGGACTTTTTATTCAGGATTAATGATCAGGATAATAAAATATGTTCAGAGGAGAAAAAAATGAAAAGAACAGAAAAAGTTTTGCGATATTCTATTCGGAAGTCTGTTTTAGGTGTTGGGTCAGTCCTTATTTGTGCTCTGTTTTTGGGTCACAGTTTGGTGGCAGCGGATGAGGAACAGCCAGTGGCAAATGCAGTAGAGAACCCAGTTGCTGCATCGCCAACCAATCAGGATTTGACAACGGTCAGGGAGGCAGCTAATGCCGAATTAGACACGTTTCTGGCTGAGAAAGTGGCAGACCTTGGGAATAATCCGAATTTGTCAGATGAGGAGCTTGCGGCAGCTAAGGAAGAAGCCAATCAAACATCTGCAAAGGCTCAGAATGAAATTGCTGCAGCTGAGGATAAAGAAAGGATTGATCAAGCAAAGGAAGATGGATTGGCAGACATCAACTCTATCAATCCAGTCGGCAAAGATTTACTTCTAGATGAAATCCAAAATGGGAAAGCAGAGTTTGACAAACTTGTAGATAGTAGCGATTTACTGCCTGAGGATCAAAAGAAAAGCTTCCAAGAGTCTGTAAGGAGGAAGGCTGCAGAAGCAGAGGATGCAATTCAGAAATTAGATGTTAATGCAGCAACAGCAGAGCAGGCGGAAGTGATTCAAGAGCAAGCAGTAACCGAGGAAGATAAGTTTTTCAAATTTATAGCAAGTTCAACCGTAGATTTCACTCTGGCTGCCAAGTTAGCTGACTTGGAAGCAAATCCTAATCTTTCAGAAGCAGAAAAGAAAGCAGTTAGAGGCGAGATAGAGCAGGTGGTAGAAGCAGCCAAGAAGGCTATTGAAGAAGCGGATTCTCAGGAAGTCTATGATCGGACAAAAGAAACAGCCATAGCCCACTTAGCCAAGATTCACCTTATTGGCAAAGAGCAGTTTTTAAAAGAAATTCAGGAAGAAAGAACAGCCGCTATTGAGGATGTTGAGAAGAGTCAAAGTCTTTCTGCTGAGGAAAAAACAGCAGCTAAAAAGAAAATTGAAGATGCAGCAGCCATAGCTCAAAAAGCAATTGCAGCTTATAATGCTTGGGTTGAAAGTCCTGATGATGCTGAAAAAATTCAAGAACAAGTAGCGGCAGAGAAGCAAAGTTTGTTAAAAGTTACGACTGGACTGAAACTAGATCTTGCTCTGTCTGATAAGCTAGCCAACTTACGGAGCAACCCGAATCTGTCAGAGGCAGAACAGGATACGGCTAAAGCTGAAGCGGAAGCAACTCTAGCAGATGCGAAAAGAGCGCTTGAAAAGGCTGATACCGAAGAGGAACTGGAGAGAATTGAGGCAGCTGGAATTGCTAGTTTGGACACGATTCATCCAGTTGGTAAAGATTTGGTTTTAGATGAGCTTGAAGAAGAAGCTGATAAACAGCTTGAAGAAATTGAACGTCATCAAACACTTTCAGAACTCGATAAAAAGCAAGCTAAAGAAAAGATTCGAGCAGTATTAAAGGCGGTGACAGATGCGATTGCTCAGCTGGATGATAGTGTAGACAGTGCAGAAAAAGCAGAAAAGCTGCAGGAACAGATTGCTACTGAGCAGACAAAAGCTCTTGCAACTCTCGAAGCAATTGTCAAGAATGCTGCTAAATCTGAGACAGCTTCTTCTGTTCCAAGTGATTCACCACAAGAAACCAGGAAAGAATTTAGTGGAGGCGTCAGCGACTCTGAGCCAGCAACAGCAACGGCGTCGGAATATGATTTGTCTAGCCATGGGGTTGGAACTCATCCTGATACAGCTCCACAGGCAACTGCACAACCAGAATTCAGTGGCAATGTTAATGATTCAGAAGCGGCAACAGCAACACGGCCTGAATTTACAGGAGGCGTCAATGATTCTGAGCCAACCATGGCAGAAAATAACGCCTATGATGCTGGCGTTCAGCCATCAGTCAGGAGTGCACATCCAGACAGCGCTCCTCAAATGGCGGCTCTTCCGGAATTTACCGGCGGTGTCAATGCTGCTGACGCGGCAGTAGCTGATGCTTTACCTGCTTACCAAGTAACTAGCGGTATTTTGCCAGCAGTTGATGGGACCAAATCAGTACAAGAGCAATCTTCATCAGCTAAGGTCACCCAGCTAGCTCAGCTTAAAAACAAGGAAAGTAGGAGTGGAGCGTCAGTCTTGCCGCATACGGGTCAAGCTTCTAATGCTTTTCTCGCAGTTGCAGGAGTTATCAGCGCTTTAGGTGCAACTGGATTGTCACTCCATAGTAGAAAAAAAGAAGAATAAATTTTAAAGAGGCCCAGTGGTCTCTTTTTTGATGGAGAAAATTTTCAAAAATTATGCAAACGTTTTACTAAAAGTGCTTGAAAAAGTCAAAAAAAAACGATATAATGGATAATGTGAAAGCGCTTTGCAAACGAGAGCTTAAAAGAAAATATTTTTATTCAAAAGAAGGGGCTTATTATGGTCGAATTAAATCTGAAAAATATCTATAAAAAATATCCCAACAGTGACCACTACTCAGTGGAAGACTTCAATCTTGATATTAAGGACAAGGAATTTATCGTCTTTGTTGGTCCTTCTGGTTGCGGGAAATCAACTACGCTGCGTATGATTGCGGGTCTTGAAGACATCACAGAAGGAACTGCCTCTATTGACGGTACAGTGGTCAATGATGTGGCACCAAAAGACCGTGACATCGCTATGGTCTTCCAGAACTATGCCCTTTATCCACATATGACTGTCTACGACAACATGGCCTTTGGTCTTAAGTTGCGCAAGTACAGTAAAGAAGATATTGACAAACGGGTGAACGAAGCAGCAGAAATCTTAGGCTTGAAGGAATTCTTGCAGCGCAAGCCAGCTGATTTGTCTGGTGGTCAGCGTCAGCGGGTAGCTATGGGACGCGCTATCGTTCGGGATGCAAAGGTTTTCCTCATGGATGAGCCTTTGTCAAACTTAGATGCGAAGCTGCGTGTTTCTATGCGGGCGGAGATTGCCAAGATTCACCGCCGTATCGGAGCAACAACTATCTACGTAACGCACGACCAAACAGAAGCTATGACCTTGGCGGATCGTATTGTTATCATGTCAGCGACCAAGAACCCTGCTGGAACTGGAACGATTGGACGAGTGGAGCAGATTGGTACGCCGCAGGAAGTGTATAACAACCCAGTTAATAAATTCGTTGCCGGCTTCATTGGCAGCCCAGCTATGAACTTCATCCCAGTTAAGCTTGAAGGGAATGAGATTGTCGCAGAAGGTCTGCGCTTGACTGTGCCAGAAGGAGCACTCAAGGTTCTTCGGGAGAAAGGTTACGAGGGCAAGGAGCTGATCTTCGGTATTCGTCCAGAGGATGTTAATGCAGAAGCTGCTTTCTTGGAAACTTTCCCTAATTCAGTTGTGCATGCCAAGATTTCTGTTTCAGAATTGCTGGGAGCAGAGTCTCATCTCTATTGTCAAGTGGGTTCTAGTGAGTTTGTAGCGCGTGTGGATTCACGGGATTACCTAGAAACTGGTGCGGGTATTGACCTAGGCTTTGACCTCAATAAAGCGCACTTCTTTGATCCAGAGACAGAGAAGACAGTCTATTAATCAGTTGATAAACAAAGAACGCAGACAGGCTTGTCTGCGTTTTTAAAATGGCTGCTATAACATCATTTTTTATTGAAAGATGCTCAGATTTTTGCTTGTTTTAGTTTTCCGATAAGAATCTCGGCTGAAATGGTGGCATGTGTAAGCTGCTCCCAATTGATTAGTTTTTTTTCAACATGAAAGAGTAAAGGAGTCATCTGCAGCAGGGCAGTTTTCTCCTCAGAATGCAGAGCATGTGTGGATTCTACAGTCTTTCTAGATAGGATTGTAAAGTGTTTCTGGAAATGCTGGATGATATCTTGATTTGAATAATCTTTCTTGTCTAGATACTGAGTAACTTTTTGACGAATTTCTTTCAGATGATTTTCTGTTGGGATGACTTTAATGATAAGACCCTCTTTTTTCAATACTCGCTGAAATTCATGATAGTTAGCTGGTGAGAAGATGTCCAGCAATACATCTATGCTTTGATCCTGAACGGGTAAATGTACCAAATCACCTACGAACCATCTTACAGCAAAGCTCTGATCACTTTTGGCAGCTAACTGGATGGAATCTTTGGATAAATCAAAAGCGTAAATCTCTTTGTTGGGGAATTTTTCCTGAATTTTTCGAGCATAATACCCCTCTCCGCAAGCGACATCTAGAATGGTCTGTTCTTCAGGCAGGTCCTGCAGCAGATCCAGTAACTTGTCTAGGATATGCTGATAAAAGCCGGCTTCCAAGATGACTTGCCTATTTTGAAAGCTTGTTTTGTCATAGTCTTTAGCTTGTTTGGCTTGAGGAGCTAGATTGACATAACCGAATTTGGCGATGTCGTAGGAATGGCGATTGGCGCACTTGAGGCTGTTTTCTTCCATAGCTAAGCTTTGCTGGCAGAGTGGACAGGCCAGAGCCGGAGCTTGGGCAAATCGGGCAAGTTTTGGTTTCATAGTCGCTCTCTTTCTATTGTTTTTATATAGCTGAATAACTTCTTTTTGGTAAGGCATAGAAAAATCCGATTCAGGTAATCGGATTTTTATCTTTAGTAGGTCAGGACAAAGTATTTCTTCTTACCGCGGCGGATAACTGTCAGCTCGTCTTCCAGTTTATCTGAGGCGCTAAGGACATAGTCTAAATCTTGGATGCGCTCGCCATTGAGGTAGATAGCACCGTTTTGGACATCCTCGCGGGCTTGACGTTTTGAGTTGACCACACCAGATGACACGAGGATTTCCACGATGTTAAGATTTTCGTCAGCTTGAACCTGATAGTTAGGTACACCGCGCAGACCTTGTTTGAGTTCCTTGACAGACAAATTTTTGACATTTCCAGCAAAGAGCTGCTCAGTGATGTTGAGGGCTTCCTGATATGCTTCTTGACCGTGAACCAGACTGACCACTTCGCGAGCTAGGACTTTCTGCGCTAAGCGTTCGTGGGGTGCCGCTTCAAACTGTTGGCGAATCTCCTCAATCTCATCCAAAGACAGGAAGGTGAAGATTTTCAGGAAGCGGATAGCGTCTGCGTCCATGACATTCATCCAGAATTGATACATTTCGTAAGGAGAAGTCTTGTCAGGATTGAGCCAGACAGCATTGCCTTCTGACTTGCCGAATTTTTTGCCAGTAGCGTCGGTAATGAGCGGAACGGTTATCACATGGCCAGTCTTGTCAGCCTTGCGGCGCAGGAGTTCTGTACCTGCTGTCATATTCCCCCACTGGTCAGAACCACCGATTTGCAGGGTCACGCCGTGGTTTTGATTGAGGACGTAGAAGTCGTATCCTTGCATGATCTGGTAGGCGAATTCTGTATAGGAAATCCCTGTCTCAATCCGGCTCTTTACGGAATCTTTACTCATCATGTAGTTGACAGTGAAGTATTTACCGACATCGCGCAGAAAATCGATAAAGCTGATGCTGCTGAACCAGTCATAGTTATTGACCATTTCGGCCTTATTATCGTCCTTTTCAAAGTCCAGAAAGCGAGAAAGCTGATTTTGAATAGATTTCACCCAGCCTTCCACGGTTTCCTTGGTTTGGAGACTGCGCTCTGCATCCCTAAAAGATGGATCGCCAATCAATCCAGTTGCTCCTCCGACCAGAGCGTAGGGTTTATGGCCAGCTAGTTGCAGGCGGCGGCAGGTCAGAATGGCTACCAAGTGGCCTAGGTGCAGGCTGTCAGCGGTCGGATCGTATCCACTATAATAAGAGACTTGTCCTTCTTCTAAGGCCTTGCGTAAAGCTGCTTCATCAGTAGTTTGGAATACCAAGCCACGTTCTTTTAGCTCATCAAAAATGTGCATCATGTCTCTCCTATTCTAAAAGCCAAGAAATTGGCTTATCTATATTTTAAATTTATGTTACTCTATTGTATCATAAAGCTTTTAAATAGCAATGTTTCCTTGAAATAAATCATAGATATTTGGTATAATGGAAAGATAACAAGGAGAATCAAACTTGGAACAATTAATAGAGAAATTAAAAGAGTTCTGGGGAAAAGCCCAGCAGTTTATCAAAAAAATACATCTTCCAGAATGGAGCAAGAAGATCGGCAGTGGCAACAATGGCTGGTCTATCGGTGATGTTTTTGCTGTTTTCTTGCGGACTTTTAAACTTCTGATGAATATGGCTTTTGTGTTTATCTTCTTCGGTGGCGTAATCGGTGCTGGGATTGGGATAGGCTATGCAGCTAGTCTTTTCAGCAAGGTGGAAGTGCCCAAGCAGGAAGAGTTGGTCAAGCAGGTGAATAATATCTCTGGTATTTCTAAGCTTACCTATGCCGATGGCAGCTTGATTTCAGATGTTGACAATGATTTGCTCCGCATTCCGGTTAAGAGTGACGCTATCTCTGAAAATGTAAAAAAAGCTGTTATCGCTACAGAAGATGAGAATTTTGAGACGCATAACGGAGTGGTGCCCAAGGCTGTGCTTCGGGCTACGCTCGGTTCAGTTGTTGGAGTTGGCTCGTCTAGCGGTGGGTCAACCATTACCCAGCAGTTGATCAAGCAGCAGGTAGTGGGCGATGCGCCAACCTTCAAGCGGAAAGCAGCGGAGATTGTTGATGCGCTGGCTTTGGAACGCTACATGTCCAAGGATGATATTTTGACGACCTACTTGAACGTTTCGCCGTTCGGGCGCAACAATAAGGGGCAGAATATTGCTGGTGTGGAAGAAGCTGCTCAAGGAATTTTTGGTGTTTCTGCTAAGGATTTGACTGTGCCCCAGTCTGCTTTTATTGCCGGCTTGCCACAGAGTCCGATTGTTTATTCGCCTTATGCAGCGGATGGTAGTCTCAAGAGTGCAGGGGACATGGCTCTGGGCTTGGAACGTGCCAAGGATGTGCTCTATAATATGTATCGGACGGGCCATCTAAGCGAGAAAGAGTACAAGGATTACAAGGACTACGACTTGACCAAGGATTTCAAGCCGTCTGAAAGCTCGGAAAAATCTTCGCATGGCTACCTTTATTACACTGCGGTCGAAGAAGCTCAGCAGACCATGTATGAGTACTTGATTCAGCGGGACAATGTTTCCCAGCAAGAGCTGAAAAACAACGATACTGTCAAGGCCTACAAGGAATTGGCTGCTAAAGAACTAAGCGATGGCGGCTATACTGTTACGACCACGATTAACAAGAACATCCATACCGCTATGCAAAATGCAGTAGCCAACTATGGCGGCGTCTTGGATGACGGAACTGGTGCAGTTGAAGTGGGAAATGTCCTCTTGGATAATAAAACCGGTGCTGTGATTGGCTTTGTCGGCGGCAGAGACTATGCTTCCAATCAGAACAATCACGCCTTTGATACGGAACGGTCACCGGGTTCAACTATTAAGCCAATTCTGGCTTATGGAATTGCTATTGACCAAGGCCTGATGGGCAGCGCCAGCGTTCTTTCTAACTATCCGACTAACTTTTCAAGCGGCGATCCAATCATGCACGTGGACAGCCGTGGTACAGCCATGATGGATCTGCAAGAAGCGCTTAATACTTCTTGGAATATCCCGGCTTATTGGACTTACCGCGGATTACGCGAAAAAGGTGTCAATGTCCGTGGCTATATGGAAAAAATGGGTTATTACATCGATGACTACAGCATTGAGAGTCTCCCAATGGGCGGCGGAATCGAAGTATCTGTAGCTCAGCACACCAATGGTTTCCAAACCTTGGCTAATAATGGAACCTACCAGAAAAAATACATGGTTGAAAAAATCACTGACCGAGATGGGAAGGTAATATACCAGCATAAGGCCAACCCGGTTCAGATATACAGTCCGGCAGCAGCTACGATTATGCAGGAGCTCATGCGGGGAGTTATCAATTCTGGGGCTACTACGACCTATAAATCCAGAATCAGTCAGGTCAACGGAACCTTGGCTGGAGCCGACTGGATTGGTAAGACTGGAACGACCAACAGCAACGGCGATATGTGGCTGATGCTTTCTACTCCAAAGATGACTTTGGGAGGCTGGATCGGTCATGATGATAATAGCTCTATGGCAGCGTTGACTGGTTATAACAATAACGCCTCCTACATGGCCTATATGGTAGATGCCATCTATCAGGCAGATCCAAATGCCTGGGGTGTTGGTGATAAGTTCACTCTTGATCCGAGTGTGATTAAGTCTGATGTACTCAAGTCCACAGGAGAAAAGCCTGGTACAGTAACTGTAAACGGCCGTTCTGTTAATCTCAGTGGTCCGACAGTGCCTAGCTATTGGGCCAAAAACGGCGCTCCGACTACGACCTACCGCTTTGGTATCGGGGCATCAGATGCGGATTATCAGAAGGCTTGGTCAGCTATTCTGGGCGGTTCTACCTCCAATTCTAATTCAAGTTCCAATTCCAACAATAACCGGCAAGGGAACTAGCGTATCAAGAACAGTTTTAACTTTTCAGAAAGCGGATGAAATCCTTGCAATTTCTAGCTAAATAAGGTATAATGATAGCAATAATTTGTCGTGTGCTTTATTTGAAATATTGTCCAAATAGAAGCTTACAGCAGTTAAATCAAACTTGAATAAGTCAGATTTAGCTGCTCTTTTTGTGCCTATTTTTAGGAAAAACGGATTATGTAACCATAATTTAATTTTTCTGAAAATTAAACAAAAGGGACTGATTGTGGCTGTTTTGCAGCATTGTAAATGACAGAGGATTTTCCTCTGAAAACATTTCACAGAACTCGCCCTCAAAGCGTTGAGAAAAAGATACGTCTTTTCTCGCTTTATCAAGGGCTCAGTATCTTATCATAAAGGAGTAAAAACTTGGCAGGACATGAAGTTCGATACGGTAAACACCGTACCCGTCGTAGTTTCTCAAGAATTAAGGAAGTTCTTGATTTACCAAATTTGATTGAAATCCAAACGGATTCGTTCCAAGATTTCTTGGATCATGGTCTGAAGGAAGTCTTTGAAGATGTACTTCCTATTTCAAACTTTACCAACACCATGGAATTGGAATTTGTCGGCTATGAAATCCGTGAGCCTAAATATACGCTGGAAGAAGCACGCATTCACGATGCCAGCTATTCAGCGCCAATCTTTGTGACTTTCCGTCTGATTAACAAGGAAACTGGTGAAATCAAGACTCAGGAAGTCTTCTTTGGTGATTTCCCAATCATGACTGAAATGGGAACCTTCATCATCAATGGTGGTGAGCGGATTATCGTATCCCAGTTGGTGCGTTCTCCAGGGGTTTACTTTAACGATAAAGTTGACAAAAATGGGAAAGTTGGCTACGGTTCAACGGTTATTCCTAACCGCGGTGCTTGGTTAGAGTTGGAAACAGACTCAAAAGACATTGCCTACACTCGTATTGACCGGACACGGAAGATTCCATTTACCACTTTGGTGCGTGCGCTTGGTTTCTCAGGTGATGATGAGATCTTGGACATCTTTGGTGACAGCGACTTGGTGCGCAATACCATTGAAAAAGATATCCACAAGAACCCAATGGACTCCCGTACAGATGAAGCTCTGAAAGAAATCTATGAGCGTCTTCGTCCAGGCGAGCCTAAGACGGCTGAAAGTTCTCGCTCCCTTCTTGAGGCGCGTTTCTTTGATCCGCATCGTTATGACTTGGCAGCAGTTGGTCGCTACAAGATTAACAAGAAACTCAGCGTCAAGACACGCTTGCTGAATCAAACCATTGCAGAGCCATTGGTAGATGCTGAAACAGGAGAAATCTTGGTTGAAGCTGGTACAGTTATGACCCGCAGTGTGATTGACAGCATTGCAGAGCAGCTGGACAATGGTTTGAACAAAATCACTTATATTCCAAACGACTCAGCTGTCTTGACAGCTCCTGTCGATTTGCAGAAGTTCAAAGTTGTAGCACCAACTGATCCAGATCGTGTTGTCACCATCATTGGTAACGCAAATCCTTCTGACAAGGTTCGGATTGTGACACCAGCTGATATCTTGGCTGAGATGAGTTACTTCCTTAACTTGGCTGAAGGTATCGGTCGTGTGGATGATATTGACCACTTGGGGAACCGTCGTATTCGTGCGGTTGGCGAGCTTTTGGCCAACCAAGTCCGTTTGGGACTTTCTCGGATGGAGCGTAATGTTCGCGAACGGATGAGCGTACAAGACAATGAAGTACTGACTCCGCAGCAAATCATCAACATCCGTCCAGTAACTGCAGCTATTAAAGAATTCTTTGGTTCTTCACAGTTGTCTCAGTTCATGGACCAACACAATCCGCTGTCTGAGCTTTCTCACAAGCGCCGTCTTTCTGCCTTAGGACCTGGTGGTTTGACACGTGACCGTGCTGGCTATGAAGTGCGGGACGTGCACTATACTCACTACGGTCGTATGTGTCCGATTGAAACGCCTGAAGGACCGAACATTGGTTTGATCAATAACTTGTCTTCTTATGGACACCTTAACAAATACGGCTTTATTCAAACTCCTTACCGTAAGGTAGACCGTGAAGCTGGTGTGGTAACGAACGAAATCGTTTGGTTGACAGCTGATGAGGAAGATGAATTTATCGTAGCGCAGGCCAACTCTAAGCTGAATGAAAAAGGCGGCTTTGCGGAGCCTATCGTTATGGGACGCCACCAAGGTAATAACCAAGAATTCCCTTCAGATCAAGTAGACTACATGGATGTATCGCCTAAGCAGGTAGTTGCCGTAGCGACAGCATGTATTCCTTTCTTGGAAAATGACGACTCCAACCGTGCCCTCATGG
>ERZ773010.1452-NODE-1452-length-14817-cov-40.545590_pt1 | contig 14817 bp, 16 predicted proteins | sample MGYA00580842_ERZ773010 | MGnify/ENA primary metagenome ERZ773010 (study PRJEB29015, sample SAMEA2737982) | human oral metagenome | biome: human oral; feature: human-associated habitat; material: dental | place: China | collected 2107 ...
TGGAGGAGGTGACGAAGGGGTAGGTGCCGTGGTCGATGTCGAGCATCGTGGCCTGACCGGCCTCGAACAAGACCGTCTTGCCCTGATCGAGGGCGCTGTTGAGCACCAGGGAGCAGTCCACGACCATGGGGCGGACCCGCTCGGCGTAGGACAGCAGCTCGTCGGCGACGGCGTCGGCGTCAATGGCCGCCCGGTTGAAGACCTTGAGGAAGAGACTGTTCTTCTGGTCCAGGGCCGAGCGGACCTTCTGACGCAGGATCGACTCGTCGAAGAGGTCCTGGACACGGATGCCCACACGGTTCATCTTGTCCGCGTAGGTCGGGCCGATCCCACGGCCGGTGGTACCCAGCTGGCGCGCGCCCAGGAAGCGCTCGGTGGTACGGTCCAGAACCCGGTTGTAGGAGGGGATGATGTGGGCGTTGGCACTGATGAGGAGGCTAGAGGCATCCTTGCCACGGGAGGTGATCTCAGCGATCTCGTTGAAGAGGACCTCCAGGTCGACGACGACGCCGTTACCGATGACAGGAGTGACCCCGGGGGTGAGCACACCAGCCGGCAGAAGGTGGAAGGCGAACTTCTCGCCGTCGATGACCACCGTGTGGCCAGCGTTGTTACCACCGTTGAACTTCACGACGTAGTCGACGTCCTGACCGAGCTGGTCAGTCGCCTTGCCCTTTCCCTCGTCTCCCCACTGGGTACCGACGACGACAACGGCTGGCATGGCTGCTCCCTGGCTTCAGTGACGGCGTGCCGGTGGACACACCGCCCTCAAGCCTACCGGAGCCGGGCGGAGAGGTACCCCACCGGCGTCCCCGACCAACCGACCGAGAAGACGATACGGTGGGGCACATGCCTCATGCCACCGTCCGTCCCATCTCCACACCATGCCCTGCGCCGGCATTCCTCTTCGTCCTGACCGCAGTCGCCGCCCTGGCTCTGGCCGGCGCACCTGGGCACGCCCTTCCCATGGCTGACGACGACGTCAGCATGACGGTGTCCAGCGAGATCGTGGTCAAGGAAGACGAGACCTATACCGCGAAGTTCACGATGTCGGACAGCGGCTCCACCCCGACGCTGAGCAAGAGCATCTGCAACAAGGAAACATTCGACGCCGACGAGTCGGACGCCAAGGACGTCACGGTCGAGTTCAAGGACGAGGGCGACACTCGCCGCTGCATCCTGCAGGGAACCGGTTCGGTCTCAGACTCCTCGAGCAGCATCTCGCACAACGGGGACGAGTTCACCGCCACAACCCCCGACTTCAACGATCAGCCCTCCAGCACCACCGTCAACATCACCCAGTCGGTCACCTTCCCCGGCAAGGTCACCGAAGCCGACGAAGGCACGGTTGACGGCACCAAGGTCTCCTTCAACGACGGGGACTCTCACCAGGTCAAGGGGAAGGACAAGCCCACCAAGAGCGCAGCAGCAGGCAGCTCACAGGGCACTACGGCAGAGAAAGACGGCGGCTCCACTCCCACCTGGGCGCGGTTGCTGATGAGAGCAATCCCAGCAGCCGCTATCGGTGGAGGCGTCGCGGTTGCCATGAGCCAGAGGAAAAAGAAGAAGCAGCAGCCCCAACTCGGCCCCCACGCAACTCCCACCCAGGCCTACGACCCCAACCAGGCCCTCTTCAGCCAACCGGACCAGCCGGGCCAACCCAACCAGCAGCCCTACCAGCCCGGCTACACCAACCCCGCCACCCAACCCAACCAGCAGCCCTACAACAACCAGCCGGGCCAGCCCGGCCAGCGGTTCTGAAGAGCTCGCGAGGATGTGGTAGACGGGGGCGTGTCCTCAGGTCGGACTTGGACATGCGCAAAGGACTTCTCGATGTTGTACAGACGGTGGTAGGCGCTGATGACTGTCTCGGGGTCGGGGTTGGGCAGGTTGGTGACGTAGCCCTTCCACCCGGCCAGGGTGCGGGCCCTTTTCTCCAGGTCGCGGTTGATGCTCCGGGTGGCGCCGGACAGGTGCACGAAGCGATTGCGCTTGACGGGGATCTTTCCTGCGACGGCTTTCTCGGCCTTGGCGACCTGGGTGTCGATCCCGCGTAGGGTGCGTCGGGCTCTGTCGGCGCTGTAGCGGTAGTAGATGGTCTCGTCGCGGCGTTGATCATCCCGGCGTCAGCCACGACCCGCGACGAATCCTGCTTGCTGGACGGCTCAATCAGCCTGGCGGTAACGAGCTGACGGAAGACCTCGTCAGCACCATCGAGTCTGTCCAGCCCCACCGCCTTCCAAGCCGTCTCCAGGGCCTCCAGGAGCACTCCCATCCGCTTGAAGGTGATCGACGCCACACACTCGGCCCCAGCAGGCGCCTGCGGCCCAGATCCTGCGACGTTCATGCCACTCAGGCCCGGCAGGTCGACGCTGAGCTGGCCGGCGTTGAGCCGTTGCCTGGCGACCTCCTTGAGCACCGCCAGCTCGGCGTCATCATGGGCCGAGCCAATGTGCTCGATGCTGCGTGCCCCCTTCCGGGAGAAGTGCACGATCTGCACTGCACGAGCCCCCGACGCCGTCCTGACCGTGCGAACGTACGGACTCATACCCCCACGTTAGCGCCCACCCCAACCCACGCAACCCCCACAATCCCAACAACAACCAGCCCCCAGGCAACCCAACCACCCCACAATGAGCCAAGTCAGATCAGTGAGTGCTCTTGCCTCGAAACGCCCCCTCACCCCCACCGTTCCAACAAAGAACCCCAATCCGAAAATTATTACCCACTCCAGACCCAAGCAGCCACCTCAACCCACTTTGCTGCCCCTATCAGGCAAATCAACCGGATGCACTACACAGGGGCACGCATGAGGCGTCGAACCTGAGCAAGCCCCTGAGCATCATTGAGCTGTGCGCGCATCTCTGGATGACAGGAGTAGAACACGAGAAGCTGATGTAACTGCGTGTATCCAATCGCCATGGCATCCATCGGTATTACGGCACCGCCATTCTGTTTCCCGAAGACGACAACACTATGAGCATCACGGAAAGGCATCGACTTCAGCACATGCGCAACCACCGGAAATTCTTCCCAAAAGAACTTAATGTCTTCACTCTTCGGTTCGCAAAAGCTCACACCTGTAGGATCAAGCGCCATTGCCGGCGATCTGCTGGGACGCGTGGAGTTACGCCAGAAACTCACTGCAATGAAGCCGAAACCTACCGTCTGCGCCAGGATTAGGGGAAGTGCGGCCTCTGTTTCTCGCAGCGTTGACACTAATATGACCCAGCCTATGAGAGTCAACATCCCAAAACCCAGTGCACCCAGCCGCGCTAGAGTGGGAGAGATCCATAGTCTCGACAGGAGAATACGATTATTCTTGACCCTCCACCGCCTACTTACGCTATTGTCCCGAAATACCAAGAATTTCACTATCGCCGCCCTGGCACCAAGCAATGCAGTGCACAAAAAAAACAGAAACGGAGCCCAAGAGACTCGATCGACGACCGCAAAACCGATAAAACTAAGTACCGACAGGATGCCACACACGAGACTGACGTAGAGTGCTCGACGGGGACCGTTGAGTCTACGACGATCAGCTTCGGAAACATCCATTTCCTTGATGCGATAAAATTTCGACGAAGCAGATTGCTTACAACCATCATCGGCGCCGCCTGAACTTCGATCTTCTAAGATTCTTCTGCCCGTATCGAGCGTCTCCTCCTGCTGCCACACTGGAACATCTCGAAGATCAAGCAGGCGAGATAGACCCTGATCGAGGGATAACTCGCTGCGAACTTCATTATGTTTGCCATAGAAAGCGATAATACGCTGAACGTGCACGTACGAAATAGGGATCATGTCCGCTCGAATTGGCATCTCCCGACCATCCGAAGAACGAATGATTATGGTTCGGCGCTTCACCCCTATCAACTCTGGAAGACTCTCCCATTGTAGAAACCTCTGATGGCGAGAGCCGACACCGATTCCCATGCCTTCAGGACTGACAACAATATTTGCTCTGGCACTAAATCGAGGGCTTCTAATCCAGACTGAAATACCTGCAACGATGCAAGCCAGGCCGAACCAGGTTGCCGGATCGGCCCGTACGTGTGCTGTTGGAGCTCCTCCAACGAGATCGAAAATAACGCGGACTACAACATATGATCCAACGACCAGCAACAGAAACGAAGCCCCGTAACACACGGGCACCAAATAAACCAAGGCCCTTATGTGTAGCCCATCAGTTTTCAGTCTCCACCTGTAGGGTGAAAGTCCGACGAGAATCTGCTCCACCACACTGACTATAAACAAGTAGAACAATAATGGGAAGACTACGGAAACGGCCAATTGGGTCGGCACCCCACCCCATACGTCCATGTATCTCCAGCTAAAAACTATCGCCAGAAACATGTAAAACAGAAGCCGTACTGGGGTAGTACGCCTCCGTCGGTCAGCATGTTCACATTCAATCGTACTGCCAACCATCAAACTACGAAATAGGCTCTTCAAACCTTTTCCCCGCCGATGTCGATAAACCAACTGACGCGCCGCAAGACCATGTTAGGTACTCGCACCTCTATACGTGCACTGTTTCCCTTCAAGATGAAAACTGGTTCGTGGCGTGTCCTTCATTTCCTTCATTCCGCTTCTTCGGATCTGACCATGTCTTCCAAGACTTCTTTGGGCGTATGCATAAGCGTGCGTACATGCTTGAGTCCTATCGGATTCGCAAGTTCGTTCCGCATTTCCGGATGATCGCCATAAAATGTGATGACACGTTGAAATTGTTCACCTCCCAGAGGGAGATAAAGCAACGGCACGTGGATCTTCCGTCCTGTCATCAGTTCTATCTCTACGCCGGTTCTAAAGTTTGCGTCAACAATCCCTACGATCCGAGGGTTCTCATCCCAAGGTATGAAATTACGTATTACACCATATGGCCAAATGTGTACACCCCGTGGATCCAGCACAATTTCTGGCCTACCGGGCAGCCCGATGGGCAACACAACAAGCGTTAGTAATGCGGTGGATACGAAGAAAATGATGGCGAGCCAAGTATAGCGATTCGTTGACATAGAATAAACCACGCCAGAATAGCGAAGCATCCAGAAAGATCGAATGCATCCGATAGTAATGCAGATAGAAGATGCCAAATCTCCCAACATGAACACTGCCGATGGACCAAACTGAACGTACCCAGGTCCCCTGCGCCACCGCGAGTACGCTGAGTCAACAGCCTTGAGTTTCAGCCGATATGCTATTCCATAGAGAAAAAAACCAATACCTGTGAATATAAAAATCTCGCTCAGTGGAGTGGCAGATCCAAACTTCATAACCAGCCCAAGTGCGATGAACACCATGGATACTATCGGAATAGATCGAGAAGTCTTCTCACGTCCTCGATCAAATTCTTCACACGAACGTATTTTTCTCAGTGATTTTACGTTCCCCAGCCGTTGAATTTTCATCAGTCGACCCTATTTCTCACCTTAGAAGATATCCAACCTACCTTTCATGGGCAGTCCGCATTTTACCATAGCCTAGGTAAATGGCGCTTTGAGGTGAAGTCCTTCCAGCCATTCTTGATGTCTTCTCCCGTCTCCGACACCCACTCGTTAAAGTCATCCCCCTTTTCTTCGATCTTCTCACGAGTCTGCTTCGAAAGCATGTTGTCATATGCTTTGTCTATGCTCCATCCCGTTCCAAAAGCAGTTCCACCCGCAACGACCACAGCCATGGGCCCCGTGACCGGTATTGTAGCGAGAGCCACCGCCTCCGCAGCGGGGACAAGTACAATACCGGCAGCCGTTGTTGTCAGTACTTTCCCTGGACGCTCTCCTGCCCATAGGTCATATGCGGCTGAGCCTAGGGTGATCACTGGCGAACTATACTTCAACGCAGTCTTTCCCACACTTTTGGCAGTATCTGCTTTCGTTCGGTACCGCGCCGCCTTACGTTCGTTTACATGTTGTTCAATTACTCTCCGCCTCGCACCTTTACCAGTTCTCTTAAACTTCTTGTCGGCTGCTTTCTGTGCCTCGGCAGCGATACCTACCCAATGGTCGCTAGCAGTTTCATATGCGGTTTTGATTAAAGGCCGTCCTGCTTTTTCAGCTGCGGTAGTGACGATTCCTTTAAGTGCCCAGAGAAAAGGGAGCTCTGAACGTCATTCGCGGCGGGTGCTAGTTGTGATTCAATCCAGTCAGTCAGCCGTTTATAAGTCGCCTCAACTCGTCCGTTGATTTTATTAAAATCTCGAACTTTCGCCTGGAAGTCTTCATAGGCGCTATCTGCATTGTCCCAGGCGACTTTCTGAGCCTTTGTCCCATTTTTGGGGAAGTCTCCCGGCTTAGAAACTGGATCAGGGTAGTATATTATGTTTCCGTCAGTTTTCAGCTTGTCTGCTTTAGCGGTTTCCAGATGATCTGCCATATCCGACTTCCTCGAAGAAAGCTGATCCGCAAAGGCGTGGATGATTTCATTGGCGGTCTTGGTTCGATTATACGTATTTTCGCAGGTTTTCTCCATATCTGCGTAATAGTCGTGAATGGCGTCCGCTAGTTCTCCTTTTAATTTAGAGAAGGCGAGATTCTTGTTGTTCGACAAAAGGTCCTTCGCTTCCCAAAGGTCGTCCCTTAACTTCCCCAGCCAACTCGCAACAAGATGGATCTGCTCAACATTTCCCGGAATAGTGACGTCGATGGTTGCTAACGTACTCACGGAATCTTCCTTTCCAGCTGACGAAACTCCTGAGCCACATCATTATCGACACCGTTAATTCGGTAGGTCGCCTCTGTCATTTTGTCTCCACCGATCGAAGCGGCTCTTGAAATCAGGTCCGCATCTTCAGTTATTTTTGACATCATGCTCGCGATATATTCAGCACCATTGCCACCATCACACTTATCCGGCATCTCGCTTGCATGACTATCGATCTCTTTTTGTGAGTCGAACGATTGGGTCTGAATCGTGCTTGCAGCTTCTACTTGAAACTCCAGTTCTCTTTCCTTGTCACTCTTCTCTCCTGGCTTGGATGGCGGACCACCATATCCTCTGTTTGCATTTGCCATTATTCATCTCCCTTTCCTCTTGCCCACATCTCTCTTGGTAACTGCTGGTCCACGACCACGTCGAAGGGCTGCGCCTCAGCAAGCTCGTCGAGGTTCTCCGTGAGGAACAGCGCTCACGGCTGATTCGGCCCCATACACTTCACCAGACGATCAACAGCCGTATAAGCCAGCAACGCCATCCGCCCATCCCTCAGACGTCGCAGCTCAATCTCCGCGCCCTTCGCATTAGGCACCCCGGTCGAGGGCAGATACAGCGCAGGCAGCACAAAGGGACGATCCGGATCCGGAGCGAGCGATCCCTTGTCGCCCAGGGACTCAGTGGCCTCCGCCCGCTCAGGAGGGGACAGCAACATGAAGTCACGAGAAGATCTCATGCCCCGACGCTATCGAGACCACCTCAGCAGAACAGCACTATCTACCATCTGGACGGTGAGACTCATCACTCCAGAGCTGCCAGGCTCCGGGTCTTGTGAAGGCCGGTTTAGCCAGTTGTGGCGCTGGCCGGTTGCGGTTGTTCCTGGAGGTGGTCGTGGTTGGTGTCGGGTGCCCAGGCGGCTTCGCGCTCGGCGGGGGGTGCCCCTATGTGGTGTGTCAAGCGGCGGTGGGTAGTTTCGTGGCTGGTTGGGGGTCGTAGAGTGCGCCGTTGCGGATCATGGCGTGCAGGGTCAGGATGCGGCGGTGGGCCAGGGCGAGGACGGCCTGGCCCAAGGCGTTTTGTCTTGGTTGCGTTTGGGCTGGTAGTAGGCCCGGGAGACGGGGTCGGAGCGCAGTGAGGCGAAGGCGGAGGGGAACATGGCGCGCTTGAGCCTCTTGTTGCCGGCGTGGGAGACGTGCTCACCACGGATCGATGAGCCGGAGCGGCGTGTGACGGGAGCGAGCCCGGCGTAGGAGGCCAGGTGGGCTCCGGTGCCTGGAGGTCCTTGTCCAGGGTCTGGGTCGGCAAGGACGGCGGCGGCCGGGACCCCTGATCCCGGGCACGTGTGGTCAGGACCTGGTAAAGAGGGTGGGCCACCGCCAGGGCCTCGACCTGGGCGGCGACATCGGCCCGCTGGGCGCGTGGGGCGATGAGCTGGCTGGCCAGGTGGGGCAGCACCGTTGCGGCTGCGTCGGTGCCGGTGACAGTGACACTCTGAAGTTCCAGGGCCGAGACGATCTGGCCGGCCCAGGCGGCATGCCGCCTGCACCCGTCTCCACGAAGACCTCTACACCACATCAAGAGACTTGACCTTCAGGTCGGTGCACACTGCCGTTAGGTGGCCCGCCAGCCCACGATCCGCCGCGAGAACACGTCAGTCACGAAAGCCGCATAGACCCACCCGGAGAAACTGCGCACGTAGGAGGGGGTACCTCCCGCTTGCGGGGGAATGTCGACGAGCCACAGCCCACCCAGGGCGAAGGCCTCGAAGTGCCGCCTGACCAGGTCAGCCGGACACCGCTCCTTAAGGTGCCGAGGGCGGGTCGTGCTGGGCGACTTGACGCGCCTGACGCCGCGGTAGACCCAGGTCGCCCATGAGCCGCACGACGGCACAACGGGCACGTGACCGGCACCGTGACGCTCGGCGACCTCAGGGCGACCCCGCATCACGTGCATCTTGCGGGCCCCCAGAACCGAGTAACTGGTTCCTTGGTTTTTGTGGATTCTGGGTACCTCCACCCTGAGAGCCTCGTCACGCATCCACCGTGGCTGATGGAGGACGGGTCATGGCTGCGTGAGTCACGTGCTCGGGGCGATCTTGACGTCTGCGCTGGTCAGCGTCCGGCAGACCGACCAGGCCCCGAGCTCCTCCTTCTTGGCCTCAATGTACTGGCAGATCAGCGAGACGGGCGCTCGCTCACACTCCGCCTCAATAGACAAACCCATGCGCTCCTCAGGATCGCGTCGGCTCGTCGCAACTCTCGGACCTCCAACGCCGGCTCCTTGATCCGGTCCGCCCCATCGGTGGTGTTTCCCGGCCTCAGACCACCATCGACCTGAGCCTTCTTGACCCAGGAGCGCAGATCCTCGGGGTGGACTCCCAGATCCTCACCGATCCTGCGCACCACGCCCTTGGCCCGCGCCGGGCCAGCCAGCGCCTTCAACGCTCGTCCTCGTGGCCCGCTCCCGCAACTCCAACGAGTATTTCCTTAAGACCATGACAGTGATCCTTCCTGTCATCACCGCCTCCATCAAACCCGGGGCGATTCAACCCGACAACAAACTCCACCCACCGCACCCTCAAACAAAAAGAATCGCGAGCCACTCGGCCAACCAACTAGACCGAATTTACCGGCCCGCTGTCAACTCACCCCTATTCTCACTGAGAGCATTAAGGTCTTCAACGATAAACGAAACAGGAGAATACATTAGCCTGCGAACATGGACCAACCCTTCTCGGTGACCAAGATACTCGCGAGCATCAGGATTATTTGAGTAAAAGTCAATAACTTTTTCAAATTGAACATACCCCAATGGAAGGTAGGGCATCGGAAAGCTATATTGCAACCCGTTTTTGTCCTCAATGAGAACGAACATCCCACCATTGCGCCTTCGGCCGCCTACCACGCGAGGTCGATCACCCCAATTAATTCGGGTCCTGTACCTCCCTGCGGGCCAGACAATAATTCCGTTCGAGTTGAGAATGATCTCCGGTTCTGTCATTGCACTGAACGGAAACGTCGCTAGACTCATTATTGCCATGACCAGAAAGAAGAACGTGAGCATAGCAGCAACAATGGTGGCCCGCAGTGAAGTCGAATCGCCTCCCGCAACAGCCATCATCCCAATCACTGCTGCTCCAGCAATCAGAATGATGGAGTTCATGACTTGCCATATGAGAAATAGCAACGAGGGTCCGAACGTTACCTTACCACCACTTGCGTTCCAGCGCTTGTACGACTTTTTTGCGAATCTAAACTGCGCGTACTGCATCAACGCCTGCGCAACCAGATAAGTCCCGCCGGTGCGATAGGACACCAGCGTCGGCGCCAATGAGATACCGGAATATAGCACGCTGAAACAGAGCAGGACGATGCCGAAGAATCCATAATAATATACCTCTTTGAGGCGATTCGCGTCCATGGCCGAACAAGAATACGACTCGTCCATTGGTCTCACTTTAACCACGTGCAACTGTCTTCCTGTCGATCATGAATTCACGACCTCGACGACGCCGACCTCGGTAATCTAAAGTGACTGGCCACGTATGCGCACAACTAGTATACAGAAGACACCTCCAAGGGATCGGCGAGAATCCACAAAACTGGATTTAAGTGCAACACCTTACGAATGCAAAGTTCACTTATATGCCAAGTTTATCCCACGTCCAAGCCGATGCGCTATTCCAGGCATCCGAGGCTTTATCCTCCAGGTACTTCCCAGTGTCTTCAGCCCAGTTCCCGACGGCATCTACTCCTTTACCTACCCCTTTCTTTGTTTCTTCCCAAGGGTGGTTAATAATCTCTCGATGCTCCAATGATATTGCATTATCATAGAGCCAACCTACCCCTTCTGCTACGCCAACCGTTATGCCAGCGACTACAATGACACCACCCACAGTAGCGGCTTCGGGTAAGAGCGCCAACGTGACCATGCCTGCGGCTGTCATGCCTGCAACTTTGGCTAATGGGGCGCCGGTTGCAAGATCGACCGCCGGACCGCCAAACGCCACCGCCTTCCCTGCGAACTTGCGGACGCCGTCTCCGACTGCTTCAAGACCATCAGCGGTTCTTCGCATGGCTGTCGGCTTCGGCTTATTCAGCTTGTTCTCAATCGCATTTTTACTCGGAGGTCGACTTCGAGTTTTTACTGACGGGCTGTGAGACTTGTCGGCGGCCCGGCTGTATGCCCAAGTACCAGCAGCTTCCCGCAAGGAATCTGCACCCGAACTGTAAACGTTTTTCAAGTATCCACCGTCTCGAGTTGCGACACCTATTGAATTCTCTACAAAGCCTTTGATCGCACCAGAATAGGGAGCCAGCAAGGCATCCTTTTTAGCAGTAACGAGATTGTTTACTATCCAGTCATTCAGTGCATTGAACGTAGCTTCGACCCTGCCTTTGATCTTTTCAAAGTCTCTAACTTTAGCTAGATAGTTGTCGTACGCTTCATCGGCGGCAAACCAATCATCTCTGGCTTTCTTCGAACCTTTTCGCGGAAACTTTCCAGGTGATGACACTTGCTCGGGATACCTGATGATATTTCCATCTACCTGCAGGCCATCACCGCTAGCCGTTTCAAGATGCTCTTTCATGTCATTTTTTCGCCATAACAGCTGGTCCGCAAAAGAGCGGATGACATCTGCAGCTTTTTCTGCCCGGTCATGAACATTTTTAACCGCATCACACAAGGTAGTTGAATACGTACCTACGGCGAGACCGACTTCACCCCCAACTCCGGTACCAGATCCGTTTTTAGCGAACAAATTTGCTGCACTGCTGGCATTGTCACGCAGTCCCTCTAACCACCGTGCGGCGTCATCAACAGACGATTCGCTTCCGGGAATAGTAACATCAATGTCCCCACCAGTACTCATGATATTTCTTTCTCCATCTGCCGGAAGGTCTGGGCAACACTCTCGTCCACCCCATTAATTTTATCCGCAGCATTCGCCATTTTGTCTCCACCAAGTCCGGAGCAAATCGCTATATCTCCTGCATCCTCAGCAATCTTAGTGATCATGTCGACGATGTATTCTGTTCCGTCGCCGCCATCCACACTCTCAGGAAATCCCTTTTCATCGCTCTCTAAATCATCTCGGGCGGTGTAAAAATTATTCTTGATATCTTCTGCATCATCATAATCTATTTTAACTTCGTTGGCCATTACTATCTCCTTTCTTCTTGATGCCAGAGTTCCCGTGGTATGCGCTGGTCCAGCATGACCACGTCGAAGGGCTGCGCCTCAGCAAGCTCGTCAAGGTTCTCCGTGAGGAACAGCGCCCACGGCTGATTCGGCCCCATACACTTCACCAGACGATCAACAGCCGTATAAGCCAGCAACGCCCTCCGCCCATCCCTCAGACGCCGCAGCTCAATCTCCGTGCCCCTCGCATTAGGCACCCCGGTCGAGGGCAGATACAGCGCAGGCGGCACGAACGGACGCTCCGGGTCCGGACCGAGCGATCCCTCATCGCCCAGCGGCTCAGCGGCCTCCGCCCGCTCAGGAGGGGACAGCAACATGAAGTCACGAGAAGATCTCATGCTCCGACGCTATCGAGATCACTTGTGCATCGCAGCGCTATTTACCACTAGTACTGTGACGTTGGTCGCTCCAGAGGTGCCACCGACGCCGGTCCAGTGAGCCCCTGCACACGCCACAGGCCTTCCTCAGTGGCGAGCTCCCCGCGCAGCTCAGGATGGCGTGTATAGAAGGCCACGACTCGCTGTAGCTGCACGTAGTTCAGCGGTTGAGTGTCCAGACGTGCCTTGATCCGGCTCATCGGCTCGATATCCATCAGCACCGCGCCTCCTGAGCCGATGCCCGCAACCCGAGGCTGGTCCGCCCACCAGAAGGGTGACTCACGGCGGGTCCCCACGGCGAAGCGGATACGTTCTGGGTCCAGGACGATTTCACTGCGACGACGGGGCAGCGGAGTTCCCAGCCCAACAAACGCTGCGGTCACTAGGAGGGCTACTGCGAGGAGGAACGGCAGCACGACGCCTCCTCGATCAGCACGATCACCGACCGCCAGAAGCCCCACCGACAGCAGACTCCCAATCCCCAGGAGCGTCATCTCCACGTGGATCGCCAGCGGTACGAACCATGTGTTTGTCAGGCAGACTCCCTCACTGCTCCAGGTCCACCGTCGGTGGGCGACCGTTCGGCATCTGCGAGCCCCGGCGAGTGCTACGGCGTGGATCAGAAGCACCAGGAAGACGACGATCCCGAGGAGGAAGACGCTGGTCTGCCGACTGCTGGTGAGGTAGGCGGAACCTACGAGGACGATGATGGCCCAGATCAGGAAGCGCCAGGGGGCACGGCGCGCTTTTCGGTCCGCCTCCGCTCAGGACACCGGTTTCGAGGATCTAGAGCTGTCGTCTCGTCGCGGATCATCTGCCTCCTGACGCATCCCGAACGTCTCCGAGGGCGGAAGACCATCGCCATGTCCGTACCCGATCGCAGCCGGTGGAGTTGGAGGCCTGGTCACCGCGGAGCCGAACGGCGCCGCCGGCTCCGGCACTGCTGTCCGAGCCCCGACCGCACCATGCGGCGGTGTCGCATACGGTGCTCCCCCGTTCGGGGTGTCCTGATAGGGCGCACCTCCATAAGGTGATACCGGAGACGGTGACGCATCGATCGGCCGGGTTGGTTCTGGGGCTGGAAGGACAGATCCCCTGCGGACCTGCTCCGGGCCTCCCCCACGAACCTGCTCCGGCACGACGGCGTCTCCAACGCCTTCGCCCACTAGGTCAGGCGCCGCCATAAAGGCACGCACCCGTTGCAGTCCCTGGCCGGTAGCAAGCTCACCTCGCAGCTCGGCGTGAGTCGTGTAGAACCTGAGCACCGTCTGAAGCTGAGCGTGACCGATCGGCACGACAACGATGGGAAACAGCAACGGACCGCCTGCAGCACCCGTGATCATGACGTGCGGTCTCATGCGGTGGATGACGCTGGCCTCAAGATTCGGCCGCGCCGCCCAGGGAATGCAGGCGCGTCTGCGGCCACCCGTCCACACCCAGACGGCGTCCGGCGTCAGGACGATCTTCGGTGCTCCTCTGCCACAGGTAGGAACCGTCACACAGCCCACCAGCCAACCGAGCAGCACGACGACGGCCAAGGCAATCGTCCATACGGCGTCGGAGGAGGCCGCGGTGGAGAAGAGCTGTATCCCCACGGCGGTCAGCGCCCCTATCCACGCCACCGCAGCAGGCAGATACTCCAGCAGGCGTTGGGGCGTGAGGGCCCGAGCTGGACGCATCTGGGCCCCTGGCTCCAGTAGTCGGCGGACTGGGTGATCCGGCGGCTCAGGGCTTTCCTGCTCGCCCCGTACAGACGAGGCTCAGGCTGCCCACCACCAGCATGAAGCCCAGCGGCTTCTCAGAACCGGCCAGGCACACGACACCGCAGATCAGGACGAAGGCACCGAACACCTGCACCAGGCACCCCCGAGCGGCCGGCCCGCGGTCGGCACGCTCCCGGACGCTCTCTACTCCACGTCCTGGGCGCGGCGCCGTCGAGCAGCCGCTATCGCTGACGTTCCGGCCCCAGGTCACTCGATGAGTGAGTGACGCGAGATTGTGGCCTCTCGTCCCGGCCCGACGCCGATGGCGGAGATGCGGCAGTGGGCCAGCTCCTCAATGCGCAGCACGTAGTCCTGAGCGGCCTGAGGCAGGTCGGCGAAGCGGCGGACCTCGCTGATGTCCTCGCTCCAGCCGGGCAGCTCCTCGTAGACGGGAACGGCGTGGTGAAAGCCGGACTGGGTCAGCGGCATCTCGTGGGTGACGGTGCCGTCGATGTCATAGGCGACGCACACCGGAATGGTCTCGTACCCGGTCAGGACGTCGAGCTTGGTCATCACCAGGTCGGTCAGCCCGTTGACGCGAGCCGCATACCGGGTGACGACGGCGTCGTGCCAGCCGCAGCGACGCGGACGGCCCGTGGTCACCCCGAACTCACCGCCCTCGGTGCGAAGACGCTCCCCCATGTCGTCGAGCAGCTCGGTGGGGAAGGGCCCCTCCCCCACGCGGGTCGTGTAGGCCTTGACGACACCGACGACCGAGTCGATCCGGGTGGGCCCCACGCCGGTACCCGTGCAGGCACCACCGGCAGTGGGGTTGGAGGAGGTGACGAAGGGGTAGGTGCCGTGGTCGATGTCGAGCATCG
>ERZ773010.1455-NODE-1455-length-14809-cov-14.970110_pt1 | contig 14809 bp, 14 predicted proteins | sample MGYA00580842_ERZ773010 | MGnify/ENA primary metagenome ERZ773010 (study PRJEB29015, sample SAMEA2737982) | human oral metagenome | biome: human oral; feature: human-associated habitat; material: dental | place: China | collected 2107 ...
ACCCATTCAACACACCGAACCCCTAAACCCCCATACACGCCCCTGAATAACCTTCAAGGAATGGCTCGTCTCTGAGCGTTGACCTGAAGGGTGCGCAAGAGGCTTGTAGCCGAGATAGATTCCGACCAGGTGACTAAATCGCAGGCGATCCGCGTCGGCTCATCATAACATTGGAGTGAGGTGCCGATGCCGCGCATTGGTGACGACGGATTCTCCGGAATATACCTACTAATATGGGTGTGCTGCATGCTCAATGGGCCCTACGTCCCAGCGTGTGCTGAGTGACCTTCTCTTCGACGTACTGTGCGCTGTCAAGCTTGTAGACGGACGCCCCCTGATCTTGCTGCCCCACGTCTGGTACCGAGAAGAAAATCCTCTACCCTTTGAGCGATCTGCGGATTCAGTGGCGGGCGAAAGGCGTCGGGAGCATGGCACGATCATCTTGGGTGTCCAGCGTGGCTACATGGGAGGTGGTGGAACGAGACAAACGCAAGCCTTGCGCGCACGCGCAAGAGCTTGGAGTGGATCAGTGTGGAGGCACTGACACTCCTGCAGACGTAGAAGCGTCGCCACGCATTGTTCTCAATTTGTAATCACTACCTCGAACAGTCTTCAACTACACTGGTTGATGCACTCATATGTGCCAAATCGCCAAGGCGATGGATGCCTATACAATGGAGTAGGTTGCTGTGACTGGGGTATGTGTCTTTTGCGGTTCTGAAGGCCAGCTGGGCCGGGAGCATGTGTATGGTCAATGGCTGAGCAAAATCGGCGTTGATCTCAGCCCGCAGCAATATTATGCGGGCCCGCTAAATGAGATTCCTCGTGATATGGGCCACCAACCTCCCTTTCGGCAGACCGTGAAGAACGTGTGTTTGTCTTGCAATAACGGTTGGATGAGCAAACTCGAAGTAATTGCCCGTCGAGTACTGACCCCTCTAATTCGAGGTGAATCCGCCACGGTCACGGTTGACGATCAGCCAGCCGTCGCGATGTGGGCCCAAAAGACGGCACTCACCGCGATGCTCCTATCGAGCGAAGCGCAACGACAAGATGGCTATGGTCTGCCACCAAAACTTTATCATGATCTTTATAAGCAGCATGAGACACTTGAACCGCTACACCCAAGCCAAATCTGGATAGGGAGATATGCTGGCAGCCCAGCCTTCCATGCCGTCCGAGTTACGCCTATGGCGGTTCGTATTCCAGACATACCGGAGCCGGCTGTGCCACAGGCGTATCTTATGACGATCGTCATTGGAGCACTCTTCATTCAGTGTTTGCTGTTCATTAATGATGCGATCGCAGTCGAAATGACCTCGGATTTAAAGCTGCCACTGTTGTGGCCATCCAACGACGATATACAATGGCCATTTGGCCAGTTGTGTAACAGTGATGAGTTTACTCGTGCTGCTGATGGGATGTATTTAAAGTCAACCGTTGACCATGTCACGCTAGAACCTTGGAGTGTTGCAACTCAGTTGTCAGAAAGTGTTCTCGAAGACGGCAAAATCAAAGTACCTGCTCTATGCGGCAAGCATTACTACTACTATCCTGCATCTCTGTGTCAGGCAGCGATTCAGGGCCACTACTACGCCTTTGTCACTTGTTGTGAATGCGGACACTGCTACTTGATCCAGCTAGAACGCGATGGCGCGCACTGCAAGGCTTACGGATCAGCGGACGAAATTGCGCGAATATACGACGCCATGACAGGAGAAGAGATTTCCATTGTGGATAGCGCGGGCATTTTCTTCGCAAAACTAATAACTGGAGACAATGCCGACACGCTAGCGTAAGTGGCATATTATTCGCTAGAAGATCCGTATGTCGGGCGAGCGTTTATCATTTCCGCAATGTTATTCATGTGAACTGTGGAAATCGTAGAGAATACTATAATGATAAGCAGTAGCATGCCAAATATTTTGCCACCCGTAGGAGTTTCTTGAGTAAAAGCGAAAGCCCCAAGGAATGTAGCAAATGTGGCCAAAGACTGAGATACGGCAGCTAGAGTATTATTTATTGCTACTCTTCGTGCGTGAATTGCAAATTCGTATGAAAAGCGAACCCATGATGCTACAGAGATTTGACAGATCAGCATAGCTAGAATCATTGAGATCGCTCCCGTAGTCTTTCCGACGTTAAAGTGCTTCCAATCCATCGTAAGCAACCCAGCAACTAAGAACAGAATCCCCGTGATCAGAGGATTGAGCGAAGCATACTTTTTTGGGGGATTCATAAAGTCTTGAACGTCTGTATGTAATCGATCGAGCAATCCTTGGATACTTGTTGGGCGCAGTACTTCGTAAGCCGCTCCTGAAACGCCTTTAATGTTCGCACTAAAGTATTTTCTATAATAGAAACGGCCTTGCTCTGAATTCGAAAAAATCTCCTGTGCATTGGTCGATAATTCATTTATGAAGTTCTTCGCTTCTTGGTGGTCGAAAGGTTGCTTGTAAAATTCTATAGAATCTTCGCGTTCAAGTGCGCCCGCTTGCTCTTTGATGTGCTCGACTGGGTGTGTTGGAAAATTTTTGACGGCTTTCCATGGAATTAAACTTTGTATACACCATGGCACAAGATACTTCCACGCGTCTATAGTGGCGGTGTGACGAATGTATCCAATAACATTTGCGATGTTAGTTTTGAGGTCTATGTCTGCGTCGAGTTCGCCGAAAGTATTGTAAGATGAGAACTTTTCGTTAATCGCCTTAATGGCAGCAATTACCTCAGTGCTCTGCTTAAATCGGTTATTCCATATCGTACTAATATCGATATCTTCGGCAGTCATAATATTGCTCGCTTCCAAATTTTAAGCATTCCGGATTACGTTAATTAGAATCGATTGAGGTGTGAGTCGAGTGTAGAATCACGCAAGGATGTGAGAGCTACATTAATACCCTCTTCCACAACTCATCCTCCCGCCAATGAACAATATCAAGCTTTCGGTATGTGGAGCCTGCGAAGAAGGCGATTGTGTTGGGAGACGCCTGAGTCAGTTCGCTGACTTCAAGTGTAGATCGGCGATCGACGAGCGTGGAGACGTCGGTGTAGGTCATAATCTCTTCGAGAACAGATAGCACATTGGCGGTGTCGTCCTCAATGCATCGTATGCCGTCACGGCGACGTTGGCGGGCAACCGGCTGAGCGGCCTTAAGGCGCAAGAAATGATGCCGTCTTGATGGTTCGCCTCGCAGTTGTCGCTCGATGTACTGGCGTTCCTGAATGAGGCGTTCGGCAGTGGCGTAGCGGTCGCCTCCCACCCACTCAGGGGAGACGATGACGTTGACGTCGTAGGCTACTTCTTTGTGCGAGAGCTGCGCTAGATTGGCGAGATACTCCTCATCACGGACACCTGGCAGGATGGACAGCAGACGACTACCACTGAGGACGGCTCCGGCGTCATCTCCCCATGCTTTGGACTGAGAAGGCTCTTGCAGAGCAAAGACCACCTGAATACCATCTCCCGCTCCACTCGTTAGCAGTCCTGCGAGCGACGGTAGTGGCGAAATGTTGGCTGCCTCGTCCAGCACCAGTAGCAGCGTTGCGTCGTCTTCTCGAGTGTGAGCTCGTCGTTGCTGGCGCCATGCAGCCACTATTGCTTCAATGAAGGCCGAAACGAGCGGCGCAGCCTGTTGACGTCGCTCGTACGGGATTGTCAGATACATGGTGGACGCTGCGCTGCTCACAAACTTGTTAGCGCGCTGCGGTTTTGCATCTATTGCTTTGTAGTCAAAAGCGCTGAGCACTTGCTGCGACAACACAAAGAACACAGAACTACGGGTGTTCGGTGCGATGACGCGGTCGTTCGACAACCAGTCAAACGATTGAGCAGCTGGATGGCGCTGATTTGTATCAGCCTTGTGATACCTGCGAGTTATAGAATTTTGGTAGTAATGCAGGTCGGCCGACCGAATGTAACTAGCCATCCTTGCGTCGGAATGTCCAAGCAACTTTGCGGCGTGGAGGCAGCCCGACAGGGCCACGGAAGCGGAGTCTCGCCATATGGTGTCGGTGCCGTGCGCTGGGGGCACTGCTGCTGCGACCACCGTGGCTGCTCGGTCGCGTGCTGTCTCCCACTGATCGCAGCTGTCAGTAAGATTCCACCGCACAGTGGCCAATCCTGGCTCGATGTGTGAGCCAGCCAGGCTGAGTTGCTGCACGGTGCCGCCGTAGTGGCTTGTGATGGTACGACGGGCCGCGACGCTGTCTGCCAGCAAGTCGGGCCGCGTCGATACAGCAATGACCGGCCCTGGGTGGCACGCAACCGTTGGCGTGAGAATACGCGACGTCTTGCCGGAACGCGGTGGGCCAACGACAAGCAGATGGTCTTCGCTGCTGCCGAAGATCGGGTGCCCATCCTGGCGGCCCAGATAGATCGCGTGATGATCCTTCTTGAGCTTGGTTGCAAGTTGAAGGATCGGCGGCGAGGCATCAGTCATCGCTCTGGCCCTTCAGGTGCGTCTGCATCCACCGACGGTGCTTCGTCGGAGACTTCAACTGCCGGTTCATCCGCGACAGCCTCAGGCTCTACAGAAGTCTCAGGCGCCGCCTCCACTGTGACTTCTGGAGTCTCCTGTTCGATAGTCTGCTCTTCCGTCTGTGGATCCTCAAGTACTACCTCGCCGCGGAACGCCTTTACTATGTCTTCAGATATTTCATCAGCGCCTTTTTCTTCTACTTGAGTAGCTGCATAATCGTCCACGTCCCTGTCTGGCTGGAAATATGTGGAGTAGTTTGGGTTGGAGGTATTTATGTACCCGACCATCTGAGTTTCTGAGTTGGTGAACAAAAGTGATATCGCGCCATTTTTACTTGGAGCTTCATACACGTGATCAGCGCTGTTGAGGTCACTCATCGCGGCGTTGCCAAATTCTTCGCGACTAGCCCCTGGGATGTCGCCACCGTGCTTTTCGTAACCATGGTTCATGATTCCTTCGATGGCGGCAAGTTGGGCGTCACTGCCAGGCGTCAGGTAGTCTTCTATTGAATACAATTATCTCATCTTACTTGGATAGGGCGTTTACGGCCTTGACAATTTCATGAAACTTATCCAATATTTCGCCAGATTGTTTAAACGGAACCGGCATAGCAACGGTGTCCCAGAGGTATTTGCACTCTTGTCGAAAGGCTCCGTGAAACACTTCAATACCTAATGACCCAATAAGGCGAAGCTCATCTTTCGTTAGCTGAACGGTTGCGCCATCCTTCGTTGTTTCCAGTACTTTCATCGCAGTTTCTCCGATTATGTTGATAATGCCATTAGTATGGAGAAAACTGTGATATAAGTCAAGAGCGTGTCATGTGTTGGCCTGTGGGAACTTCTTGACGATGGTGCCCCAGATGGGATCGAAAATGAAGTGGCGTAGACTGTTGACGGGCTTGAGAATGGTGTACATCTCCGTGCCTGACGTCTCGACGAAGTACGAGAATGTCATGCCGATGATCGTGACGATGATGATCGTCTTGATGGCTGGGCGGAGGATGGGGCGGACGGCCTTTTGCCAGATTATGCGGAGCGAGTCCTTGTGGGCTTCGATGGCTTTGGCGAGCCGATCGTTGTCGAGCGTCTTGCCGAGGATGCCCTCGTTGTTGTCGGCGATGCCCGCGCGCAGCTTGTTCTCAACGTTTTGCTCTTTCGCTTCAACTTCGGCCGTGCCGACAGTCACCTCGCCTTTGGCCTTGGTGACTTTGAGGTCGATATCTGCCTGCTCGCGCTCTTGCTGAGAAGTGATGGCGGCGGCTTCGGACTCGTTGGTCGAGCGTTTCAGATGCGACTGGTAGGTTGCTTCCAGTATCTCGATGCTCTGGTTTAGTTCCTTCAGTTCTAGCTGGACTTGCTGGGGAACGAGCGAGTTGTCTTTGAACGCGTCGACGAGCATCTGCCGCAGCGCGACGATTCCCTCGACGCTCCTGGCGGGAGTCTGACCGTGCTTGGCGAGTAGTACATCAAATTCCGCCATGGCGATCCGCTGCTCGTCTGTCAGCGAGTCCTCATAGTTGTCCGCCATGTAGTCGTTGAGCTGCATTGGCGTGATGCTGCTCGTGCTGGACTCGAGGTACTTGCGGCTCATGTCGACATAGCCGCGAATTCCGCCAATAAGATCGGTGGTGAGGATCTCTTCGGTGATGCCGACGTCAAGCACTTCTGTATCGGCCCCAGAGCTACCGTCGTTATCGTCGGGCTCGGTTTCGTCACCGTGGATCGGAATCACGTTGTCCAGTTCTTCGTCGTCGTGAGATGGGGTGTCATGTGTTTGTTCCATGACGTCTCCTCGAGATGGTTGCCTCTTGTGTCGGGGTGAGGGTGAGTTTTTAGTCGCTGCGTGCAGGTTTATCTGCTGACGCGCAGCTCGACTGTGCGCTTGAAGGGTGAGGAAATAGCGAGGTGCGTTCGACTTTGAGTAATAGCACGGCACTGTGCATTACGAAGTGGCTCCTGGACCGCTCAGAAGACGACGTTGCTGCGGCTCTTCTGGATGCGTAGTCTCGAGGCTGCGTGGTCGAACGTTATTTGCTGAGTATTATGCGTGGCTGAGTGACAGGAGTTTTGCCTCGGAGATGTGGGTGGTTATTGTCCACATTTTGCAGTCCTGTGGGTGCGTACATCGCTAATCATGTTCGGCTTCACCTCGTTCCAGCCGTAAGGGATGTGTGCGCTGGAATCGCCACGGGGGATGCTGTGACGAACCTGTAACGTAAGCCTGCCAAGCAGTCGGGAGGCCGACAAGTCGGTTTGGCTTGTTTCTCGAGTATCGCCAACGAGAGGACTGGGTGTCTGTCTGTGTCGCACAGATTTCGTCAGTGAGACCTATCAATGAGTAGACGAGCGTGTGGAGCTGTGGAAAATTGTCGTAACTAAGTTGTGATCGTTGGCGGTCGTCAGATGTCGATATTCGGGTGTATGGGCGGAGGTGTGGAGTGTGATATGCGGGCGGTACTACTTGGCTGCTGCTTTACGTCTGTTGTGGGCGGCCAGTACCAGTGTGTTGCCGAGTGTCTGGCTGGTGACGACGAGATCGGAAGAAAGTGCGCCGATGCACTTGATCTCGAAGCAAGGCCAGACCTCGCCGAACCAGGAGACACGCAGTTCTATCGGTTCGCTGCCTGATGACGGCAGAATTAAGGGGCTAGTTAGGTGCTGACGAACCCAAAGATCGTCGGGCAGTGGGGCTGCTGGTTCGCCGACGGCACTGATGTCGGTTTGGGTAGCTGTGGTGGTGCTGGTCTGGTGATCTTCAGTAACCAAGGCGGGCTGAGGATGCCACGGTTCTGGTTGGCTACTAGCGACTCGGCGCTGGAAACGTAGTGGCTTCATGTCGACGAAGCGCTGGCGTTGGGTGTAGGCCATGACAGCAAGGCTGTTGTCGGCTTGCTGTGTCAGGTTGACTGAGAGAATGGGCGTAGTTTGAACGATCCAGTTTGAGCAGATCAGCGCAGCCAGCTGCCGGATTCCTCTGTCTGAGTGGCGGCGTGCTTGACGGGCTTCATAGCCGCGTTCTGCTCCGAAGGCATTGAGTCGTTCTAGATGGGTGCGTCCACTGCTTGCCAACCCAAGTGAGAAGGCTGCTGCTTCGATCGGCGTGACGTCGTCGGCTAGTTCGATGCGCTCAAGCACTCCATCCTGTAGCCGTGTGAATGCTACTAGGGGATCGCCGTCCCCGAGGAGCGCCATGATGGTGGGACACCCTGCCATAGCGTGCGGAGAGAGCCCTTCGGATGTCTTGCGTACAGCCAATAGTTCTGACAGAACGGCCTGCTCAAGAGTTGGCCGTTCGACTGCCTTGCCTGGTGTAGAAGGCGTTTTTTCGTGGCTCGATGTGTCCGTGTCGTCCATGTGATCACCGTAGTCGCGCGCCCATAGCGACGTTGGCAACCCTGGGATGTCACTTCTGTGTCACGACACCGCCAATGGCGGCGGGTTCTCCTAGATGTGCCAGGTCAACCGGACGCCAGCACGGCACCTGTCCTCGGGCAGTGCGGCAGGCAGATGGGTGATCTGGGCGGCCACAGAGCCGCATGCGTCATCCCAGGCGGTGGCTGCGGATCCCGCTCCAGGGTGAGCACTTCCCCAGCCGTCGTCTTCTCTTCCTCTCTTCTTCCTTCCTCTCTTCTCGAAAGGACTCCTCATGGCTTCTACCAATCTCAGTCTCTTCTCGCCCCAGCGCACCCGGATGGGGGTGGTGCTGGGTAATGGCCAGGCTCGGGTGACTCGGCGGGAGATCGAGCAGGTCGCCGCCCAGGCAGAAGTAGCCGCCCAGGCCGAGCAGGCCCGGGCCTTCCTGACCTCCCAGGTCCTGACCAATATCGCCACGCTGGTGACCCAGGCCGAGGCCCAGACCCGCATCGCCCCCGGCGGTGCTCAGTTCTACGAAGCGATCATCACGGGGTATGCGCTGGGGGCTGGGCAGCGGATCGGGCAGTTGTAGCCCCAGGGACGGCGCTTCTTCTCCTCACGTTCCTTCTCTTCGCTTCCTTCTCTTCTTCTCTCATCTCATCTCTTCTCATCTTCGGAGGTTTCATCATGACGGTCGTAATCGGGATCCTGGCTCTCATCGGCCTGGCGGTGGTGGGCGCAATCGGGTGGGCGTTCGCCCACGGGGTGCGCGATGGCCTGGCCCAGTGGCGGGAGGTGCCACCGGGCGGAGCGAGCCAGCCGATGCCCATGGGTGCACCGACGCTCTCGCTCTCTGCCGCGCTGCCGAGTAGCTACCAGGCCGGTCAGCTCGCTGGTGAGGTGGCAGCCAGCTGGCATTCGGCACACCGGGCGGCCAAGGCGGCTGGAGCAGGTGTTCCGGCCAGCTCGTCTTGGGCAGCCGCCTTGGCCTTGGGTAGTGAGCTGAGCCAACAGCGCCAAGAAGCCGGCCGAGCCATGCAGGCAGCGATGGCCCAGGTGCTGCAGGACAACGAGCAGGCAGTGCGGGAGGCAGCGGCCTCTACCTCTACCGACAGAACTCACGGCACCGACGGCAGTGACGACCGCAGTGATGTGCCTCCTGAGGTGGTGCCGAACGGAGCGGACAGCGCCGACAGTGGTGACAGCAACGGCACGGTGGCTGGTACGGCTCCTCCCACCTGGCCGGCTCACTCGCCCTCGCGTCGCCCGCCGCGGCCGCGCCCCAGGCGGTGCACGCAGCAGCGACCGGCTCGGTCGGATGAGCGGCAGTCGTGAGCGTTGGGATTGAGCGGGCTCGGGCGGCCTTGCACTACTTACCTGCCGGACTGAGCGCGGTAAGGCAAGACCTCCGCAGGTCGCCCTGGCTGGTCGCGTTGGCGGGGTCTGGAACGTGCGAATGCCGTCGCAATCATTAGCAATCCTCACCCACATTCTGAGCATTCTCGCCCGCTTGTTGCAAAAACTACAGCACCGACTTTCGTGGCCACTAAATGGCGTGTGTGTCCATTTTGTTTCCTGGGGTGACACCACAGAAACGGATCAAGCGCAGTGTGTGTCGCGTCGCTTGGTGATAGTGAATCCGGAGGCCTTGCAACACGCGAGTGTTCGTGGAATGTATGGGATAAGGGCAACCGGCTGCCGATGCGCGAAATAGCTGGTAGCGAGCCTGCCCGGAGCAAATAGCATGTATGAACAAAAAAGGAGGGACACCATGCAGCAGACAAAACAGACAAGACGAGTATGCGCTGGGGGAGCGGCACCACGGCCAGGTGACGTGGCCAGAAAGGCGGGCGCAGTGATGGAGCCGGACGCTGGCGTGCCGCGACCGGGCGGCGCTATGAGCGATAGGCCTGGCTCGGACGGTCGGAATGACTCTGGTGGAGGTGGCACCAGCGCTGCGGTGCTCAGCCAGGACAGTGCAGGCAAAGCCGCCGGTTGCGGCAGGAAGGCCGGTGTGCCGACTGGTGGTGCTGGCTCATTACCCACCATCCCTGGCTTGCCCTCTGGTGGTTTTGCCACCATCTTGGTCGATCCGCCCTGGCCCTTTCAGGGCGGTGAGAAGCACTACCGGACGATGAGTCTGGCGCGGATTAAGGCACTGCCGGTGGGGGCGCTGGCGGCCCGTGATGCCCACCTGTGGCTGTGGACGACCAACGCCTTGCTACCGACGGCGTATGAGGTGGCCGAGGCCTGGGGCTTTACGGTGCGCAGCCCGCTGACCTGGGTGAAGTTCCGCCTTGGCTTGGGTGGTCGCTACCAGCTGCGTAATGCTACCGAGCAGCTGCTGTTCTGTACTCGGGGGAAGGCGCCCTTGGGTTCGCGCTCTCAGCCGACCTGGTTCAACGCCCCCGTCACCGAGCACTCGCGCAAGCCGGCTGAGCAGTTCGCCATTATCGAGCGGGTCAGCCCTGGGCCGTACCTGGAGCTGTTCGCCCGCCGCCGGCCAGAGTCGAACCAGTCCTGGGCAGTGTGGGGTGACCAAGTAGCGAGCGACATCCGTATCCCCGGCTTTGCCGTGCCGCGGTACAGCGAGCGGGCGCAGGAGGCAGACGCCGAGACAACGACCACGACAGCGGAGCGGACGGAACCGGTGCAGACGGCGGTGGCTGGTGCGTCCCGTGGTGACGACCGAGATGAAACCGCTGACGGTAACGGCAAGGAGGTAACGCGATGAGTCGGCCGTGGCAGGACAAGTACCCAATTTGCAGTCTTCGAGGAGATGGTGATGATGAGCGATTCGAGGCGTTCTTTGCCCGGCAGCCTGCTGCGCTGCGGCGTCGGCCTGCTCCTGATCGCGATGGGGCTGAAGTGGATCGTCGCCATCGTGCAAAGCAGCTGGCCCTGGCTCGTCGGGCTGCTCGCCGTGAGCGCCGCCGCTTGGCTGGCAGTGCGCTGGTGGCAGAGCCGACGGGAGTGGTGAGGGAGCCCAGCGCTGGCCACCACTGCGCTCAGCCTGCCGGTGATGGCCGGCGACGGACTGGGCGGCGGTCTCGCTCCGTAAGGAGGCACTCATGATGTCCCTCTACGTCGGTGGCCGCCCGGGTTCGTCGCGGCGGGTGCGCTTGGTGCCGGTACGGCAGAGCGGCATGGATCACCGGGCGGTAGCGCGGATTGTGCTGGCGTTGGCACGGCAGATGGCGGCAGAGGCGGATCAGGCTGTGGAGCCAGCGGCGGATGACGAGGTGGTGTCCTCAGGTGCTGGGGTCTGCGCGAAGCGTGAGCCTGGCAGCAGCGGTGGGTCGGCTATCGGGAGTGATGCGGCGGCTCCATGGGCTGGCGCTCATAGCGGGCAGAGTGCTTGCGGTGTCGCCTCGGTGGGGCGCTGTGCTGCAAACGAGCCCTTCTCGGCATCAGCTGGGAGTGGCTTGGCAGGACGGTGTGCTCACCAGCGTCATGAGGGCGCTCATTACTCGGCTCATGGCACCTCTTCTGCTGGTTCCCATACTTTGCCGGATCGCGCTGGTGCGGCTGAGGCTGACGAGGCCACTGCTCCCTCGTCCACCCCGGGAGGTACCCCGTGATGGCCCCCGCAACTCGCCCCCTGGTATGGCACCAGCTCCGCTTTGCCCTGCCGCTTGCCCAGGACACGGCGGTGGGTCTGGTGGAGCGCATTCTGGCGGATGGTTCGCTTGGTCGGGTGGTGCTGGAGCTGCGCGCCTGTGGTGGGCAGGCGGTCTGGGCGGTGGGCTCGCAGGCGGGTGAGCGGTTGGTCTCGGTGGTGCGTGAGCTGGTGCCGGGCTGCCGGGTGTGTCGTGGGTTTTCGCGGCGGGCGGTGGATCGGGCGGTGGTGGTGTCGGCCCGGCCGGTGGGGATGGGACTGGCGACGGAGCGCCTCAGCGCGGTGGTGCGGGCCGTCCTGGCGGCCTTGGCGGTGACGGCTGAGGGTGAGGAGCTGGTGGTGCAGCTGCAGCTGGGGCGGCGCTTCTCGCCAGAGGCGCTGGGGCGGGTGGAGCCGCAGGGCTGGCTGGAGCTGCTCGGGCTCGTACCGATTCCGTCTCTTAGTGGTGAGCGGGGTCGGCGGATGCGGGCGCAGCTGGGGCGGCATCGGGCGGCGGCGAGTCTGCGCTTGGGGGTGCGGGCGGCCTCGCCGCTGCGGCAGCGGGTGCTGCTGCAGGGTCTCTTGGGGGCGCTGCGCCTGGTGGAGGGCCCGGGGGTGCGGCTGCGCGCCCGTACGGAGCACCCCGCCAAGCTCGATAGCGTGCGGCGGCCGTGGCGGCCTGGGCTGGAGCTTGGCGCGGTGGAGGTGGTCGGGATGGCGGGCTGGCCTATTGGTGAGCTGCCCTTGCCGCTGCTGGGTAGTGGGCACCCACGCCTGGTGGCCCCGCCGCCGGAGGTGGGGTCTGGGTCGTCCCAGCGCGTCGTCGGGGCCAGTGCGGTGCCGGGAGAGGCCGGGCTCGTGCGTCTGCCAATTACTGACGCCGTCTACCACACGCATTTGCTGGGGCCGACGGGTGTGGGTAAGTCGACGGTGCTGCTGTCCTTGGCGCTGGCTGATGCGGCTGAGGGTCGGGGTCTGCTCCTGCTTGACCCCAAGGGGGACTTGGCGACGGACTTCGTGGCGCGCCTGCCCCAGGAACGGGCGGACGACGTGGTGGTGCTGGATCCGACCAATCCCTGCCCGGTGGGGTTCAACCCACTCGCCGGGCCGCCGGAGCTGGCGGTGGTGACGGCGGAGGCGGTGCTGGGGGTGCTGGCCGAGCTGTTTCGCGACAGCTGGGGGATCCGCACCGCCGATGTCCTCTCCACCGCGCTGTTGACGCTAGCGCGCATCCCGCAGGCGACGCTGGTGTGGCTGGTGCCGCTGCTGACCAATCCGGCCTTCCGACGCCGGGTGCTGGCCCTGGCCCCAGCCGATCCTTTGGGGACGGATGTCTTTTGGCAGGGGTACGAGGCCAAGCCGGTGCGGACCCAGGCGGTGGAGGTAGCCCCGGTGCTCAACAAGCTGCGCCAGCTGATGCTGCGCCCAGGACTGCGGGCGATGCTGGGCCAGGCCCAGCCCCGCTTCGGGCTGACGGATCTGCTGGAGCGCCGACGCATTGTGGTGGTCAACCTCAACCAGGGCCTGCTCGGAGCCGGAGCGGCCCGCTTGCTGGGGACCCTGCTGGTGGCGCAGCTGTGGCAGCACCTGCTGGCACGCCAGGCAGAGCCGCCTGAGCGGCGGCAGATCGTGAGTGTGTATATCGATGAGGTGCAGGCCTTCCTGGCCGGGCTGCCGGGCAGCCTGGCCGACGCCCTGGCCCAGGCCCGCTCCCTCGGGGCGGCCTTCCACCTGGCGCACCAGTACCGGGGCCAGCTGAGCACCGAGATGATCCAGGCGGTGGAGACCAACACGCGCTCCAAGGTGTATTTCGCGTTGTCAGCAACCGATGCAGCTGCAGCGGCTCGGCTGGCTCCGGAGCTGGAGGCGGCCGACTTCCAACTGCTGGCCCAGTACCAGGCCTACGCCACCGTCATGCACCACGGACGCCGTTCGGGCTGGTTCTCCCTGGCCACCCGGCCTGCTCCGCCAGCGGTGCGCGACCCAGCCCTGCTCTACGCCGCCAGCCACGCCCGCTACGGCATCCCAGCCGAGCAGACCGAAGCCGACCTCATCGCCCTGACCAGCGGCAGCACACCGACTGCTGTCGACGACGCCGACAGCAGGAGCCCGGCGACGACCACTGTCGCCACCACTGATGTCACTGATGACGTTATTAGTGGTGGACCTGGTGACGAGGCGGCTGAGTCAATGCCTGGCGTGCCGGATGGGGCTGGCCCGGACGGCACCAGCAACGGAACTGAGGCTGATGGATTCGAGAGTGGAGCTGAGTCGGGTCGGCTCCGCCCGGCAATTGGCCGCAGGAAGCGACCATGAAGCAGCTGGTACATGAGCACACGACCTGGCGCTGCTGCAGGCGAAGGACGTACCGTGATGGCAGCGATGTTGGCCTGCGAACCATCCGGTGGGGGCGTCGTCTCGGTGGACGGATCGGTCGACGCACCGCTGCACTCAAGGCTCGTGGCAAGCGGCGGTATCCCGGCCTTGTGTGGTCGTTTGTGGCGGTGACTGACCCCACCTGGTGTGGTCACGTCTGGCCCGGCGGAGGCGGCCAGCGATGAACCGGTCACCCACCATTGCAGCGGCCCGGTTCTCATCGCTGGTGCCCCCGCCGATCCATCCGATGCAGGCGCGCCTGCTCGCCCTGGTGGCGGCCCACCGCTTCGCTACCACCACGCAGCTCGCCCGGCTCACCGCACCGGAGTACGCGTCGCCGGCCTCGGCCCTGCGCCAGACCCAGCGCCACCTGGCCAGCCTGGCTCAGCAGCGTCTGCTGACGAGTCTGGAGCGGCGGGTCGGGGGCTGGCAGGGCGGCTCAGCCGTGACCGTCTGGGCTGCCACGACTCGGGGCCACCGCCGTGTGGCAGTAGAGAACGGGGAGGACGAGGAGGTGTCGCGGCGGCAGCGGCCCCGTGAGGTGTCGACCACCTTCCTGGACCACCTGCTGGCGATAACCGAGGTGCGCACCAGCATCGAGGAGGCCGTCCGCCAGCAAACGGACACCGAGGCGGCGGTCGCCCTAGAGCCGGACTGCTGGCGCACTGCGCTCAGCCCCAGCGGCCAACCTCAGGTGCTGCGCCCCGACCTGGCCGTGACCATCACCAGCCCGGCCTATGAGGATCGCTACCTCGTCGAGGTCGACCGCGCTACCGAGAACCCCGGCCGTGTCATCGCCACCTGCTGGCGCTACCAGGAACACCAAGCCCAGGCCGGCGACGGCGGCGTCTTCCCACTGGTGGTCTGGCTGGTCCCTGGCGACCGCAGACGCCTCCGCCTGGAGCGCGCCATCGCCCACAGCACCGGCCTGCTGCGCGACCTCTTCCGCGTCATCCGCCTGGACCAGCTGCCCACCCTGATCCACGGCGGCCCCGCCG
>ERZ773010.1456-NODE-1456-length-14805-cov-31.954034_pt1 | contig 14805 bp, 13 predicted proteins | sample MGYA00580842_ERZ773010 | MGnify/ENA primary metagenome ERZ773010 (study PRJEB29015, sample SAMEA2737982) | human oral metagenome | biome: human oral; feature: human-associated habitat; material: dental | place: China | collected 2107 ...
TCCACGCCCGCTCACTGCTGGCCACCATCCAGGTGCGCTTCATCGGGGAGGTGCCAGCCAGCATCTGGCAGTTCACCGGGGCTAGCCCCTTCGCCCGCCCCCAAGCCGCCAACCAGTACAACCGCACCAGCCTCGACGCCCAGCAGCGCGCCACCCTCACCCAGCGCGACGTCCACGGCGGGCTGTTCGGCGGGTTTGGGTGGGAGTGGTGAGGAGAGTATCCACGAGGTTGCGCCCCACCTTCATCGTTACCATCGCGTGACAATCAGTTGTGCACTCCTACAATGCAAAGTACCTCGAAACTGCCCGTGACCTGCGAAGTTGCGACATCACCAACCCCTTCCTCCTGGTAATGTCACAGACTCAGCGTGGCCTACTGTTTCTACCGACCCACAGCGGTATATTGGCTGCATCGACTCCAAGATTCACACATAACCGCAGCGGAACGGCTTTGAACGCCACGCTGCATCGGGGCACCATCCATCAGCAATAGCGCAAAGGCGGAAGGATATGAGTACCAAGGCCACCACACACCAGACAAGAGCATTGTTTGCCTGCTGGAGGCTCTTGACCGCCATACTTCACTACCGCCGAATGCCTGCTGTAATCACGCCAGTTTGCAGCATAAGACGACAGTCATCACTATTCGACTATGGCCGCAAACATATCGACTCCGGAATGATTCAGCAGGATGACATAAACACCGCGCCACGGCGTTGGGGGATGAAGGTGTTGCCCATCCCTTAATTTATCGCCTGAGTTGATTAATCGTTCGGCAAACATAGCCAATCTATGGTATGATACATGTGTTATGTGTGAACGATTTCCTCAACAATCAGGCCAGTTTGGCTCCGCTGGCGAAAAAAGTGAGTCAAAACGAGAGTTGGTTTTAAGTACATTTCTTGAATGTGCGAAGCAAATTGGTAATACTGCATACAGGCTAGTAGACCTTGTAGGTAGGAAAAAACCGAAGCAGAATACAGCAGAAAACCAACAAGGTCAAAATGTCGATGTTACAGCAGAGAATCTTGAGGATGAAGATAAATTGACAGCAGTAACTTTAGCTGAAGTCAAGCCGATTCAGTGGATACTTGACTACTTTTCTGAAATTGCGGACAAATTTGATGGACGCTTTACGTATGGTTATGATCGGAACTATCCAGACATAAGTAAAGAAGAAGCTCTCGTAATGCCCGAAGACGAGCTTATCGAGTCGACAAAAACAATTCTTGGCAGAGAGTTTGCCCCTCGACCGAAAAGTTACGTCAATTGGCGGGTTATTGAAGGGCCGGTAGGCCTCCATGTTGTGGACCAACGCCGACCGAAGCCCACGAAACGACCGCGAAGTTAAGTTACCGCATAACTACTTTGTTATAATAGTGGGCTACAAGGGGAAAACCAATCGCACGGTCGCGTGACTGCCGGCAGGCCGGATAATACACGCTGTATGAATAACCCCCAGTGAGTTACTATGGTCACCAACCTTCTTTATAGAGGACGCCCAGCTGCTGTAATTTTTACTAAGCACAAAGCATCTCAAGTAACGCGACAAAGTCCCTTGTGTATCAATTTGTAAAATACCGCAATTCAACCTATTGTCATTGACGATAATCTGCGTGCTCCCGGAGAGTCAGATACAACGTGTTTAATGTGCGGAAAAAGCTAGCGAAGTTATTCACTTCTAGCCAAAATACTGAAGAGACGAATCCTGCTGCCGTCCATAGAACCTATCCCAGTGTCATAGAATCGCGTAAGCATGCGACCGCCTACTACGAACTATGGCGAAACCGCAAAGAATGGTTGGTCCGCAAGGTAGTGCAGTACGAGATTCTAGATGAGACGACCGTACAGCACAGACTATCCTATGACCTTGATTTGACTTCGGTCGCTTCATATGGGCTTGAAGTCCATGACAATCAGGTTGTCCTACCTCTCGACACTCTGGTTAAACAGCCGTTGCTATCGGTCGACCTAACCAACTCGACAGCGTCGGCGTTGTGCCTTGCAACTCGAAGCGAAAACGCCAGAGTGTCATGTTATATAATTGTCGGCTTTCTAATCAGCAGCGAAGTGCCTATCGAGAAAATCAAGCAGACCGAACTTACAAGCCTGTTTCGTATTTTTCAGAACCATTCGACTGACGACATGGCACGAAAAATGCTAGTTGAACTTCGTGACGCATCGCAGAGCCGAGCGAATATGACTATATCTGAAGCGAGTTGCTCATGGGCAGAATGGGTACAGTCAAAAGAGTTTCGCCGATTGTTCGTTTCCCTGTATAATGACTATGTTCTCGGAGTTAGCCTAAACCTTCGCAATCTCTCTGGTCGTGAAATAGTTAAAATTTCATGGAACGATGTACTTAATACTGTAGCGTTCAGAAACCTATCATCATTCCCTAGGTTAATAATTTCGATAGCGCAGTCATTATGGGGGCGATTAGGGCTATCGGCAGCAACACTTTCTGTCGTGTCAGTATCGGTAGATCCGGGTTTCAGCCTTCATACAAAGATCATAATTCCTCCTGATATTCGCGTTGAAGATGCTTCCGTTGCGCCAATGTTAGAAAAAAAGTTTAAAAGAAAGGAGAGGAGAGATTTAGAGCGTGCGCTATCCAAACAGGTTCGTATACGACGCAGCGGGCAACAAGTCACTTTGTATGGTGGCTCAAATGATGATATCGAAGGAATAGACGTACGCATCAGGGTGAGTCCTCGTCGACGAGTCTTTGTCGCACCTGCGTTCGTTTCAACGATCATGTCGTTCATGACGATGCTCTTTTTGTATCATTCTTTAAAAGCTGCGGCATTTCAGGCAGCGAAACTGTCTGAGCAAAGTAACGTCGCTTTGTTTCTGTGGTCTCCCAGACCGGCAAGTGCAGCTGATCAAATTGCTCAAGCTGCGGACTCAGTTGGGGGCGTAGTATCGACGTTGGCTGTGTTGCCTGCTCTGGTAGCCTCTTACGTGGCCTTACGTGATGAGCATGATTATGTCGCATCGCTGCTGGGATTTCGACGTGGATTACTTGTATTTGTTTCTCTACTATCTGTCTTTGCGGCGCTTCTCGCAAATATAGATTTGTCATTTTCGGGGGTTGGTTATGGAACTCGCACTGCTATAACGTGGACAGCATTACTTAACCTGTCTGCCCTACTTTTGTTTCTGTTCGATATTGTGAGAATATCATTATGGAAGCACAAGCTTAAAGTGTGGGTAAGACGTGTAGCAACCTCCATTATTTTTCTGTCATTTATCGGAGTGTGGTGCGGATTCTATTTCCGCCTACACGACGAACTTCTTTGGGGTATTTCTGACACTTGGCATTTTATGGGTGCCGAAATTAAAGATATGTTCTCATTGTTGGTTGCACACCTCGCTTTCGCAAAATAATGTAGAAGACCCTGAATAAGGTTTCCAGTCTGCCTACCCTCGATCTGAATACCTCCCCACACCAGAAAGCGTCAACACCAGTAGCGACTGGCACGACCTCTTCCACTGGCAAGGTTTTCTTCGTGGGTTACAATCAAGCCCACAAGACTGAACGGAGCATGGCAATGGCTGGGATCGAAAACCTTGGCGCATATGGGCAGTTGACGAAGGCGGCGAAGGCGGCTGGAGGTGTGGAGAAGTTGATCGCTAGTCTCGAGTCAACTGCCGTATCACGAGCGGCGATGGGGTTGCGCGTGCAGGGCGCAGTTTTCACTGCGGTCGGCGTGGGTATTGTTGGAGTTGCGTACAAGTTCTATCAGCGAAAGAAACAAGTGAACGTTGAGTCACAGGAGACTGCGCGGGCTGAGCTACGTAAAGCCGTTGATGCAGAAGAGCAAGAACAAGACGATGATGCAGACGGCCAATGAATAATTTGGCTTACTGTCTGAGCCTGCAAAAGTCGATGGGCGGTTGCTTGTTCTCTAGCAGGTCTGGGGTGTTGGTGCAGAGGCGCCCAGGCCTAGCGGAGCTCTTAAGAGCACACCCACCTACCTGGCACTGTCCGGCTTGAGAACTCAACACTTGGGGATGTTCATCTCCGAGACGACGCTCCTGCGGGCGTCCTCCGAGACTTGGATGAATGACCTTGACACCCCCACAGCCATAGCCAACCACTGGGAGGTGACGGCGGCGGTCGGTGTGACCATGCCCGATACGACGGCAGAAGCGTCGCTAACCAGGCCAACGGATTCTAGTGTACGTACCCCGTCCCACCGTGCTACACAGTTGCCGCCCGTAGGGTCATCGTCCCGGCGATCAGGGGTAGTAGCCTCCAATCGCCGGAAGCCGGCACATTCCACCGCCTGTTAGGCGCTGTGCGGCACATGCAGCACCTGTGCGGAGCCGTCATACGCTGTTCAGGTAACATTCAGCCATGGTGACGGTGAAGCTTGAGCAGCACGTTTGGGAAGTCGGCGACAAACTCGGCGCTGGTGGGTATGGATCGGTGCGAGAGGCGCGGCGGGACGGCGTCGAGCGCGCGGTGGCGAAGTTCGTCCCGATCGAGCCTGGTGCTCAGCGCGAGCTCATGATCGGGACTTCTACCGACTTGCCCCACGTCGTGCCCGTGCTGGACAGTGGTGAGCATGACGGCATGTACGTCCTGATCATGCCGCGCGCCGAGTATTCTCTCCGCCAGTACATTACGGACAATGATCTGTGCCTCGAGGAAAAGATTGCTATCCTCTCCGATGTCGCGCACGGGCTGAAAGAGATTGGGCAAAAAGGTCTGGTTCATCGTGACCTTAAACCAGAGAATGTGCTCTACACAGACGGCGTCTGGCAGCTATGCGACTTTGGCATCGCCCGCTATCGAGACGCCTCAACATCTGCTGTGACGCGTAAGCATAGCTTCACCGCGCTGTACGCGGCTCCAGAGCAGTGGCGGAGTGAACGGGCAACCTCAGCCACCGACATGTACGCCTTCGGAGTCATGGCCTATGAACTGCTGGAAGGCCACCTACCGTTCCAGGGACAGACCACCGAAGCGCTACGAGAGCAGCACCTTCACACCACTCCACCGGATGTGAGCATCAAGGCACCTCGACTACAGGTCATGATCAGGGAGTGTCTCAACAAAGCGGCCGGAGCGCGCCCCACCGCCAGTTGGGTTCTGCAGCGACTTGCTCACGCCACAGACGCTCCTGCAAGTCCTGGCATACAGCAACTGCAGCAAGTCTCGCAGCAGTATTCAGCTCAGCGCTCGCAGGTACTAGCCGAAGATGAGCAGCGCAGGACCTTGCTGGAACGACGCAAGGAACTATTCCAAGACGCATGCCGATCATTTGAAAACCTCCGAGCGAGAATACAGAACACAATCGTCGATGACGCGCCTTTTGCAAAGACCGAAGAGCGGCGTGAGCAGACAAATCTCGGTGACCAGATCACGATCTCGAGCGTGACGTTGGCCGCGGCGCGTCTCGAGTTTGTGGGCCCGCGAATAATCGAACCGAAGCGATGGAGCGGACCATTTGAGGTGATTGCCTGCGCCAGTATCGAGCTGCTGCAAACATCGAGTCAGAATGAATATCCTGGCCGCTCACATTCTCTGTGGTACTGCGATGCGCTACATAAGGGGCAGTTTGAGTGGTTTGAACTTGCGTTTATGGATGTGCGTAACCATCAACGCATGGTGCCATACGCCGCACAGCCAGAGGAGATCTCGATCGCGTTCGAGGGAGTGTTTGGCACCACGCAACTTGCTTGGCCCCTCGAGCAACTTGACCGCGCAGATTCGCAAGAGTTTGTTGATCGCTGGATTGGCTGGTTTGCAGAAGCGAGCAATTCCAAGCTGTTTAGGCCATCGACCATGCCGGAGAAGCCTGTAGAGCGCAACTGGCGGGGAGCTTAAATTCCGCCAGGTTGGTGCCGCAACCAACGAGGTTGCCAGCCCACGGTCTACACAACGTGAGGAATTCCTTCAACCTCCCAGCGTCCGATATACGTTAAAAATTGAGCCTCCTGTTTCGATTGTGATTAACCACAAACGACTGTTACAATGATGCCAACAATCGTGGCAGCAAGAGTCCATGCTCCGATACGGATAGTCCACGCCGACGCCTTGCCTGCACTTTTGTTGCTCTCATCGATTCTCCGATCCACACTTTCCATTTTCTGGTTGAGTTGCTGTAGATTAGCGGCCATCGTCTGCAGTACATCCAACTGGGCAGCAGTCATTTCGACCTGCCTCTCGGCCCGCTCATCGCGCTCCTGAACAGCGTCTGCGATGCCGTCAAGCGCCACCTCAAAGTTACGCCGATGTTGAGATTCAATAGCTGGTTGAACAATGGCTGACCTTGGAAACACTGATGCGTCGTCTGTATAAACTTTTGGAACTACATCTGTTATCGAAGGTGTTGATTCGACGATCTTCTTGAATGAGTCGTTTTGTATGGTCACTTTAGGATCAAAACTTACTGGCACCTTAGTTCGTGAAATTTGCTCCGCCACACGTTCATTGAGTGCTTGCATCGCAGGCTTCAGGGCATCAGCGAGTTTCTTGCTTTGCCTCAACGCTTCTTCATGCTGAGGATGAGACTCATCATTGATTGCTTCTTGCATCTCTCGCAATGTCATTCGAACACCATCACCCCCATCCACTTCTATAGCATCCATCATCGAATCGACGGATTCATCGTCTTCGTGAGAGACTTCATCGTCCGTCTCGTCATCGCCCAGTGGGGTTGTTTCTTTGCTCATGTTATTCATTTCAACTACTATTTTCTTAGTAACGACGCTTGTATTGCTCAGTTTACGACATCCTGTATCAACCTTAGCTCTGCGGTTGCTCTGTTCTCAAATACGTCAGAACGGCTGCATCACGATGAGCCTGCCGTTTTTTATTTTCAGATATCTCTAGGTCACACTCTAGTTGCCCACAAAGCTGGCGCTCTGCTATGCGCAGCCGCTCAGGATAGTCTCTGGGTGACGCGTAAAACCTGCCATTTCCAAGCAATTTTTCGGCCGAGCGAGCACTGACACCCATTGCTTCACCCACTTCGGCAACAGACATGCCTGATGACTGAAGGGACAACGCAGTGCGGCATCGCTCGATTATCCGAGCAGCGTCAGTAGTATTGCGGGTGCTTTTGATTCCATGTTTCTTTGCTATCTTAGAAACCGTTGATGGGCTGACGCCCAGAGCCTTGGCCGTTGCCGTATAGCTCATGCCTGTACGAACTTTTTCCACAACATCCGCCTCGAACTGCTGTCGCTCCAAGGCTCGTTTTTCTGCCTTCTCTTCGTAGAACATGCTGCGAATTTCGGCTAGCGCCCAGTCGACAACCAAGGGCGAAAGCCCCTCAGTCGTTCCTTCTAAGGGAACGTGCGGGATGAGATGGTGATTATCGGCGAGATGACGATGAACCTTGTGAGACAGATGGAAGTGAGATTCTTCAAGGTCATCGCGTATATCTTGCGGGGCATTCTTCCACCATGAGACAAGTTCTTGGATAATGAGATCCACCGGAATGTGGTTCTTAACCTCTTGAACGGTCGGAAGCGCTACCCAGGAGTTTAGATCATAGTTTTCACTTCCTCCACTTAGATCGAACCAGATCACCCCAGGAAGTACGAGCCTCTTTCCTTGAAACTCCCAATAGCGCGCGATCGAATATAACCTTGGCGCAGCACTGGCATTGACGTATCCGGCTTTTTTGCCGTTGAGGTCGAGACGGACTGCGCAGGGATCCCACGCGTTATCAGGCTCCGGCACCGCCTCGAACGCTACAGAAGTTCGAGCACAGTTTATCGCGCTCCGCGGCTTGCCGAGTGTCGAAATATAGGCCTTCCTGCAGTATCCTGCTCCTGCAACACGACGCCAATAGTAAGGAATTGAATTGTAATCGGGAGGCTTGTCGGTTAATACAAAAGGAGCGTCGAGATCAATTGGACAGTAGTATCCATCATCGTTCAACTGTTTTACAACTCCTCGTTTGACAGATAGATCGGCTATTGCCAACTGTGTTGGCGATTCACGTTAGCGCTTTGCTTGTAGGAGTGATGAGCACCTTCTCGGCCTCAGAGCACCCTTCTCACGCTTCCAAGTCAGTATAACTTGTCCAGTAACCAGGAAGCCAACCTAAAGGAAATTATGTTCCAGTATATTTTATCCGGATTATAAAAGTGTTAAAATTAATAATGTAATGTCCGATAGCATTCCTTCTCCCCACCACCGCCTTCGTCGGCTCAAAGCTGCCCTCCTGGCTGTCTCCCTCGCGCTGGCCGGCATCCTCCTCATGATGCTCAACGCCTGGCTGACACCAATGCAGTTGGGCGACTGGCAGTGGCTGCACGCCCTGCCGCTGGGCGAGCTGGGTGGGACGCTGTTTGGTGCGGGGCTGCTCTCGACGTTCTTCGAGTACACCTTCCGGAGAGACCAGGAGGCGCATACGCTTGCCCGCTTCCGCCAGATCATCCGCGAAGAGGCTCCGACGATGCGTGATGCGGTGGTGGAGGGCTTTGCCATCCATCCTGAGGATTTGAAGCGTGTGGCCACGCCGGAGCTGCTGGATGACATCGCCGCCAACGTCATGGCGCTGCGCCTGGGCGATGAGCAGTTCGCCCGCGAGATCTACCGCGACATCCGAGACCAAGCCATCCGCGCCGCTGAGCGGTGGTACGACGTGGCGGTGCGCGTTCGGCTCTCTACTGCAGTAGAGAGGAGTACCGCAGGTACTCCTCTGCTGGACGTCACCGTGGAGTGGGAGTACACCACCGTACCCAGCAGTGCTACCCGGCGCTTCGCGTGCGTGTCTGACCAGGATGAGTACAACGAGCTGCGCCAGGACGTACCGGCCACCTCCACCTGGTTCATGGCACCACGCCTCGGCATGGACGCCCGCCGCCGGGAGGCATACGAGCTACTGGAGCTAACCGTCGATGGCCGGCCACAGCCGATCCGCCGCAGTACCCGTGCTACCGGCCAGACCTACAGCGTCGACCTGGACGAAGACGCCAGGAGCGGCAAGCCGGTTCGCATCCGCCAGGTCTTCCGCACCATCACCCCACAGTGGAGCCACCGGCTGTACTTCGCCGTCGCTCAGCCGACACGGGGCTGGTCATTACGCCTGGACTACACAGACACGAATATTGCCGAAGTCCAGGTCAGTGACACCATCTCGCCGACACCACCCGCTCGTATCACTCGCTCACCTGAGGCAGTACCGGGCAAGGTCATCGCAGTTGAGGCCTCTAGCTGGCTCCTCCCCCGGTCTGGTGTGGCCTTCACGTGGGCAACCAACGACGAGCTGCCCCAGACCAAGCAGCCTGAGGCAGTCGCCTCCTCGAGAGAGGGATAGTTGCTAGAGATAGTCAGCTTCCACCGTCCATCTCATCCACCTCCTCACCTACTTGACCGCTACGGACAGCCACAGGATATATCGTCACGAGATGCATAGTCTCTGGATTGGGAGTCTTCGGCCGGTTGAGATGGAGCTGTGCCCACCGACCGCAAGCCGCCGCTCTCACCAGCCACTGGTGAGTTCGGTCGGCGTGTGCGCGCCCGCCGTGAGCAGCTGGGCCTGTCGCAGGAGAAGCTGGCCGAGCGCACCACCCTGCACTGGTCGTACATCGGCCAGGTCGAACGCGGCCAACGCAACCTCAGCCTCCACAACATCCTTCGCATCGCCACCGCCCTCGACACCGATGCTGGTGGGTTGGTGAGTGGGTTGGAGGTGTAGGACGAGAGGAGCACGTCACTGGCTACGATGCCGCCATGAGCCAACGTGCACCACTCCCCCAGGGCCATCCCACCGACACCGATCTGGCGCGGTGCGTCATACGATCATGAGTATTGCGTCTCTTAGTGTCGACACTGCCGTCGGTATCGTTACCGCGCTGACTGGCCTGATCGCTGCCGCCGTGGCCGCAACACAGCTGTCCTACCGCCACCGCATGATGCACACCGCCACTTGGGCACAGGAGCAGGTTTCCTCAGCCACCGACGAGCGCAAGCAACACTTGGAGGACATGCAGCACTGGGCGCAGTCTGAGGTGGTGGCAGCGACCATGATTCCGGCATGGAAGTATGTTGAAGCGATTGCTGCTACAACGGTCACCGTGGTGGGTCCCGTTCTGCGAGAGCAACCCTTAGTGCCGTTCCTACTCACTATGTTCGGGCTCCAGATGTTGGAGTATCGGCGCGTCATCCTCCTATATCTCGAACGCCGTCGCTGCACAGCTAACTACTACAGGGATCAGCCAGTGCAGCCTGCACGTATCGGATTCCTAATTCCACTCAACAAGCAGACGTGCAAGACTTTCATTCCAGCTAGTCTTGCCGCTCTCGCGGTGACGATAACGTCATTTGCGTTAGCGAAGTTCGTTCACCACAGCGGGAGCAGTGCATTTATGTTCGCCATTATCATAGATGTTGTGGCACTTAATTGCATCGGAGATGTCCGCCGTTCCGCTATTCATCCTTTTCTCAAGCACTTGAAGAAATACTAGTTGTATCGACTATACACCGTCGCCAGACCGGCTTCTTTCCATCCGCCACGATGTCGTGGTTTACACTCGCGCATTAACGTGCTTAAATAGAAGTATGACTGAAAAAGACTTCCAACGCATACAAGAATTACTAACCACTAACCTCAGCGCTGTCGAGGGGCGAATCAATGATCGAATTGACAAAATCGAGCGCGAGATAAAGGACGTACGTGGTGAGATAAAAGACGTACGCAGCAGCATGGAGGAAAGTTTCGACGCCATTGGTGCCCAGTTCAATGAGATTGACACCCGGTTTGCAGAACTGGATGAGAAGATCGACCGCAACCATCAGGAAGTGACCACGCGGATCGACACACTCAGTAAAGACATCGAAGCGCAAGGCAAAGAATCGCTCCGCGCTCAGGGTGCACTCAAGCTACTCACCACCCAGCACGAACAGCTTGCGGGCCGGGTGGCGATTATCGAGAGCCGGTTGCAGGCGGCGTAGCGGCACAGGCACCTCGATCGCTCCGTTGGACGCCGGCTCACCGGCGTCTGCTGCTCTTCCGTACTGCTGTACTGGTGCCCTCGAGCGCTAAGAGAGACGCGAAGAGTCCTCCCCCGCACTCAGGCGCGGGCACGGGTGGCTCGCAAGAATGCTCTGGTTGCCCCCTGGTAGCAGGATGTGGGCCGGCATAGCGAAGTGCGCCGCGTCTTGCCCGCAATCAGATCACGATTCAGCCGCAAACAGCCCGCCAGGACGGGAGACGGCTATTGGCCCGTCGTACGGCGATCTACTATCGATTGCGGCAACGCAGCCCCGTCCCTGTTGGAGGCATCCTCCAGCCCCTGTCACCCATGGCGACACCGGCGTCGCTCGGCTCTGCACTGCCGTACATCCCTCTCAATCCTGCGGTGGAGCCTCCCATGACCCTGACGACCCATCTCAACGACAAGCAATCTCCCTTTCGCAAGCTGGTGGAAGAATTTGCTCCAGCGCTCGCAACCGCCGCAGGCCAATCCAAGGCAGGCAAAGAGTTCGCCACGCAGCTCGGCTTCTACGACCTAGTCAAGGCACCGCTGGTCGTCCCGCTGCCGGAGGAAGTACACGACAAACGACGGCACTCACCAACCGTCGGCACCGCTTTCGACATCCGCACCAGGATGATGCTCGGCCAGTTTGAGCCCAGCTACAGCGCGTCCGCCCTTGGCGTCAGAGCATTCAGCTTCTGGTACGCGCGGCTCATGAAGGACGGTGAGCGTATCACAGAAATGCTGGCAGATAGCTTCCGCGAAGCCGAGAACCTGACGATCCAAGGCACCGAAGAAGACAAAGATCGCGCTAGCATCATCTTCACTTGGTGTGAGGCGTTATATCGGGCGGGTCTGCGCGCACTTTTCAGCTCCTTGGGAGAACGGCTGCACGCGAGCAAAACCGTCGATGATCTGTTTGCTTCGATTCCACCTGCTATGCTCGCCGATGTCTCCAACCTGCGCGCCGCCAATCAGGCGCAAGTTGAGCAGTGGCGCACGATGATCCGCAGAGGCGTCGAGTACACGGAGAATCCGCACTTTACCGGTGCCTCCTTGGTTGGTGGCGCTGATGGCGACTGGTTCATCGACGATACCCTCTTCGAATTCAAGGTCGTGGACACAATCAGGGCACCATGGGTGCGGAAAGTCCTCATGCAACTCCTGGGCTACCTCATCCTCGATCTCGACAACGACTACCAAGCCCAGCGCATCGGCGTCTGGTTACCACGACAGGCGACGGTCAGAACCTGGAAGATAGAAGAGATTCTTGGTCGTGATGCCAGCACTATACTGGCGAGGGCGCGAATGGATGTAGAGAGTGTGATGGAGCGAGGGGTGGGGGTGGTGGCGTAACGAGCAACAATCTGACCTTCTAAAACAACCGACAGACGTGCTAAGAAAGAAAGTGCAATGACGCAAGTCAACTGGGAACGATGCAGTGGCGAACAGGTCGAAAAATTTGTAGCCGCGATGCTCTTGCTGCGCAATCCGCATGGCAACCTCATCACCCCCTCGCAAGGTGATCGTGGCATCGACATACAGATAGAGGCCGAGACGGGCGGCTATGACATATATCAAGTCAAGAAATATGCCACCACATTGACCGCCTCTCAGAAGAAGGCCATAGAACGCTCATGGCAGACCTTTCTTGATCAAACGGCCGGACGCATTCAAGTCAACTCTTGGAACCTCGCACTTCCATGCGATCCAACTCCCGAAAATCAGGACTGGTTCGAAGAACTCACAGGCGGATCCGGCATCACCACACGATGGTATGGACGTACTCAACTCGACACATTGGCAGCCGAATCTCCTCAAGTGGTCGACTATTATTTTGGTGAGGGGAAGAAGCGTTCGGACGACTTGCTCCTACAGATGTTGTCTATACTAAATATATCTTCTTCTTCATCAAAGGATGAACCTACCCCGACACTCGACGTCATCCTTTCAAAAGCCAACGACATAATTAATGTGCTCGACAATGTGGATCCATTCTATCGTTACGAGTGCGAGTTTCGACACGGCAACCTCGAAGAACTCAGCAAAAAGTATTCCGCACATGGCCAGAGCGAGCAAACCGCAGCCTTCATTTCGTTCTATCAGCAGAAAAACAGCAATACTACAACAGTGCTGCGCGTCACACCAAAATGTGCAGAATCGTATCATTTCAGGCCAATTGCATTAAATATGACTCTTCGTGCCGAACATGGAACCGAGGCTCACTCGGCACTACAAGACTTTATTCAGTACGGCATCCCGCCGCAAAACATTCAAGCCACCATTGACGATGTCCAATCGCCGCCTGGTGGGCCAATGCCTGGCAAAGGCACAATTAGCCTCGTCGATTACTCCGAGCAGGACAAGCTTCCGCCACTCGAAGTCCGATTATCTCCGAAAGAGGACGATGACGAAACGATTGTCGTCGATGTGGAAGACATTTCACATGGCGTTGCACCAACAGGTAAGGGTAGCTACCTACGGTTCTCCGATCGAAGTAACGTCGCCACTATAACCCTATTGGTAACGGCAGCCAATAATCTAGGGGGCTTGAGAGTTGAATGCAACGCATTCGACGGCAAGAAACCCTCTGAGGTGTTACCGGGGTTACGCCTCATTGATGGCTTGAGGAATGGCGGCATACTGGAGCTCGTTGTCCGCGATGGAGGACCTCAGGTATTCAAAGTACGAAGCGACGGGGCGGCCAATCACGAGCTGCGTGCAGCAGCGCGAAAAATCGTTGCGTATGTTGAGAGCTTGATGGAGATCCAGAAGCACACATTCTTTATGGTCACAGTTCCAGCAATGTATGCAGTGACCGAGGAAGACATGAATTCAACCATTGAGGTTGCCCGCCTTCTTCGCGGTGAGAAAATAACGCGAAATTGGCCTCAACTCGAACTGGCGGTCGAAGATCGCGAGAACATTCCGTTCAATGAAAACGAGTTGGCAATTCTGTATCACACAAAGTTGATTGCTCAGGTTGGAGACCAGGAGATCGACACTGGGTACGTCAAGCAAACGGTGTGCAAATCAGCACGCATCGCCTCAGTTCGCGAGAAGGATAAAACCACCACTGCTGGTTATGTGACGCTCGTTCCTGGCTCTATTCCAGAGGCCGTCCTATCGGCGGTTCCCATGTCTCAGTTCGAAGATTCTTCAGAATAGCTGAACTGCGTGGTTCGAAGGCAGAGCATTCTCTATCACTTCAATGTCAAGTACCCAAGAACAGGAGTCTTCTCATGACTAAGCCCAATTCTCGCATCGTGCAGCGACACGATGACGACGGCTGGGAGGTGCGTAAGCCTGGCGCTTCGCGAGCAAGTGCGGTGGAGGCAACGCAGGCCGAAGCGATTCAACGCGCTCGTGACATACTTAAGAACGATGGCGGCGGAGAATTAAAGGTCCGCTCAGAAAAAGGAAACATCCGGCAGCAAGATACGATCTATCCAGGAAACGACCCACGATCTTCGAAGGGATAGCCCATAGGACATGAGCGTTTCCGGAAGGAGATAACTCACCTTTTCTGACCGCCAAGTCAGCAAATTCCGCCGAGGGTAGCCGAAAAGCAATCCTCGGCGGAATTCATGCGGTTTCTCCAACACTCACTCGTCATATATTGACCCACAAAACATAACAGGCATCGAAAATAACTCACTTCAACCGCTGGCTTGGATGTAAACATCCTTGTTCTGAAAAATCGATCGGCACATATACACAATTCATTGGCTCTCTACAACGAGGCTTATTCATAGGGTGTAGGTGAATATGATTCCGAGGATGGCTGTGATGGTTTCCGGGAGGGTTTCTAGTGGTCTTTTGTAGCCGGTGTGCAGGACTCTCCAGGTCTTGATGTTG
>ERZ773010.1457-NODE-1457-length-14804-cov-5.534138_pt1 | contig 14804 bp, 10 predicted proteins | sample MGYA00580842_ERZ773010 | MGnify/ENA primary metagenome ERZ773010 (study PRJEB29015, sample SAMEA2737982) | human oral metagenome | biome: human oral; feature: human-associated habitat; material: dental | place: China | collected 2107 ...
TTCTATGCCCATTATCACGGCTTGATTATTGGCTTCGAGAAAGCCTAATTCACTATAAGAAAGAAGGGTATCTGTATGTTTATTGGAAAGTTGCACCGCTCTAACCTGGTGCTATTAGCTAGTTTGTTTTTTGCTGCTACAGGGATTGGTTTTGCCTTTCATGGTGAACTACAGTATGCCCTAGTCTCTTTAATGATTGCCGCTATCATTGATTTCTTTGTTGGCAGTGTGATGAGACAATTTCAGTCAACGGTGGCGGAGGCTGCCTTTGGCAAGGAATTGAAAACCTTAAGTAATTTCTTGATTTACGGCGTTTTGCCAGCTGTCTATATGATGGCAGTCGCGAAAGCTGGGGGCTTAAGTTTAGTTGTATTTGCCTTCTATATTTTGGCAGTAGGGACTCGTTTGGCTTATTTTAACCAGTCTACTCAATTCCAGGAACCTCAAGACAAAGACTTCACTACTGGCTTGCCACTTGAGTTAGGGACGATTGTGATTCCATTAGTATCGCTCTTAGGTTTTCTCTTGCCCCTGAATATCTTTCAGATCTTTCTAATGCTGATTTATCTTGTGCTCGGTTTTGCCTATGTCTATAAGGTTAAAATTCCTCGCTTACCTAAGCAGTGGCTTATCTACCTAGTAGCACTTGAGGTCCTCCTCTGTGTAGCTTGGCTCTTCCTAGGCAAGTTTGGCGCATAATTATAAGCAAACAAAAAGCGGAACCTTCATTTGAAGGTTCCGCTTTTTATATGCCCTAGAAGCAGTAAGCACAGGCATACAAGATGCTAATCAGCAAGTAACTAGTGCTGAGATAGTTGAGTTTATTTTGGCTTTGGTTATGTTGTCGAGTTTGGACCAAAAGAGGGGCTAAGGTCAAGACGCTCCCGGCGATAAAGAGGAGTTGGAGCATGAAATAAGATTTGGATGGGAAACTTAAGTAGGTCCCAGCAGCCACAGCTACTAGGCTCAGGATGAGCACTAGACTTGTTTTTAAGCCATGTGGCATAACGGAAGGGTATCCCGTTAGCTGACTAACTAGACTATTGCCTTCAGCTTGAAAGGCCAGTTGTAAGGCTGCCAGAGGCAGGAGGCTGATGAGGAAGCCGGTCGTGATGGTCCCTGTCTGGCTGAAGTAGGCTAGGTTGTTGACAATGAAGGCCTGGAAGAAGACATTTAGAATCAACTGGTAGAGGCTGTTAGTCAGATTATAAGGATAGTGCTGAATGTGGGTATAGGCGATATAGAGGAGGAGTAAGAGGTTAGCCCCCCAATGATGCTGCCACATAAAGCCCACGGTTGCTGCCCAGAGCAGAATCTCCATGGCGTATAGGATTACTGGCGAGCTGGCATTGGCCTTGCGGGTATTGAAGCGGACGAAAAAGTAGTGGTCAATCAACTGACTGCTGACTAAAATCAGGTAGAGATAGCCCAAGGCTAACCAGTTGATTTCGGTAGTGTGGTACATCCCTACGATTAAACCGTATATTCCAAAGCCTAGTGGCGCTAGGAAGATTCGAATGAGGGGATGTCTTAGAAAGTGTGCAAAGTGTTTCATAGCTAATCCTCTTTTTTCGACATTTTTTACTATCTATATCTACTATACTAATGTATAATGGAGTCAGTTACAACAATAAATTCCCGATGGGATTCATTTTCTTAATGAAGTTGCCTTGTAACCAATCAACATAATGGGGGAAATTACTATGGAAAGAAAGTTGTTTACATCTGAATCGGTGACGGAAGGACACCCAGATAAAGTTGCCGATCAAATTAGTGATGCCATCTTAGATGCCATCCTGACACAAGACCCACTAGCCCGGGTGGCTTGCGAGACCGCAGTCAACACCGGCTTGGTATTGGTCTTCGGGGAAGTTAGCACGACTGCCTATGTCGATATCCAACAAATTGTACGCGAAACGATTAAGGGAATTGGCTATGATTCAAGTGATTATGGCTTTGATGGCGATAATGTGGCCGTCTTGGTCGCGCTTGACGAACAATCGCCTGATATTGCCCAGGGGGTAGATGCGGCCATTGAAACCCGGGACGAAGCAACCGATCAATTGATTGGGGCAGGTGACCAAGGGCTCATGTTTGGTTATGCCTGTGATGAGACGGAAGAATTCATGCCATTACCAATCGCACTTAGCCATCGCCTAGCTAAACGTCTGAGTGAGGTGCGCAAGTCTGGTCAATTGGCTTACCTGAGACCAGATGGTAAGTCCCAAGTAACCGTTGAGTACGGAGAAGACGGTCAAGCCCTACGGGTGGATACAGTCGTCATTTCGACTCAGCATGCCCCTGAAGCAACCTTGGAAACTGTGCGTCAAGACGTGATTGAACATGTAGTGAAGCCTGTGATTCCGGCACATTTATTAGATGATCAAACCCGCTTCTTAATCAATCCAACCGGTCGTTTTGTCATCGGTGGGCCTAAAGGAGACTCCGGTTTGACAGGCCGTAAGATTATTGTCGACACCTATGGGGGCTATGCTCGCCACGGTGGCGGTGCCTTCTCTGGTAAGGATGCGACTAAAGTGGACCGGTCAGCTAGCTACATGGCTCGCTACATTGCCAAGAATATCGTGGCAGCCGGCTTAGCTAAGCGTTGTGAAGTACAATTAGCATATGCAATTGGGGTAGCACAACCAGTATCTATTCGGATTGAAACCTTTGAAACTGGCATCGTTTCTGAGAGTCGCCTAGTTCAAGCAGTGCGTCAACTCTTTGATTTAACACCAGATGGGATTATCCGCACCTTGGCTTTGCGTCGCCCAATCTATAAGCAGACAGCAGCCTATGGTCACTTTGGTCGTCAAGACGTGGTCCTACCATGGGAGCAAGTCAATAAAGTGGATGAACTTAAAGCCGCGATTGCTGAATAAGACAAAATGAAAAGCTGAGATTTAGGTCTCAGCTTTTTTACTTACTTGATACGTTCGATGATGAGGAGTTGTGGTGGATTATTCCGTTGGTTGATGAAGCCATAGTGAAGGACTTGGAATTCTTCTTGGGGCCAGCTGGCTAAGGCCTGAAAGAGGGCGTCCTTTTCCTTGGCACCTTCAGGGTGACCGCTGTAAATCACCAAGATGATTTGACCGCCAACCCGAAGTTTGGCTCGAACCTGGTCTAAAGAGGCCAGGGTTGAAGTCTCTTGGGTTGTAATTTGGTGGTCGCCACCTGGAAGATAACCCAGATTATAAATGGCACCACTGAATTGGGCGACCTCAGCTAAAAGTGTATGGATTTGGTCGTGAGAAGCCAGAAAAAGCTGGGCAGACTCCCGATTTGGAATATCAGCCAGTCGTTCCTGAGTCCAAGCCAAGGCCTGATTTTGGATATCAAAGCCCATGACCTGGCCACAAAAGCCTGGTTGGCTGAGAATGAAGGCCGTGTCGTGTCCTTTGCCTAGAGTGCCATCAATATAAACACCATCTGGAAAACGTTGGATTAAGGCGGCTAAGAGGGTGTGACTGTAGTGTAGAGCGCGTTGCATAGACAAACTCCTTTGTATTACGTGAAAGTTACACAATCGTTAAAAGTAGACGAAAAGGGGGCTAGGCCCCTTTTTTTAGCGAGAGGCTTTCTATATAATGGTATTGTATCATAAAATGGCAGAATGGGGGAATATACGTGAAATTAACGCGTCAAGCGGTGATTAATCGTCGTAAACAAGCACAGCGCCACGAATCAAATAAGAAAATTGCCAAAGTGGTTAATGCAGGCTTAGTCTTATTCGCATCTGCATCTACTTTAAGCACGCTCACTGCACCAAAGGTGACCGTACAAGCTCAAACAGCTACCCAACAAAACTTCTTATCAACTATTGGAGGGTATGCACGCGATATCGCTAAGAATAATGACTTGTATGCCTCTGTAATGATTGCGCAAGCAATTTTAGAATCAGGTTGGGGCCAAAGTGGATTAGCATCAGCACCTAACTATAACTTATTCGGGATTAAGGGTGACTACAACGGTAATTCCGTTCGTATGGATACCTTAGAAGATGACGGTAGTGGTAACTACTATGCTGCTAAGGAACCTTTCCGTAAGTATAATAACTACGGTGAATCTCTGAATGACTATGCTTCGCTCTTAACTGGGGATAACAATCCTAACAGTTGGCGCTACAAATACTATTATGGGGCGCGCGTGAGTGCGACCAACTCTTATCAAGACGCAACACAACATTTAACGGGTCGTTATGCGACAGATACTCGTTATGCGTCTAAGCTCAACCAATTAATTCAAACCTATGGCTTGACTCAATATGATGCGGGTGGTTCTAGCACTGCTAGCCCAGCTCGTCCACAAGCTCAAGCGACTGGTGGCGGTTCTTATACGGTTCAAGCAGGCGATAGCTACTGGCGCATTGCTAACAAGTACGGCATTTCGATTGAAGAATTGCAACGCTTGAACGGTACATCTAGCTATTTCCTCTATCCAGGTCAAAGCTTGGTAGTACCAGGTTCTGCTTCAACTACAAGTGGCTCTGCTTCTTCTGCTTCAAGCTCAACAAGCACTAGCTCAGCAGGTGGCAACTATACAGTTCAAGCCGGTGATAGCTACTGGCGTATCGCTAACAAGTACGGGATCTCTATCCAAGAACTCCAACGCTTAAACGGTACATCTGACTACACTCTCCATCCAGGCCAAAGCATTAAAGTGCCAGGTTCAGGGACTAATGCGTCAGCTTCATCGAATAGCTCTTCTGCTTCAACCAGCACAACAAGTGCAGCACCAGCAGCAGGCGGTTCATACACCGTCCAAGCAGGCGATAGCTACTGGCGTATTGCCAACAAGTACGGGATTTCGATTTCAGAACTCCAACGTTTGAACGGCACATCTGACTACAACCTCTACCCAGGTCAAAGCCTCAAGGTGCCAGGTTCAGGGTCATCTTCAAGCGCAAGTGCTTCATCAAACGGCACTTCTACTTCAACTAGCACAACAAGTGCAGCACCAGCAACAGGCGGTTCATATACTGTCCAGGCAGGTGATAGCTACTGGCGTATTGCTAACAAGTACGGGATTTCGATTTCAGAACTCCAACGCTTGAATGGGACTTCAAACTACTTCTTGTACCCAGGCCAAAGCATTAAAGTGCCAGGCTCAGGTTCAGCAAATGCGACTCCTGCTCCTGCAGCAACCACTGCAAGCACAACATCAGCACCTGCTGAAACACCAGCACCAGCGCCAAGCACAGGCGGTGGCAACTATACAGTTCAAGCCGGTGACAGCTACTGGCGTATTGCTAACAAGTATGGAATTTCAATTTCAGAACTCCAACGCTTGAACGGGACCTCAAACTACTTCTTGTACCCAGGTCAAAGTATCAAGGTACCAGGTGGTGGCGCCGCTGCTGAAACACCAGCCCCAACTCCTGCACCAGTTACCCAAACACCAGCTCCTGCAGAGAGCCCAGCACCAGCGGCTACTGAAACACCAGCTTCGGCTGCAAACAACGCTAGCCAAGCAAGTGGCGGTTCATATACAGTCCAAGCCGGTGACACCTTGTACTCAATCGCTCGTCGTAATGGGGTAGATGTTTACAAATTGATCGCTAACAATGGGGGCTCCCATTTCATCCAAGTAGGTCAAGTCATCTCATTGAACTAGTCGTTAGTATTTGATATACTAGACTCAATAGTAATTCAATATTGGAATTAGTAGGCGGTACAACTGCTATAGAGAGCTTATGGGTGGTGGAAATAAGCCGGGAGTGCTACTGAACTCATCCAATTGAAGCTAGTCTGAATTTTCAGTAAGACTAGACGTCCGCCGCGTTAAGGCTAGAGATAAGCTATTCTAGCTTAAATTAGGTGGTACCGCGAAAATTTCGCCCTATGTGAACTGTGTTTAACACGGTTTATGTAGGGCTTTTTTTATCAGAAATGCAAGGAGGTTATGTGATGACCTATAATCACAAAGCAATCGAAGAAAAATGGCAAAACTATTGGCGCCAAAACCAAACCTTTAAAACTCAGGAGCGTCCTGGGCATCCTAAGTTCTATGCACTAGACATGTTCCCTTATCCATCTGGTCAGGGCTTGCACGTAGGGCACCCAGAAGGCTATACAGCAACAGATGCCGTGGCGCGTATGAAACGGGCACAAGGCTATGATGTCTTGCACCCAATGGGTTGGGATGCCTTTGGTTTGCCTGCTGAACAATACGCTTTGGATACGGGGAATGACCCAGCTGATTTTACTGCTGCCAATATCGAAACTTTCCGCCGTCAAATCAATTCACTTGGTTTCAGTTATGACTGGGAGCGGGAAGTCAATACAACCGATCCTAACTATTATAAATGGACTCAATGGATTTTCTCCAAAATGTACGAAAAAGGCTTGGCCTATGAAGCAGAAGTAGCCGTTAACTGGTGTCCCGCCTTAGGGACCGTCTTGGCTAACGAAGAAGTCATTGATGGTAAATCCGAGCGTGGGGGCCATCCTGTTTACCGTAAGCCAATGAAACAATGGATGCTCAAGATTACAGCCTATGCAGAGCGTCTACTAGAAGATTTGGATCTTCTAGACTGGCCTGAAAGTCTTAAGGAGATGCAACGTAATTGGATTGGTAAATCTGAAGGGGCTTTGATTAACTTTGATATTGTGGGGCACCCTGATCAAGTGCAAGTCTTTACCTCACGCGCAGATACCCTTTTCGGGTCTACATATGTGGTCTTGGCGCCTGAACACGAGTTAGTGGCGAAAGTCACCAGCCCTGAACAGGAAGCCGCTGTAAAAGCCTATGTTGACGCAGTGGCAACTAAGAGCGACATGGATCGGACCTCTCTTAATAAAGACAAATCTGGCGTCTTCACCGGGGGCTATGTTAAACATCCTGTAACTGGTGAATCCTTACCAATTTGGATTGCGGACTATGTCTTGGCTTCTTATGGGACCGGGGCGGTCATGGGGGTACCAGCCCACGACGAACGGGACTTCGAATTTGCTAGCAAGTACGATTTGCCAATTGTTTCCGTAATTGAAAATAATGAGTCTGGTTGCTATGAAGGCGATGGGCCGCACATTCATTCTGACTTCTTAAACGGTCTCCATAATGCGGAGGCTATTACGACCATGATTGATTGGTTAGAAGCAAAGGGTAAAGGCCAACGACAAGTCAACTATCGTCTACGTGACTGGCTCTTCTCACGTCAACGTTATTGGGGCGAGCCTATCCCAGTGATTCATTGGGAAGACGGCAGTATGAGTCTAGTGCCTGAGGATCAATTACCACTTCGTCTGCCAGTGACCGATAAGATTCAACCAAGTGGTACGGGCGAATCACCATTGGCTGCTATTGAAGATTGGGTCAACGTAGTGGATCCAGAGACAGGGCGTAAAGGTCGCCGTGAGACTAACACCATGCCACAATGGGCGGGTAGTTCTTGGTACTATCTCCGTTATATCGACCCACAGAACTCAGAGCGCCTAGCAGATCCAGACAAGTTAGCCAAATGGTTGCCAGTTGACCTCTATATTGGGGGGGCGGAACACGCTGTCTTGCACTTGCTTTACGCCCGTTTCTGGCATAAATTCCTCTACGACTTAGGTGTAGTACCGACTAAGGAACCATTCATGAAGCTCTTCAACCAAGGTATGATCTTGGGGACGGACGGCAACAAAATGTCCAAGTCTAAGGGCAATGTGGTCAATCCTGACCATGTGGTTGACCAATACGGAGCAGATACTCTACGTGTCTACGAAATGTTCATGGGACCATTGGATGCCTCTATTGCTTGGAGTGAGAATGGTTTGGAATCTACTCGTCGCTTCCTTGAACGGATTTGGCGCCTTTATGTGGCAGAAGACGGTAGCCTCAGTGAGCGAATCCAAGATGCTGAGAACCCTGCCCTAGAACGTGTCTACCATCAAACAGTCAAGAAGGTAACGGAAGACTATGAAATCCTCCACTTCAATACCGCAATTTCTCAAATGATGATTTTCCTCAATGCTACGAAAGACCAGGCCATCATTCCAAAAGCTTATGCTCAAGGCCTGATTCAATTGTTGGCGCCATTGGCTCCACATATTAGTGAGGAAATCTGGCAAAAGCTAGGTCACCAAGACAGCATTTCGCATGTCGCTTGGCCAAGCTATGAGGAAGCTTTGACCATTGAAGATCAAGTGGAAGTCGTGGTTCAAATCAATGGGAAGATTAAGGCTAAGGTCATGGTTGAAGCCAATATGGCGGCAGATGCCTTAGGTGAGTTAGCTCTTAACTTGCCAGAAATTCAAGCACAACTTGAAGGCAAGACCCTACGCAAAGTAGTAGCAATTCCTAACCGATTAGTCAATATCGTAGCAAATTAAGGAGACGATGCAGATGACAGAAAGAGACAAGCGCGATTTAGAGCGCGGCACACCAAGCCCGGATTTACAGGCTTTGTTGGCCGAAGAACAAAACTTGCATGAGACCGTCATCTTTTCCAAAGAAGACATGAAGAAACTACGTCGGCCTAATGTGCAACCAGAAGATGGCGATTACTTTAACCTCAATCTGCCGGCAGACTTGGACCTAGAATTAGACGATGATCAATTTGATGTAGACCCCATCTTCCAAGCAGATGCCGAGCCAACTCTTAGCGAACCAACCAAGGAAAAGGCAGATTGGGTAGTCAATGACTTACCAGCCTGGGAGGAAGAGGCTGAGTCAACGGAGCAAGCTGAAGTTGAGGAAGAACAAGGCCAGCTAGATGCTGATCTTCCAGAGTTAGAGCTAGAGAGAGCTGAAAGCAGCTCAGTAAGCAATCTTGATTTAGAAGGACAAGACGATCCAAACTACAATCCTTTTATCTATCGTCCAAAACATCCGAAACCTCAGCCGACAGAAGCCAAAGCATCAAAATCGCTTAAGCTACCTCGCTTAGATTTAGACGCTGTCTATGAAGCCCACTATAGCTTAGATCACTTAGACGATTTGGATGCTTATGACCAATTTGGGGCGCCAGAATTAACCCCAACCAAGATTGAGCGACTGATGCAAAACTGGTGGCAAGGTGTCACGCAAAGAGTCAACAGCCTCAAACCTAAGGAAGAGGCTGCTGCGCCAGAAGAAGAGTTAGCTGAAGAACCAGTAGTGCTGGAAGTTAATGACGAGTCTAGTCAGACTGGAAGTCAAGCAGAACCAGAACTTGAGCTAACTGATGCAAAAGTTGAATTAGCTGAGGCAGAAGTTGAACCTACTGAGCAAGTTGAAGCAAAACAGGACAGTGTTGAGGGCTCTGAAGGAACTGAAAGTTCTGAGCCGAGTCAGGAAGACCTAGAAACTCAAGGTCAAGCCCAAGAAGAGGCAGAAGAAGAAAGTGCAGACCTTAATCTTCTAGCTCCTGTTGAATTGGAAGAAGAAGCCGAGTCAGCTTCACAAAAGGACAAGAGTGACGATGACAATCAATGGACGCCAGTATCTGTTTTAGATATAGAAGAGCAAGAGGCTGAGCCAGAAGCTAACTCCGAGACAGCAGATGATGAAAGTTTAGACTCAGATCAAGTGACTGAGCAAGAGCCTCAAGAAGAGCAAGAAGCTGAGCCAAAACTTAACCTTTGGCAACGTCTAGTACGTTGGATTCAAGAAGGCGAACCTAAGGAAGAAGATGAGTTCGAGCCAGAAGCAACTACTCAGGAGGATTCCCAAACAAGTCAACCTTCTGATGAGTCAGATTCTGACCATGATGAAGATGATAGTCAAGGTGGTGCCAGTCTAACAGCTCGGGAGCAAGAAGTAGAGCCAGAGGCTGAACATGATGCCTCAGAACTTGAAACTGACTCTGATACCTCCCTTAGTTCAGATTTTGATTTGGAACTAGAAGAAGAGGCGGTGGCCGGCCACCCGGAGCCTCAAGCGGCGCGTCCGACGGAAAGACCTCAGACCGCCAGTCCTGAAAGCCCATCTCTAGGCCAACAACTAGCCTTTGACTTAACGGACACCCAGGCGATTACGCCAGAGGCCATTCAGGCCTACAGTGACCAGGTTAGCCAGGCTACTCAGGTCTTTACGGAGCCTATTCTGACGGACCAGGTCCTAGAAGAATACCTGAATGAAGATGACGTCACCATTGAGGCTGAACTTAATGAAAAGCAAACTATCGTTAAAGGGGCGACTTGGCTGACTTTCGGGAATATCTTCTCCCGGATTTTAGGCGCCATCTATGTTATTCCATGGGCGGCTTGGCTAGGGGCTGACTACCTCAATGCCAATACCCTATATAGCGCGGGTTATCAGCCTTATGCGCTTTTCCTAGCTATTGGAACGGCAGGTTTCCCAAGTGCCATTGCCAAACAGATGGCCTACTATCACTCCAAAAAGCAATACCGTTTTGCAGACCAACTCTTTAAGGCAAGTATGATTGTCATGAGTTTGATGGGCTTGGTTACGGCCACGGCGCTCTTCTTCGTAGCGCCAGCCTTAGCGGCAGCTACTCCAACTATTGACCATGCAGCAGCCACCTTGGTTATTCGCTCCTTGGTGCCACCGCTAGTGATCTTGCCAGTCATGAGTCTCTTGCGGGGGTATTTCCAAGGCTACAACAACATGGTGCCAACGGCTGTATCCCAAATTTTGGAACAAATTGCTCGCGTCTTCTATATGTTGGCAGCGACTTATGCTGTCATGAAGCTCTTCAATGGGGCAGCGACAACAGCGGTTATCCATTCGACTTTTGCAGCCTTTATCGGGGCGGCGGTGTCACTAGTCTACTTGATTTTCGTCTATCTTCGTCGCCTTCCGATGATTAAGGCTTTAATCGCGACGGATCAATCCCGTGATGAATTCGATTTAATGAAGACCCTGCGGATTATGCTTATAGACTCTGTTCCTTTCATCCTGGTAGGATCCGGTATTATTATCGCACAAAACATCGATACCTATACCTTCGGTCAGATTATGGGCTACACTTCTAGTCTCTTGCGTAGCGAAATCGCGGAACTCTATGGGGTGCTAAGTCTAGACGTCAACAAGCTGATTATGATTATCATTTCCTTGGCTATTGGGATTTCCCTGTCTTCTCTGCCAGCCATCACCAAACGCTTTGCTGAACAGGACAAGGAAGGAACGGGCGATTTAATTCAGCACGTTATCTTACTCTTCAGCTTTGTGATGTTGCCAGCCGCAGTTGGTATGGCAAGTATTCCAACCGAAGTTTATCAACTTTTCTATGCTAATGGGAGTCATTCAGGGCCAGGCCTCCTGGTGACGGCCTCCTACATGTCGATTATCTTGGGGCTCTACACCATTCTATCGACTATTCTGCAGGCAATGAACTTCCGTCGTCTCTCCATTTGGCATCTCTTGATTGGTTTAGTCGTCAAAGTGGTCCTGCAATTCCCACTTGTGGCGATTTTCCAAGCGCAAGGGACCTTCCTTTCCACAGGTCTTGCCTTCTTGGTGTCTTCCTTGCTCATGTGGCGGACCATTCACAAGTCGGTACCTTTACGCTATAGCGAGATGACACCAAAACTTGTTAAGATGCTAGTCGGGACAGCGCTGATGGGCGTTAGCACCAGCATCTGGGCCCAAGTCTTGAACGGCCTCATGGGGCCAGTTGGACGAGGCATGACTTTCGTCAAGGTAATCTTGGTTGTCTTGGTAGGTGTCTTCGTCTACATGACTGTAATGGCCCTCTTCGGTCTCTTACCAATCCTCTTCGGTTCGCGTAAGAAAGACCTTCAAGATAAGATGAGGTTCTTCTCATGAGAATTGAGAAATATTTGGCGGATACGGGCTGGGGCAGTCGGAAAGACATTAAGCAACTGCTAGCCCAAAAAATCGTCACCATAAATGATCAGGTTTGCAGCAAGGGCGGCACGCAAGTGACGCCCGGCAGCGACCGCGTTGCTGTAGGGGGCCAAGTGGTCCCCTATCAGCGATATCACTATTATTTACTTAACAAACCAGCGGGGATTTTGTCTGCCACAGAAGATGCGCGCCATCAGACCGTGATTGACTGGCTAGGGGAGGGCTACCAGCATCTGGATCTCTTCCCTGTGGGACGTTTAGATATTGATACAACGGGGCTTTTGTTGCTTACCAATAATGGGCAGCTAGCTCACCAACTCTTATCGCCTAAGAAGAAAGTTAATAAAACTTACACCGCCACCATCCGAGGTTTGGTGGACCAGGCGGATATTACGGCCTTTGAGGCGGGGCTGGACTTGGGTGATTTTACTAGCTTGCCAGCTGAGTTGACGGTTTTAAGTCAAGATGTGGATCAAGGCACCAGCCAAATTCAGGTCATTATTCAGGAAGGTAAATTCCATCAAGTGAAGCGTATGTTCCAAGCTGTCGGCAAGGAGGTTCTGAGCCTCCATCGCTTGGCCATGGGGCCCCTGCGTTTAGAGTCAGATTTAGCCCATGGCCAGTGGCGCTCCTTGACTGAGCAAGAGGCGCAAGCTCTCGAGCCTTATGGTTATGTGGCAGAATAAGTTTTTAGGAGGTAGACTATGACAAAGATTAATTGGTTACAAGAAGTCGAAGCGCGTAAAGAGGCGCTCTTCGCAGATTTATTCCGTTTATTGAAGGTGCCATCTGTTCGTGAAGACGATAAGGCAACGCCAGAGGCGCCAGTAGGTCCTGGACCTAAGGCGGCCTTGGAAGAATTTCTCAACATGGCACAAGAAGATGGCTTTGAGACTAAGCAGTTTGGTCCTTGGGCTGGACGTGTAGAAGTCGGATCTGGTGATCAACTGGTTGGTATTCTGGGTCACGTCGATGTGGTACCCGTAGGAACTGGCTGGGATACCGATCCTTTTGAACCAGTAGTAAAAGATGGCCGTATTTATGCTCGTGGCTCGAGTGATGACAAGGGGCCAACAGTGGCAGCTTACTTCGCGCTCAAACTCTTACGTGAATTAGGGCTAGAACTTAACCAACGTCTCCACTTAATTGTCGGGACGGACGAAGAGAGTGGCTGGCAATGTATGGATTATTACTTCAAACACGCTGAAATGCCAGACTATGGCTTTTCACCAGATGCCATTTTCCCAATCATTAACGGGGAGAAAGGCAACGTGTCAGCGACTTTTAACTTCCAAGCAGGGGCTGAGGTGGCTGGAGCTAACCACTTAGTTAGCTTTGAATCAGGCTTGCGTGAAAACATGGTACCTCAAGATGCGACGGCTGTAGTTGAAAGTGCTAATTTAGCCGAGCTAGTGGTGGACTTTGAGTCCTTCCTTTTAGAACATCAATTAGGTGGCCAAGTGCAATTGCAAGGCAATCAAGCGACCTTCTCCTTGATAGGGAAGGCAGCCCACGGTTCGACACCAAGCAAAGGGGTCAATGCGGCAACCTTCTTGGCTAAGTACCTACACCGTTTTGAATTTGATCAAGCAGGTGCAGAGAGCTTCCTTCATCTTTTAGCGGACCATCTGCACCAAGACTTTGAAGGGGTTAACTTAGGTGTGGCTCACCGTGATCCCGTCATGCAAGAATTGACCATGAACGTGGGCTTGATTAACTACCGAGATGACAAAGGTGGTAACATTGTAGCCAACTTCCGTTATCCAAAAGGCACTGATCCAGAAAAAATGGCCGCTCAAACTGCTCAACGTTTGGCTGGCCATGACTTAAGTATTGAGTGGGGCGAGTTCAAGGAGCCACACTATGTGTCAGTTGATGACCCAATGGTTAAGGAATTGCTAGCAGTCTATGAAGAGCAAACCGGCCTTGAAGGACACGAAATGACCATCGGTGGCGGGACCTATGGCCGTCTGATGCCACGTGGGGTAGCCTACGGTGCTTTGTTCCCAGATTCGATTGACACGATGCACCAAGCCAACGAATTTATCGCGATTGATGATTTACTTAAGGCAACAGCTATTTATGCTGAAGCTATCTACCGTATTACACGCTAGGTCTTGCCATGGAAGTTATTCAATCCAAGCAAAATCCTAAGATTAAGGCCTGGAAGAAACTAGCTACTGCCAAGGGGCGCCAGAAGGCGGGGCAGTACCTGATTGAGGGGACTCATCTGGTAGAAGAAGCCCTTAAGTCAGGTCAACCAGTCCGCCATTTGGTAGCTACACCGGATTATGATTTAAGTCAGTTGCCTGATCAGGCTCTTAGTCTGCCACTTTTACTGGTCAGTCCTGAGCTCTTGAAGGACCTGAGCGAGACGTCAACACCCCAAGGAATTATGGCGATTATCGACTTACCGTCATCGCCCCTTGATTGGCAACCTTCTGGTCAACGTTACCTGATTTTGGATGCGGTGCAAGACCCAGGTAACCTGGGAACCCTGATTCGAACAGCAGATGCAGCAGCTTATGATGGGGTCATTCTAGGCAAAGGGACAGTGGATGTCTACAATGACAAGGTCCTAAGAGCGAGCCAAGGTTCACTTTGGCATCTGGAAGTTGTCAGTTTGGACCTCTTACAGGATGCCCGGCCAGCCTTTGAAGCTGCTGGCATCCCTTGGTTGGTTACGGCCCTTCACCAAGAGGCGAAAGCTTATCAAGAGGTGCCGGCTAATCAGGCACTAGCCTTAGTGCTAGGCAACGAAGGACAAGGAGTCTCGGAAGAGGTTATTCAAGTAGCTGACCAGACTATCTACATTCCTATGCCAGGGCAGGCTGAGTCACTCAATGTAGCAGTTGCTGGTGGCATTCTAATGTTTTATTTTCAAGCTTAAAAGCAGGCCTAGGCCTGCTTTTTTTGCGTGGAAATAGTGATTTTAACTGTTTATTAGATTGTTAATAAAAGTAAACTTGGGATTAGGCCCCGTGATACGAGCAGTCTTTACAGTCTATTTTCGTCTTGCATAGGAATTTGGGCAAGTTAACGAAAATTCAAAGACAAATTGA
>ERZ773010.1458-NODE-1458-length-14803-cov-35.453485_pt1 | contig 14803 bp, 11 predicted proteins | sample MGYA00580842_ERZ773010 | MGnify/ENA primary metagenome ERZ773010 (study PRJEB29015, sample SAMEA2737982) | human oral metagenome | biome: human oral; feature: human-associated habitat; material: dental | place: China | collected 2107 ...
GACGGCACCAGCATCACGGAGGCGTGCCGCACGATGCGGGCCAGCGACTCGCGGTTCTGGCCGGGCAGGAAGTGCACCTGCCCGCGCAACCCGAGGTCGCCGACGAGGGCGTGCAGCTCGGCCTCGTAGTCCGTGAAGTCCGCCGAGGTCTCGCCGACCACCGCCAGATCCGGGCGGATGGCATCGGGCAGGCAGGCCATGGTGCGGATGGCGACGTCGGGGGCCTTGAGGGGTTGCAGCCGCGCGGCGAACACGACGTAGCCGGGGCGGATCCCGGGTGGTGCCCAGGGATGGGTGGCGGGATGGAACAGGTCGACGTTGACGCCGGGGCGCACGATCCGCACCCGCTCCGGATCGGCCCCGCAACGGCCGATGACCACGGCCGCCTCGTGCCGGGAGACGCACAGCACCAGATCGGACTGCTCCGCGCACACCACCTCGCCGTCGACCCGGGCAGGTGACTCGGGCGGTTCCCCGTCGCGCAGCGGCGAGTTCGGGTGGGCCGCCACCGAATGGAAGGTCATCACGTGCGGCACCCTCCAGGCGCGGGCGACGGGCAGCGCCGCCACCCCCGACATCCAGTGGTGGGAATGGATCAGGTCGTGGGGTTCCAGGGCCTCCATGGCCTCCCGGAACTCGTCGACATGCTGGTCGATCTCGCTTTTCGGCAGCGGGGTTGGCGGGCCCGCGGGGAGACGCCGCAGCGTCACCGACGGGGCCACGTCCTCTCGTTCCGGCTGGTCGGGGTCGGTGCGGCGGGTCAGGAAATCCACCCGCACGCCGAGCCTTCCCAGCGCCCGGGCCAGCGCGGCGATGAGCACGTTCATGCCTCCCGCGTCCGCGGTTCCGGCGCGTTCCAGGGGGGAGGTGTGCATGGTTACGAAGGCGACACGAAGCCCGGTCCCCGGCAGGGAAGGCTGATGGCTCATGATGGTTTCCTCCGGCTCTTCCGGAAACGACGTTCCCAACAGCGATGCTACTGCGGGGAACGTCGTCGTTGGCGAAACCGATGAGAAGGAGCCCCTTGTCGGAGGGGAATCACTTCCAGGCCTCGAGGAAAGCCTTGCCGTTCTCGGCGATTTCCGAAGCTTTCCCGTTGGGGCCCATGGATGCGATGACGGCTCCCCCATGAGCGGCGGCGATGCACGATATACCGCTTGCCGGAGTCGACGAATTGCCGGTCCGGGTGGTCGTTCCGCAGGTCCATTCGCCGAAGGTCTCGGGGTTCTCCAAGGTGCGAGCCATGCCCTCGGCCATCGCTTCACCCTTGATGTAGAAGACCGAGAAAATATCCGACCCCCTGAGGTACAAGGTGAGGACCTTGCTCGGGCTCAGGGCCTCGAAACCATTGAACGACTTGGGCATCTCGGGGGGCATGCCTGAACCGCTTGAATCGTCGTCGGAGGTCTTCGTCGAGCGGGGAACCCCTGTTTCCGAGGCCGGGGGAGTTGATTTCGACGTCTTGCCGCGGGTCGGGTCGGTGCTGCTGGGAGTCTGCGAGGACGCCTGCGTGGTGGTGGCGGTCGCGGACGGATCGGCGGTTTGCTGGTTGTCCCTGCCGAGGAACCACCAGGCTCCGAAGGCCAGGGCGATGACCAGGACCCCGACGAGCGCGACTATCAGGCCGGTGCGGTTTTTCTTCGGTGGTTGTTGGGGCGCACCGTAGCCGCTGGCGCCGTAGGGTGGCTGCCCGCCGTAACCGTACTGGGGTTGCTCGCCATATCCCGGCTGTGTGTAGGGCTGCTGTCCATTGTAGCCGGGTTGGGGTTGTTGCTGTCCGTAGCCAGGCCACTGGTTGTTGCTCATTCGTGCCTCCTGTTTTCATGGTAAGGGGTGTGGGGGGCTGACCTGTTCCAGAATCGTCGGTCCTGGGAGCTTCGCAGGATCGTGTCCTGATCGAACTGGTTGAGTCGAGCTGGAGCGTAATCGATCCCCGAACGTCCCTGGTGGTTTTCCACGCGGATGATTTCCGGGTTTCGTGGAGTGGCCTGCCGGTTTCCGCGAATTCTGGCAAAAGGTGTCATCACCTTGGTTGGGCATTTCTTCCCGGGAACCACCAAGCTTTGCGACCGCCGAGGTCGCGGCGAATGCGACAACCACAACGATGCTGCTTCTCGGGCTGGTCGCAGGGGAGCGCCGTAAGCGTTTGGCGTGGCCGGACCGTGGATCGGGACGTGGCCGATCAGCGTCTCCCGGGGCGCACGTGGTTACTGCCAGGCTTCGAGGAAACTGCCGGAGATTTCCGTAAGCGTGGCGAAAGGCCTGTCGAGCGTGAGCGTGGCCACGGTGTCGGAATAGGGTTCGGTCAGGCACACGGACATGTCATAAGAGTCCTTACCGCAGGTCCACTTCCCGGCCCTCCCGATGTCCGTGAGGCGGGCGGCGTTCGTTTCGACGGTTTCTCCCGGGTCGTAGGTGGCGACGAAAGAATCCCCGTTCGAGTTCTTGCAGGTGGATGCGCCGTCCTGACTCGTGTCGAGCATGAAGTCGCCGAATGATGTGGGCATCCCCGGTGTGGTGCTGGAACCTTTGTTCTGGGTGGTCGAGGAGCCCGCGGGGTCGGTGTTCTTCCTCGTCGAGGTGAAGGGGGAATCTCGGGGCGTTGAGTCTCCTGTGGCGCCGCGGTATGCGTGCTGGAGGTGGGGTTCGCGGCCAGTTGTTTCTGCTGAGAATCCACCACGCCCCGAACACGATGATCGCGACCAGGAAGACGACGAGCGCAACGGGTAGGCCGGGGCGGTTTTTCCTCGGTGGCTGCGGAGGCTGTGCCGTAGCCGGTGGCGCCGTAGCCAGGTTGTTACCCGTAGCCGGGAGGCTGGTTGTTGCTCATTCCTGCCTCCCGGTTTCACGGTCAGGGCTGCCGGGAGCAACTCGGCTGGGGCCTTCCCACGCGGTCCCTGCCGCGTGCAAACTACTTCCAGGCTGTAAGGAAGACTTCAGAAACTGCCACCACCTCTGACGTTGACTTGTCCTTGTGCATGATCGTCCCAAGAACACCGGAATGGATTTGGGTCAGGCACATGGTTCCGGCCTTGGCGTCGCCGCAGAACCATTTGCCGTTGAACTTCATGTTCTCGAGAAGGTGGGCGTTTTCGTCGACGGTTCCTCCTTCCTCATAGACGGCGACGAACCGGTCCCCGTTCGAATTCGAGTAATACTTCGTCGTTTTGTCTTTCGTCTCGGCGAGGGCGAAGTCGCCGAATGAGTCTGGCAACTCGGGTGCGGTACTGGAAGATTTGGATGATTTCTGGGTGGTGGGTTCGGTGGTTTTCTTCGTGGGTTCGGGTGATGGTGTCTCGGACTTCTGGGTTTCCTGTGTGGTGGTCTGTGCGCTGGTGGAGGGGGTGGCGTTCTGTTGGTTGTCCCGGCCGAGGAACCACCAGACCCCGAACCCGGCGGTGGCCACCAGGACGACCACGAGCGCGACGATCAGGACCGTGTTGTTTTTCCCCGGGGGCTGCGGGGGTGTGCCGTAGCTGGGTTGTCCGTAGCTGGGTTGGGGTTGTCCGCCGTAGCCGGGTTGTCCGTAGCTGGGTTGGGGTTGTCCGCCGTAGCCGGGTTGTCCGTAGCCGGGCTGGGGTTGTCCGCCGTAACCGGGCTGCGGTTGTCCGCCGTAGCCGGGTTGCCCGTAGCTGGGTTGGGGTTGTCCGCCGTAGCCGGGTTGCCCGTAGCCAGGTTGGGGTTGTCCGTAGCCGGGTTGTCCGCCGTAGCCAGGCCACTGGTTGTTGCTCATTTATACCTCCTGCTCCTCATGGTAAGTGCTGTGAGGTCTGACCCGTCCCGGTCTCGCCGGGCATGCTCGCTGGCCTGCGGACCCGCCGCCGGAACCCCACCAGGGCAGCCAGGATCAGGCGAATCCTTGAGGGGCTCGATGAAGTCCGTTCACAAGTCAGTTGAAGGCGTTAGTCACACGGCGAAGCTGAACGCTCTGAAGCCGCCCTGACCATGGAGCCTGGTCAATCTTGGGACCTGTTTACGAAGAAGCCATCGCTCAGAGAGTCCTTGGCTGGAGCCTGGACGGGAGTCCTTCGTGTCAGGTTTCTGAGGGCCCCGGGACGCTCGTGGTTACTTCCAGGCGTCGAGGAAACGATCAGAGACTTCCGCCAATTTGGAGGTCGGCTCGTCGAGCATGAGCGTTGCCAAGGTGCCGGAATAGACCTCGGTCAAGCACATGGATGAGTCATTCTCGTCCTTGCCGCAGGTCCATTTCCCAATGGTTTCGATGTCATGGAGGTTGGTGGAGTTCGCCTCGACGGTTTCGCCCTTTCCATAGGCCACCACGAACAAATCTCCGTCCGAGTTCGTGTAGGTGGTCGCCAGGTCTTTCTTCTTGCTAAAGGTGAAGTCATCGAATGATTTGGGCATCTCGGGTGCGGTGCTGGAAGATTTGGATGATTTCTGGGTGGTGGGTTTGGTGGTTTTCTTCGTGGGTTCGGGTGATGGTGTCTCGGACTTCTGGGTTTCCTGTGTGGTGGTCTGTGTGCTGGTGGAGGGGGTGGCGTTCGGTTGGTTGTCCCGGCCGAGGATCCACCAGGCCCCGAATCCGGCGGTGGCCACCAGGATGGCCACGAGCGCGACGATCAGGACAGTGTTGTTTTTCCCCGGTGGCTGCGGGGGCATGCCCTGACCGGCGGAACCGTAGACGGACTGATAGCCCTGTTGGCCGTATCCGGACTGCTGGTAGCTGGGCTGGGAGTAGCTGGGTTGTGCTTGCTGGTACCCGGGCTGGGGCTGCTGGTACCCGGGCTGGGGCTGCTGATATCCAGGCTGGGGCTGCTGATACCCGGGTTGTGGCTGAGGGCCGCCGAAGGCCGGCTGCTGGGGGTATCCCTGCTGCGGACGATCGTTGGGGCCGGGCCACTGGTTGTTACTCATTCGTACCTCCTGGTTCAACATGGTAAGAGGTTTCTCTGACAGGACGCGTGGCGACGGAGGCCGTCTCGGGGAACCACAAGGATCGTACGGTGTCAGACCGGTATTCGCCGGGCAAGGGAACGCCGGCACCTGGGCTCGACGTCGGTCCGGCCGAACCGGTGACGCCGTGGATCCGCGCCTGGGTTTCGTTTTCACGCCTTCGAGAGGATCCGCCGTTTCTCGTCGATCCGGGTGGGGGATCGCTGGTCGTTGCTGACTGTGTTTCTCGTCCTCGACGTCGTGGCAGAAGAGGCCGCTTACCAGCGATGGCCCGGGAGGACATCCGTGCCCGGGATGGCGGGATGAGCGGATCCTGAACCCCGAGTTGCGCTCCCCGCGTGCAGTCGTGCTAGAGTTCCTCCCCGGACGCGCGAGTGGCGGAATGGTAGACGCGCTGGCTTCAGGTGCCAGTGCCCGCAAGGGCGTGGAGGTTCAACTCCTCTCTCGCGCACGAATCGGTCCCCGTCTCGTCAGAGGCGGGGACCGATTGCTTTCCCTCGTACACGAATCGCGGGAGAAAAACGGTTCAACGTCGGGTGGCGACGTTGAACCGTCGAACCTTCGCGATTCGTGTACAGGAGGAGGGACGGGACGGGGAAGGCGGTTCGTGTACAGGAGGAGAGGAGAACAATGCCGCTGTCCCTGCTCCGGGGGAGGGCAGTTGGTTGAGCCGGGCTGCTCGCTCTGCGAACTGGCCGTGTCGAAACCATCCCGCGCGTGTTCGGGGACTGGGGTTGGGTCTGTATTTTCGGCCGCCGGTGGTTTTGACTCAGCCATTCGTGTGAGCTTCGCGTGCTGGCTCAACCGGTTCCCAAGAATGGTCCCGACTCAACCAGTTTCGGGGTTTTCAGTCGCCGTCGAGCAGTCGGCGACGGTTCCGGCCCGACGCCAGCCAGCGCGCCAGCGGGCCGTGTTCGTTGATGAGTGCCAATCGGCCCTGGACGCGTTCGACCAGGCCGGACTCGACGGCCAGCAGCAGTTCGTCGCGACCCTGAAGACGTAGCGTTCTGTCCGGGATGAGGATCTTCTTGTCGCGGATGATCATGGAGACCACGGCTCCACGGGGCAGTCGCAGGTCGTTAACCCACATCCCCACCAGGCGGCCCGTGTCCGGGACCCGGAACTGCACCAGCGAGGCGTTGATGCCCTCGAGCGGGGAGGAGTCGAACTGCAACTCCCGCGGGGAGATCTGTTCCAGCACCCCGGCCCACGGGGCCAGCTTCGGCAGCAGCGGGCCCTGCACGAGGGTGAACGTCACCACCAGCAGGAAGATGACGTGGAACATGTGCGAGGCTCCCGGCAGCTGGTGCGTCAGCGGGATCGTTGCCAGCATGATGGGCAACGCGCCACGCATCCCCGCCCATGAGATGAACAGCTGGGTCCTCGGCTTCTCCCGGAACGGCGTCAGGCAGGCGAACACGGAGATCGGACGGGCGACGAACGTCAACGCCGACCCGATCACCAGCGCCGGGATGATCGCCTCCGGCAACTGGCTGGGGGAGGCCAGCAGCCCCAGCATCACGAACAAACCGATCTGCGCCAACCAGCTCACCGACTCCGTGAATCCCTCCGTCGTCGAGTGGTGGGGAAGCGCCTGGTTGCCGAGCCACAACCCGGCGATGTAGGCGGCCAGCAGCTCCGAACCGCCCGCGACCCCGGCGACGGAGTAGGCGGTCAGCGCGATCGCGAGGGTTGCTAGGGGGTACAGGCCTGCGCTCGGCAGGGAGATGCGGTGCAGGAAGGCCTGCCCCACCATCGCCACTGCCGCCCCGATGAGGGCGCCTGCGGTCAGTTGGAAGAGTCCGTTCGCGAGCATTCCCGTCACCGACATCTGGTTCCAGGCGTCGGAGACCACGACAGTGACGATGATGATCGCAGGTGGGTCGTTGAAACCGGACTCGCCCTCCAGGGTGGTGCGCACCTTCGATCTCAGGGGCAGGCGACGCAGGATCGCGAACACGGCAGCGGCATCCGTTGACGAGACCATCGCCGCCATCAGGATCCCGGTGCGCAGATCGACACCCAGCACCAGCATCGCGATGGACGAGGCCACCGCCACCGACACCAGCACCCCGACGGTTCCGAGTAGTCCAGCTCGGGAAGCCACCGGTCTGAACTCCGCCCAGCGGGTGGTGAACCCGCCGTCGAACAGCAGCAGCCCCACCAGCAGCGCGGAGATGTTGTAGGCCAGCTGGGCGTCGTCGAACCGGATCCCGAGGCCCGCCTCGCCGATCCCCAGGCCGATGCCCAGGTACAGCAGCAACCCGGGCATGGAACTGCGCGACGAGATCCGCACCGCCGCCACGCCCGCCAGCAGCACTCCGCAGGCGATCAGGACCACCATGTCCATGTCGTGATGGCTCATGGTGCGTCCTTCCTGATCGTGTGGACACATTATCCCGGGTTTCGCCTCGTCAAGGCCCGAGGTGGCGCTTGAGGGCCAAAATGAGTCGATGTGACCTTTCAGAAAAACCACCTTGACGGGCGCGTTGAACTGTGGCTGGGGTAGGTCAGGATGGCTGGAGTGCTGCGCTGCTAGATCGGACTTGGAGTGCTATAGGGCTTATTCACGGTCCGCCTTTCGGCCGGTGGAATCCCTAGTCGAGCCATGCTTTATGGCGACTGTGAATAAGCCTCATTGTGCTCGCATGTTCGATTAAACTCATCCTTCACTACGCGCCACGAAACGTGTAGCACTCCACGCAAAGTCTTGGAACGCGGGTGGTGTTGCGACCAGTCCCGAGGGACGGTGCGCCGGCTCATGAGGCAGGAGGGCCCGGAGGGGGTGTCACACCCTGCTCCAAGGCCCACAACTACCGTGCCAGCCGCCGACCTGGCAGGGCGCCCCGACCTGACCGAAAGGAACCTCACGACTGATGCGCCAGTTCCGGAAACTGGTGGGAGACCATCACCCACACGCCCATCACCCGGGAAGGATTCGTGTACCCGGCAGACCGCAACGAGGGCTGTTCTGCTCGCAGGAAGGATTGTTGGCTACACCATGACAGGGACACATGCGAACCGAATTGATCCAAAACGTTCTGCAAAAATTGGCGGTTCGGAACTGCCAGCCCATCAAGGATGTGACGATTTTTCATGTCGAGTCCGGGGACCACAGTACACGTCCGCCGACTACACCGCCTCCATGAACAAATATGGCATCCACCGCTTCGGTGGGAAGAACCGGCGTGTGCCACCTACAGCGCAGCAGCAGGTATCATTCAACGCCACCTGCGCAGGAAAGAACTCGTCAACCAGCAGGATCTACCACACCAGAAGAAAAGCAATCAAAGATCGTGGCATCATGGATTGAACACTGACTGCAATCAGATCAGGCTTCATTCCTCGCTCGGGTACCGCACCCCGAACGAAGTACATCAAGACTGGAGGAAAACCAAGACAGCAGCCTAAACCATAATCCAAGTTTTTCACTACCGTCCACAAAACCTGTAGCAGTCCAGGTGTCAGGAGTAGGAGGTGTGGATTAGTTCGCACAAGTCCATCGGGTCTGGTCGCGGTCAAGGCTTGTGGCAGCGGCTGTCTTTCATTGTTTTATTCTGCTAATTTTTGGAGAGCAGGCTGGCGGCCCATTGTGCGGCTTGCTCCTGTTGGCCGGTGGCGAGGACATCGCCAGCGGTGACGGTGAAGGAGGGGCCGCGTTCCACTTGGAAGCCCCGTGTGCGCAGCTGTTTGGCAGCTGCTTTCGCGGCGCAGCCAAACATGGTGGCGAACCTTCCGGCGGATGTGTCGAATGTGATGGTTCGAGTCCCGGCGGGGATGGTTGCGTGCTTGGCCCACTCCGCAAGGCCTCGCTGCGGAGGTGGTTGGACGCGGTTCGTGCTGCCGGCGGAGTTACGGGTAGCGGCCGAATGCCGACTTTTGGGGCTAGGCAGCGCGGTTTCGTGGGTTGGGGCGCCCAGCAGTAGCAGGTCGATGTCGTCGGGGATGGCATCGGGTGCTTCGTCGAAGCTCTGGAGCTTGGCGTTGGGCAGGGCGTCCGCAATGGCGTGGGCGATTTGCAGTGTGTTGCCGAAGTATGACTCGACGATGATGAGTGTGCTCATTCCGTTTCCTTTGGCATGCTGATGACCAGGACGTCGCCGTCGGTGGTGAATGGGGCAGGGGTGAGGGACTTCTTTGTGGGGCCTTTGAGTACGGCCCCGTTGTCTGTGCTGAACCGGGCGCCGTGGCTGTCGCAGATGATTTCCTGTCCCTCGATGCGGTTGACCTTCACACCGGCGTGGGGGCAGGCCGCGTAGTAGGCGTGGAAGGTTCCCGCTGTCGGCTGCGTCACCACGTACCACCCGGCAAGGGCCCCGCCGCCTACGGGTACATCGGATTTCTGGACGCGCTGGGGGCCGCCGTCGCCACTGCGCTCCACGCTGCATCCCGGCAGGCCCACGACGGCGAGGGTGGCGCCTGCGCCGAGGCCCAGTGAGGTGTGGATCAGCGTGCGGCGTGTACACGCGTGCGGTGACGCCTCCCCGTCTCGATACATACTCACTCCTAAATGAGACATTGTGTATCAAGTACGATATCGTGCAACGATTCGAAGTGCAACGCGGGGCGTTTCAGAAGGAGGACGGGAGCCTGTGAGCAGGGCGCAGAACAACCCTCGGAGGAGGGGGAAACAATCCCTGTCCGGTGGTTCCTCAGCGCTGGGGGTGAGAGAACGGCTTCTCGCTGCTGGAGTCGAGATCGTCTCCGAGGTCGGTTTGGACACGGGGCTTGGGAGGCTCAACTTCGAGGAAGCCATCAAACGGGCACACGTGGCGCGAGCCACCGCCTATCGCCAATGGTCGACCAAGGAGGCTTTCGGGAATGCCGTTCTCGTGGAGCTGGCCAAGGGGCTGTACCTCACCTCCGATTTCGTGGCCGAGGTCCCGGCCATCATCGCGGACATGGTCGGTGATGGATCAGCGCTGGCCACGCCTCAAGGGCGCCGGAACCTGATCGTCGACCTGACCCGGACGCTCGTCAAAGGTGACTTCGAAAGCATCCTGCAATCACCGAGCTGGCATCTGCACGCAGCACTCAGCGCCGCGTCCCCCTCGCTGACCGATCCCGAACTCCGCACCTCCGCTACCGCGGCACTGCATGTATCCGATCAGAGACGCATCGAAGCCCGCGCCCAGCTGTACGGGCAGTTCACGGCATTTGCGGGATACCGTCTGCGTGCCCCTCTGGCGGGCCCCTCAGGATTCCGGCAGATGTCCGAGGCAGCAGGCGCCGCCTTCACGGGGTTCCTGATTCGCGCCCAATACGACACAACCGTCACGGCGGAGACCATGCGACTCCGGGCCTTCGGCATGTCGGAACCGCGCCAATGGAGCCCACAGACTTTTGCATCGACAAACGGGATCTTCTCGTACATCGAACCCGACCCGGGCATCAGATGGGACCAGGAGCGAATCTCAGACCTACTGCTGACCGATTTCACCAGCCTGTTCCGCGACCCACAGTTGTAGTCGCGAAACCTGATGGGGTGGTATCCCATAATTCGTATGTTGAGGTAGGTCGGCATGGTCGAGGCTGGCAATACGAGGTTCCTCGGCTCCTCACGATTTGGGTTGGTTGCTTTCCTCCCCTCACCGGTCGAGGGCGATCCTGTTGTATGAGGAAGCCGCAAGTGGCTGAAGTAGTTTCCCGCGAGAGCGGGGATGATCCTCCGCGCTTAGCATGGCTGCTTACGCATTCCTTATCCGGCTCGGCAGGGAATGTTTTCTTTTTGTCTCGAAATTTATTTCTGTAACAGAGGGGTTTCAACCGCGGCAGCCCAGGGTTTTGCAGACGGTTTCGCGGGCCAGGCCCGACGTGCGGGCGATCTCGATGTCTGGGTGGCGATCGTGTGTGGATGCCCACGCGACGCCTCCTGTGAAAGCCGCCATAGCGGCTCGTTCTCGAGCTTTGGCTTTCCGTCAAGCTTCGGTCAGACTGGCCAGGGCCTCGTACCTAAGGCCACAAGCCGTAGCAGCCGCGATTGCCGTCTCGCGATCCCGATCAGGCTCCGGTCCGACGTAGCGGCGGTTGATGACCTTGATCGCCGCCGCTAGGTCAAGGGGTCCTTCCCGCCCAACCTGGGGCCGAGTCGCTCAGCCGGGCATGCATGTTTCTGGCTTCCACCGCACACCTCCGAACTTTTGCGAGGAAGAAGTCGCACATGTCCTCTGCCGCTTATATAACAGTTATTTTGTATACAAAGACACGTACTTCTAGGTGAAAATTAAGGGTGGTGCGCAGGGTTGCGTTGCCCCTGATTCTCGGGCATGATTAATCGTGAAAATCCCGGATGACCTTTCCTTGCGGCAGTGATGTCATCGGAGGTTTGGTTTTGACGAGGGTGCTTGTCGGTGCGAAAATGGTTGGTACTGATGCCAGAAAGACAGGAGTTGAGATGAGATTCCTCCGGGAGGGTGATCCCGAGACGTCGGGGCAGAGCCGAGGTGCCGGTCGGCAGAAAGGGCTGCTGTCGCGGTTGTGGGATCGTGTCCGCCAAAGCAACCCCTCGCCTGTCGATTTCAGGAACGCCCCGGTCCCAGCCGCTCCTGCTATTGAGGACGGGTGGGTGATGCCCTGCTTCGAGGGGGTACCTGTGTGTGACTGGGTGGACAAGATCAATGCGTTGAAGCGTGCCGGGAATTTGAAAGAAGCGCTGGCGCTTGCAACCGGATGCATGAACGCCATGGTCAAGACTGCACAACAACACCCTGCCTCCGTGATGGAGCACTACGTCATCCAAGTGGCGATCATCCAACACAAGATGCACGCATACCAAGACGAGGTCCACACGATCGAGCAGTATCTTGCTCTAGGCTTACCTGCGACCCGTCCGGATCACCGTATCAACCTACGCAAGCGTCTGGCCAAAGCCCAAGAACTATGGGCGAAAGCAGAAGGCAGACCAAGCGCCAGATACCAACAGGAGTGGCGGCTATTGGTTGAAGAAGAAAAAACGGTGAAGCAGGCAATGGATACCAATCTCGCCGGATCACGAACCAACAGTGGCCGCAGTGCACTCTACAACACAACCAACGACAACACGCTTGGTCGCCGGAGTGTCTATATTCCCGACCCGGTGCAATTCACCTCCCGTTCGTTTGCTGCAGTCGATTTCGAGACCGCGAACACCCACGGAACATCAGCATGTCAAATCGGTTTGGTAAAATTTCGTAATGGTAGGATCGTGGACCGGTTCACCACACTCTTGAGGCCACCTGCCGGACATGATGAGTTCCTCTACGCCCACGTCCATGGCATCACCCACCACGATGTCATTAATGCTCCCGCATGGCCAGAAGTAGCCGATCGGGTTGCACGGCTGGTCGCAAATGATCCGGTATATGCCCACAATGCTGCATTCGACCGGAAGGTGTGGACGGCCCTCGACGACCACTACCACACCACGACTGTCCCGACCCGGTTCTACTGCTCGTACCGGATAGCGCAGCAACTCCTACCCGGCCTGGAGAACTACAAACTCCCTACAGTCTTGGCTGCCTGCGTACCCCGCATTCATCTGGTCCATCACGCGGCTGATTCTGATGCCGAAGCATGTGCGTGGATCATTCACACCCTCCAACAACAACCCTAGCCAGCCGGCACCCCTTGCTCGAACTGGACTAGGGCCTGACCAAGGTATGCTTTTGGGGAGTTCCATTTCCTATCTGGGGCATCCACCAGTCCCGTAGCTGCTTGTCTCACCTGCGAGACGCTCACGTAGATGCGTTTGTTTTTTCGAGGCCGGCCACCACCCCGACCTTGACCTGGCCGGTCCGTCTGCCACGCATCAATCAGACTATTCACAGTTTGGACTGCTGTAGGTTCTGCTGACGGCAGGGAAAAACTTGGATTATGATTTGTGCTGCTGTCTCGATGAATTCCGTTTGGAGCATGGTAATCCGAGCGAGGAATGAACCCTGGTCTGATTTTACCATGTGCCATGACCTTTAATCGCTTTTCTTCTGGCGTGGTAGATTCTGCTGGCGAAGGCTCATGTTCTAGCGTCTGCACCTCTAGACGTCAGTTCATGTACTGTGAATTGGTGCAGAGTGGAATGCGGGTTACGTCGCTAGGATATACGCAGCAGTGCGGATTTTGAAGGAAATCGTATTGGCATTTTACAGTATGGTTCATTCTGCTCATCTGTGGAAACAAAATCATTCACCTGCTACGTTGTGAATAGTTTCAAAATTCACCGAATGCGATTCCAGTGGTGAAGATGATTCTGGGGTCAACTGAACTGCTGTTTTCGTGAGCTTCTGTCGAAGTGATATGATAGTTTATTTAAAAGAACTTCTGTGTAAGCCTCGGTGTTGTGGGTGAGGTCTTGTTAGTCGGTGTGCGGTTTGTGAATTACCTTCAAGAAATGTTTCCCCGCCTTCTTAGGCTGTCGTGAAATTTTATTTTCCCTCTGAATCCCGGGGGTGCTTCTTTAGATTTGTTGTCTTGACTCCACGGGTAGTGAGTTTGGGTAATCTCTCGAGGGTTAAGAGAATCAGAAGTGATATGATAGTGTAAAGGGCAATTTTTGACTCAGTTCTTGGTTCCGCGTCCCGGCACCTCTCATTAGATGCTTCAGGTATCTTGTTTCCAGTTGCTTCCTCTCGAGGACGAGTCTTTCGGCATTGATCTGAGTGTAGCATTCCCTTCATCCTGATAATTTCTTCTTTTAATGATTTACATTCTTTGTCGAGCGAGGCATATCTTTGGTGCCATGCCCATCTGAATGGCCCCTTGCGACAGCTGAGGGCTACTGTTAGCAGTAGGCCAAATATCATGCTTGAAGCAGTCCATTGGCCGAATATTATCTTGATAATAAGTCGATCGTCGATGAGGAGGTTGGCGCCACTGCTGAATGCCCAAAGTAGAGTGACTGCTGTCCCTGGAGCCCAGCGCAATACCGTTAGGCGGGGAAGAGCGATTATTAAGATGATTGAGAGTTGTGAAAGAGCTGTGCAGAATATTAGTAGTATGGAGGTTCCGGATGTCGCCAGGGCGGCTATAATCAAAATCTCGCTCATGGACAGAGGAGGAGAGTAAGCCAGTTTTAGCCAAACTGTTGTGAGTCCGAATGGAACTAGGCAGGTAAGGCCGAAGAGGGATAAAAACTCTCGCAAGGCAGAAGCTGCTGCCCATCTCTCGCCTTGGGGGCGTAACTTGTGTGTGCGGGCGAGGTCTCTTCTTCGATATCGAAACTGACGCCTCAGTCTTTCGAACTCCATCTCCCATTCTTTTTGACCTCGTGTATCTGCGATTACTACGGTCAAGAACAAGGTGAGCGTGAGCAGGAAAATCGTTACCAGCGGTGGGCCTGAAGATCTTTCTGGGTTTGATGTGGCGTCCAGTAGGCATATCAAGGCCAAGGACGCTTGAAGTCCCCATAGACCGAAGGCTATATATCCTGCGGTATCTCGCATCCTGCTGAGATGTTCCCGAACTGCTGTATTGCATGTTTCGTCAGGAGCGAATGAAGCAATCGTGAGTGCAAGCTGAGCTGTTACGGCTGGGCCGATGATCGCAATTGTGGTATTGAAATCTGCCCAGCTCAGGTTAAGGCAATCCAAAGGGTGCAGTGGATCATTGGGTTTGCAAGGGAATTCTTTGAATGAAAATAAGATCCAAAGCATTGATAGTAGAATGGTGAATGATAATGTTTCTGAAAGAAGGGGCTTTGAATGATCAAATTTTATGTGCGGTTTTGACATTGTGTTCCCTCCTTGATGATATCGTGGGGCGTCTTTCCGTGGCCCGGGGCGGACGATGCTCTGTGTGCGTGGGTCGCTGGTACCCGCTTCTCCTTCAATGCAGCCACCCCGGACTCTTCGAGTATATGACTTAAGAAGAGGGTAAACAAATTCTGTTACGATTGCTTCCGTGGGGATGACCTGCC
>ERZ773010.1459-NODE-1459-length-14803-cov-11.508340_pt1 | contig 14803 bp, 17 predicted proteins | sample MGYA00580842_ERZ773010 | MGnify/ENA primary metagenome ERZ773010 (study PRJEB29015, sample SAMEA2737982) | human oral metagenome | biome: human oral; feature: human-associated habitat; material: dental | place: China | collected 2107 ...
AAAGGAGGTCGCCTTTGTGCACTTGGTCGCCTTCCTGCTTGTAGATAGCTTTCACCCTACCAGGTACTTTGGGGGCAACGTTGATTTGTTTGGCTTCTACTTGTCCTTGCAAATATACAGGTTCGCGGTTACTAAAAAAGTAGATAGAAAGAATAAGAACTACTGCAAATACAGTGATTGTTACAATAAGACCGGTGATGTTTTTCTTTTTCATTGTTTATTTAGTTAAGAGTTTATGAGAGGCACGAGCTACAAGCTCGCACCAGCGTATGATTATCAGGGTAGTCAACTTTGCCAAAGTCTAAAACTTTGGCAAAGTATAGCGATATAAGAGGTAAGAGCATTTGTGTCGTTCTACCTTACTTGTTCGCTGAATTTATCACTCATTCCACAGGTTTCGAGGAGCTGGGCGAGGGTTTTGTCCATTTCAAAAAGGGCTTGGTAGCGTTTGATTTTGATAGAAGCCAAATAAAGGTTGGCATCGGCTACATCGGTGGAGGTGGAGAGACCTTCGGCAAAAGCCTTGTCGCGGGCACGTACGAGCTCTTCGGCAAAACGCAAACTCTCTTCTAAGCTGAGGTATTGTTCACGTTGCTTTTCAATCTCGGTGTACTGTTTTTTCACTAAGGTTTGTACGTCTTTTTCGGCTTGTGCGGTGATGAGCTCCACACTCTCGCGCATCGCTTTGGCTTGGGCTATTTTGTTCTTGTCCTGTAAACCGTTGAAGAGATTCCACTGCAATCCCACCCCCACTACCCAGTTATCGGGTTCGGTTAAAGGTAGATTTTCGCTCCACAAATACTTTTTGCCTACTACGGCTACATCGGGCAAATAAGCGGCTTGTTGCGCTTTTACGCTTTGGGTAGCCATTTGGGCTTTCAGCTTGGCTTGCACAATCATAGGGTAGTGCTCTTTGGCTTGCTGTTGGTAGTACTCGAGCGATTGGAGGGGTGCCACCTCAAAGAGTTCGGTGGTGAGGGCAGTGAGCGGTTGCTCGGTAGTGCCCATTACGCCATAGAGAGCTGTTTGCGCTAATTGTATGTCCTTTTCAGCAGCCATCACCTCACGCTCGGCATCGGTAACGGCTTTTTTAGCTTGCATTGTTTCTACGGAAGCTATCATTCCGTTTTTTTCGAGCTTTTGGGCATTTTCATAGTGATGTTGCGCTGTTTCAAACGACTGTTTTCTCACTTCCAACGCTTTTTGGGCTAACTGTACTTGAAAATAACGCTCAGCCAACTCACTGATGAGGGCATTTTCGGTTTTTTTGCTCTCTACGGTGGCTATTTCGGTGTTGAGCGCACTCACACGATTGCCTACACGCACCTTTCCACCAGCAAATAGCACCCATTTAGCATCGGCGCTTACTTTCCAAATGTCTTGTTTCTGGAACTCATAACGCCAGTCTTGGGCAAAAAGCGGTTGCAACCTGCCAAGTAGGGGGGTGAGTAGCGGACGCATAGGGGCAGGGACTTGGGTTGCAAATCCCTGTAAGCCACTTTGCAGGGGAGCCTTATACTCGTTGAAGTCCAACGAAAGCGGGTCGGAAAGGTGCATATAGCTCGCATTGAGACTCAGTTGGGGCAGATAGAGCCCACGGAATGACTTGCGATTATAATCGGCTGCTTCGGTTTGTTTTTCGATGCCTTTGAGTTTTTGGTTGCCTGAACGTATCTGGCTAAGCGCTTCATCGAACGATAGTGATTGCGCTCGTAATGAAGCTGTTATCCCTATAACGAAAAGGCTTAGTAAAGTATATTTTTTCATAAAAGAAAACTTTTTATTTCTACGGGGCAAAATTACGGCGTTTTTTCCAGATGAACGACTCGTTTGTTTGCAAAGTTTTTAAGATAGATTAAAAAATAAAGCCTCTTAATTTATTTCTTCTCTATTTGACAGCCGTATGACTTTGTTTTATCAAAGGTTAAAATATATCGTTTTCCTTGATAGGTGAATCTTACCCCTATTTGAGCTGTATTTTCAAAGGTTTCAGTCTTGGGTACATCGGAAAGAGCTGTATCGCCTACTTGGATAATATGCATAAACAAGTCTTCTTTAGAAGCCGTTTGTGGGCTCACTTCTATACGCCAATGTCCCAATTGTGGGTGATTGGCGGGTGGGAGATTCATATTATATCCGTAATCTTGTGGAGTGAGTTTGGGTAGAGGCCAGTTGCGTCCGTCAGACCAGAAATCCTTTCCACTTCCACCTATTTTAGTAAGTGTAGCATTGGCAGGGAATAAAGTACGGCAAATCATCTTACCTCCGTCGGAGGTTTCTGAGAACTCCCTGCTACCTTTCATCACAGGTTCGTTGATGGTGTGTATCAGCCACGTTTTGGGATAATTCTTGTCGGTAGATGTTACCCTATCGAACACTACAAAAAGGTCGGGGTAGAAATATATAAATTCACGCACGACTAACGAGGCTTTTTGGCTGTTGTAGCTTTTAGTAGCATCGGAGACGAGATATACATAATCGTCAGTGATACGCTTCTCTTTCAATACAGAGCCTAATATGTTGTTTTGTCCGCCATCGTTGGGGATAGGTTCGAACTTGTTTTCGGTAGAAGCCCCTCCGCCCCAGTATTCGGGCATTTTTTCATTGGGCATTCTGATGGTTACGCAGTTATGGGCTACCGTACGGGCGTAGTAATGCGACAAATGCCAGCCAGGTTCGGGGCGGGTGCCTGTATCTAATGCACGGTAACCTTTTTTGTAGATAGTGAAATGATTGTTATCGAAGTGCTTGTGGTAAGAGGTTTTCCCTCCGCTCACAAAAAGAGCATAAGTGTCGTTTTCGCCCGTTCCTGAACGCATAATGACTTCTCCCGTACCTTCGAAATACACGGCACCTTTACCCGAAGGTGTCGCTCCCTGAGTTCCTTGAGGATATTTTTGTAAGAACGGCATAAAGGGTAGTCGTTCTGTATAGTGTTTCTTATCGAATAAGCCTAACAGGCGTTGTATATTGGTAGAACTTCCATAAAGAGAGGCTATCTCTCTCAGGTGATAATTGATGTCTCTTTCGGGGAGCAAGCAATCGTAGTGATAACTGTCGCCAAAGCCAAACTCGCGATTGTTTGGTAAGCGATTCCAATCGATATAGTCCAAATATTTGAATACGTAGTTGAGCCTTTGAGAGAGGTCTACGCCTGTGGCTGCGCGATGACTGCGAATGAAATTGAAATCGGCGATAGGATAAGCACCTAACGAATAGCCTACACACCCTGTGACAGCCCCTCCGCTCATACCGATAATATCACGACGATATTCTGCCATTTTCATATTTAGGGCAAATCCTTTTTGAAACATATCCTCACAGCGTGCGTTATCAATACCGTCGTTGTGAAAAGTGATACCTATATACCACGGTAGGGCGTCTGTGCCATAAAACCCTGTATTGTATCCCCCTGTATTCTCCCGATTGCGCTCTGGGCGTAATCCCTTTCCGTGCCAAGCAATATCCATCATTACCTGATAAAGAGGTTTGCCTATTTGCTCGCGTTCTTTGGGGGTTAAGTAGTTGTAAATCCAATCATAAGCGCATAATGCATTGATTTGAGGAAACACATACCAATCAGCATTCAAGTTGTGACTTACCCGAAGGCGGTAATATTCAGTGATTTTTTGTAAGAATTTTTTGGTATAGTCGAGATATTTTGCTTCACCTGTTATCAAATATAATATGGCGACTTGCGATACTTTGGAGATTTTCAAACCGTTATCAGTACCGTTCACCGCGGTAGGATTTTCAAAAGAGATAGGTTCATTTAAGAGCTTATCCACATCTCTTTTAGTTTCGGTATACGTATCCAGAGCCGAGCTTTGGGCAGCGTTTTTGATATTCGGAATATCTTCTTTAGTAATAAAAAGGCGTGGGTGTTCGGTGCGAACAACGCCTGTTATCTCTTGCTCATCAGGGTCTGTATCTTTACGACACGATAGCATCGCTATTAACAGAGTCCATAGCATCATAAATACTGCTTTTTTCATAAGTAAAGAATGTTTTTAGTAAAATGGAATGTGATTTGTTTCAACGATGCAAAGTTACGATGAAAAAACGAGATAAGCAACTGTAGCAAGACAGGTGCGAGCCACACAGGCAGTGTGAGCCACACGGGCAGATTAATTAGTAAATTAGAAAATGAGAGAATTAGCGAATGGGGAGGGTTGAGAAGTTCGGAAGAAAACGGAGATTTCCAAAAGGAGGTTGAAGGGAGTTTTGGCGAGAAAAGGCTTTTAGAAGGGTGGGGTTAGCTTATAGAGAGCTTATAGGAAGCTTATACGAATCTTGGACGATTGGTATAGAAAGGGTGTATAAGTAGTTGACTCATAGTATAATACAACAGTGCTAAAAATGTTAAAATCGGGGTTTCGAGGCGAAAGAAAGAGAAAGCAATAATGCTCTCACCTGCCCTCTATTTGAGAAAAGGGATATAGAGAGGTAAAGGTTGGGGAGGAAAAATATAAAAATACGAAAAACTTTTTTTAAAATCAATATTGACTGGTGTTTATTATTTTTATATCTTTGTACCTTATTAAGGTTATACTTTGTATTTTTTAAAGGCTTAAGATATGAAAGCAAGAAATATTATAATCTTTATCTTAATTTGCATTGCGTTGTTTTTCTATGTAAACTTCTTTTATGCTATAGAAGTTCCTTATTTTAGCTATGAGGCGATGTCGAAAACATTTTCTGTGCTAATCTTCCCTTTTGTGGGGATGTTTGTGTTCTTTTGGTTTCAAAAAAAAGATTCTGAACATTCTTGAGAGTCCTCTTCCGCTACACTCTCAAAAAGGATTGATAATAAAAGTTATATTGACGTCGGTTAGACATAAAATAGCCGGCGATAGCTGGGGAGGTGAGAGGCTAATCATCGGAAATCAAGGTTACAAATTACGAAATGACTTTTTAAGACTTCGTTTGAAGATTAGAATTTGGGTAAAGTTTGAGACATTATCAAAATGAGAGGCACAAAGTAAGAAAAAAAGCAGCTAATATATGGTATTGCTTCAACCTATTTTGTGATTATGTATAATATTATAAGTGTAAACAAATTGAAATAGAGATATGAAGACAAGTATTATTTTATTTATAGCAGGTGTTGTGCTTATTGTTTTAGGAGCTCTTGCTAAGATATTGCATTGGGAAGTGCCTGTTAGCGGTTCTTTATTTATAGCATTAGGTTTTATACTGGAAATAACAGCTTTATGCTTGCTTTTAGCAAGAAGTAGGAGAAGCGGGTAGTCTTTTTTGACAGTTAGGGATTTTCCTTATAAAAGGAAGTAAAAAAGCACCAAAGGTAAGGGAGAATAGTTCTTCCTTACCTTTGGTGCTTATAGAAAACGGATTTTAGATTCTATTTTTTGCTATTTTGCTTGCCTAAATAATGGTCGAGTGCTACGGTCATTGAGGGGCTCTCAGGTGAGGGAGCTTTAATATCAATGATAAGACCGGCTTCTTCGGCGGCTTTTAGGGTCGCATCGCCATAGACGGCTATTTTGGTTTTCTTCTGTGAAAAATCGGGGAAACTTTTAAACAGCGCCTCTATTCCTGCGGGCGAAAAGAAAGTAAGAATGTCGTACTTATTTTCTTTAATGGCTGAAATATCGCAATATACAGTGCGATAGAACACTACGCGTTCCCATTTTATCTTGATATCGTTTAAAGCTGCGGTAGCCTCTGGTTTAGGGGCATCGGAGCCTGGGAAGAGGAATTTCTCTTCTTTGTATTTTTTGAGGATAGGCAAAAGGTCAGCAAACTCTTTTTTACCTACGTATATTTTGCGTTTACGATAGGTGATATACTTCTGCAAATAGTAAGCGATGGCTTCGGACTGACAGAAATACTTCATAGTTGTAGGCACCTTAAAGCGCATTTCTTCAGCAATACGAAAATAGTGGTCTACCGATTTACGGCTAGTGAGGATAACGGCTGTAAAATTAGTAAGGTCAATCTTCTGCATTCTGACGTCCTTAGCGGTCATTCCTTCGACCTTAATAAAGGGCACAAAATCCACTTTTACTTTGTGGTTTTCAATAATTTGTGCATAAGGTGAGCTTTCGGCTTTCGGTTCTGGTTGCGAAACTAATATCGATTTTACCTTCATAAATGTTATTTCTTTACACCTCCTAACGCCCTATTATGAAACAAATTGAGCCATTTTCTGTACTTCAATTAAGTATTTTGTTCCATAGATGAGAAAGATATAGGGTGCGATTTCGAGGGTGCAAAGATACAAAATAAAATAGAATAAATAAGGTTTTATTTCTTTTTGATTGTTTTTTATGATTTTAATCCAACCTAATACATTGATTGCTAACAATATGGATACTAACACAAAAAGTAATAAAAATAGCTGTTTTTTATTGGTAAAAGGGATATAAACTCCCAAAAAGAGGAGTATAACCATTACAATTGCGGCATAAGACGAATAAGAAACCCTGGTAAAGATGTAATCTCTTGCGAAATCATAAAGGTCGAACAGGCTACTAATCCATTGTTGTAAGAGAAGTTTTGTGATTAACAGTGAGAAGACTATAATCACCAATTCCAGAAACATAAACTGAGAGTTGTAAAGTTCTGTGATGCCAAAATTCTTTAGCATAACATAGAAAAGAAGAGCTAAACACACACATTGCAGGAGAAAAAGCACTGTCATAAAGAGGTGCAATCGGCGTTCCTTTTTGCCGTAAATTACAATATATTTATTGTTAAACAGTAAGTTTTGATAATCGGCAAAGTGTTTAGGGTAGAATATACGCAGGAAAGCCACCAACCCAAAGATGAGTAGGAAGGCAGGAAATATCCACGAAAGATAAGACTGATGTAGTTCTAAGGCTTCCAAATACTGTATTTTATTATGGTTCGACTGTTGCTGGGTTCTCTTTTAGAGATTCTGAGGGTAGCTTTCCGATGCTGTCACGTTGTTTTTTGAGTTTTTCTTCTACCTTTTTCACTATACGGTCATAGTCTTTAGGCAGGGAGGCGTAATAGACCATATTTTGTGCGAGCGAAAGGCTATCGAGCTGATATTTCTTGTAGATGAACTGTTGCGAATTGAATTGTAAAGAATCTAGCATTTGGGCTTGTGAAACCTTCATAGATTCTAAAACAGCCAAATCGTAGAGCAGACTTTCCATTTGCTTTTCGTCTAAAAACTTATCAGGTTTGGGTACGATGTTCTTTTTGCAGGCTACTACAATGAGTAGCAAAGCGAATATATAAATGATTTTTCTCATAGTCTTATCTGTTAAAAGTGATGCGTTGCCCCTGAGGCTCTGCAATTACCTTGCCATTGTGGTACACCTCTTTGCCATTTACGAAGGTACTCACTACAGCTGAGTGGAATTGTTGCCCTTCGAGCGGACTCCATCTACACTTGTAGAGCAGGTTATTTTTTTGTACCGTCCACTGTGTATCCATATCCACCAAAACAAGGTCGGCGTAATACCCTTCGCGTAAGAAACCGCGGTCTTTTACCTGAAAAAGGATTGCGGGATTATGACACATTTTCTCTACTATCTTTTTGATAGAAATAGTACCTTTGTAAGCTTTTTCGAGCATTGCCACGAGCGAGTGTTGCACCAAAGGCGCCCCCGAAGGGATATTCAGATAGCCCTTGCGCTGTTTTTCTTCGAGGGTATGAGGTGCGTGGTCGGTAGCAATCACATCGAGACGGTCGTCTAAGAGAGCTTGCCACAGCGCAGTACGGTCATCAGCCGTTTTTACTGCTGGATTCCATTTGATGAAAGCCCCACGAGTAGTATAGTCTTCATCAGTAAACCACAAGTGATGTACACATACCTCAGCGGTGATTTTCTTGTCCTTTAGTGGAATATCATTGCGGAAGAGTTCGGTTTCTTTAGCCGTAGAGAGGTGGAACACGTGGAGATGTGCACCCGTTTTTTCAGCCAAAGCAATGGCACGTGAAGAGGACAGATAGCAAGCCTCAGCACTGCGAATATGAGGGTGCATCGCAATAGGGATATCCTCGCCGTACAATTCTTGATAGTGGGCTAAGTTCTTTCGGATAGTCGCTTCATCTTCGCAATGAGCAGCGATGACCAAATCTACATTATTGAAAATAGCTTCTATGGTTTTCTCGTTGTCTACAAGCATATTCCCCGTGGAAGAGCCTAAGAAAAGTTTCACCCCTGCACAAGCATTTTTATCTAAGCGTTTCAGTTCTTCGAGGTTGTCGTTTGTACCCCCTAAGAAGAAAGAATAGTTTGCAAATGATGACTGTTTGGCAATGGCAAATTTCTCTTCCAAAAGCGGAATCGTTACGGTTTGGGGTACGGTGTTAGGTTGCTCAAAAAAGGTAGTTACACCGCCTGCTACTGCCGCACGACTTTCGGTAGCAATGGTAGCTTTGTGAGTAAGCCCAGGTTCGCGGAAGTGCACTTGATCGTCAATCACCCCAGGAAGGAGGTATTTGCCTTCGGCTTCCACCACCTCATAATTTTCTTTGGGAGTGATGTGAGTACCTATTTGGGCAATGCGCTCTCCCTCAATCAGGAGGTCGCCTTGAAAGAGGGTATTTTCGTTTACGATGATTGCGTTTTTGATGAGGGTTTTCATTTCAATTAATCATTGTACACAAGGTGTTTATACATTCCGCCAGCGAGGGCTTGGTGATTTACGTACGTAAATCCTAAACGGGTGTAAAGTCTTTCGGCAGCGGGATTTTGTACATCCACGAGTAAGCCTATGGGCTGAGTAGTGACCTTTTTAAGATGCGTTACCAATTGTGAGCCTATGCCCTTGCCTTGAGCAGTGGGCAATACGCTAAGGGTATCTATATAAAGTTCACCTTTGGCGGTCTCGTCCTCTAAAACAATATCAATACCATAACTACTGCGAATGAGTTCTAGCACAGGGGTGCGCAAGGTGTGCAACTCCGCTCCATCATAGGCAATAACCGACCCTATTACAGTGTTGTTTTCCTCGTATACCCAAGCATTTTTATAAGAATACTGATTGCCTTCCTGCTCAAAGAGATTCTGGAGTAGTGCAATGGCATCTTCTCTATGTTCTTTGCCAATCATCTTATAGACGATTTCTTCCATTGCCTGAAACATCAGAGGGGCAACGGCAGAAGCATCGGTGGGGGTTGCAGGTCGTATCATCCGTTTAAAAATATCAGTTTTTGAATGAGAGGTTCCCCTAAACGTTCGTTGAGGTTATCAATAATCTTGCTCTTGCCATAACTGAGTTCGTTACTGAGTGCAGGCGAGGTAAGACGGACGTATAACGTACTGCCTTTTAGCTCTACTGAGGAGGTATACTTAGCGATTGCTTTGCCCATCAGTTCATTCCACAGTTCTGGTAACGAGGCTTTCTGTAGTCCGTACGTTAAATGATTTTGTTTGACAATTTGCTGAATGACCTCTGAAAGAGTATTTGTATTTCCGTCCATAAATGCAAAGGTACAAAATAATTGCGAATGACGAGTTACAAATGACGATTTTTTATTTTTCTCTTCTCATAAGACATTTAAAGTTCTAACTTTTTCAATTTCTCCCTTCTTCTAAATATTAGAATATCTCTCTGATGTTTAATTTTATATCACATTAAAAAACAATAAATTATATTCCAAAAAGAAAAAAATCTTCCCTGAAATTTGCTCAGTAACATTATTCTTTGTAATTATGCATTAAAATTATAAAAACACCAACAAAAATGAAAAAAATAATAATAATTTTTACTATCACTTTAGCAGTGATATCTACTACTTACGCACAAGAAGTAGTAACAGAAACAACAGAAGAGGTGACCTCCAGTAGCACACAAGAACCTATTGTAGTACAAGAAAAAAATCCTCTCTCTAAACGCCTCTTTTTTGGTTTTAGAGGCGGCTTAAATGTATCGACTCTTTCTTTTTCAGAAGTGTATGGCGCTGTAAAGAATGATCAAAATACTTTTTCTCGCTATAATGCGGATCTAGGAATGGGTAGCAAAGCAGGGTTTCATATAGGAGTTTTGGCAGAATATAAAGTAAGTGATAAACTCTTTTTAGAGGGAGGAATTGCTTACTCTAAACAAGGTGCCAAGTGGAAGAAAATAACTATGACTTTTATCGGGACACCTCCGACTATTAACGGAACACAATTGCCTTATAGCATATCCGGAGACGTTAAAGATGCTTCTTTTATTCTTCATCAAATAAATATTCCTTTATGGTTAAAATATGATATCTCATATTTTCGCCCTAAAGTAGGTTTAAATTTTGGTTATGTTGCAAGTATCGCAAGCAAAATTTCACAAAACAATCTCTCTATGGCAATGTCAGAGGATTTAGATAACAGTTTTGACTTTGGAATGGGCTTTGGAATGGAATATAATGTGCCTTCTGGTATCTTCTTTGATATAAACTATATTATAGGGCTTTCAAACCTTAGCGATGCTGATAGTGTTACGCAAGTTAAGTTTAAAAACCGCGTCTTACAATTAGGTGTAGGATATAAGTTTTAATTCCTCACCATCGAAAACGGCATAGGTAAAGTAGTGTATCCAGTCGCCGGTGTTGATATAAGTGCTACCCTCCCCTACTTTGATAGTCATTGGGAGGTGGCGGTGACCAAAAAGGAAATAGTCGTAATGTTGCGTCTCAAGTTTGCGTTTGCAATACTGTACAAGCCATTCGTTATCTTCACCCAAGAAACGCACATCTTCATCACCTGAGATGAGCTTGTTTTTCACTGAGAGGTATTGCGCCAATCGCACACCTATATCCGGGTGTAACCAGCGGAAGAGCCACTTACAAAACGGATTGGTAAAGACTTTCTTCATCCGCTTGTAGCCTTTATCACCGGGACCTAAACCATCGCCGTGTCCTATCAAGAAGCGTTTACCATTAGATTCCACTTCTAGGGAGCGACGGTATACGGGAATGTTCAATTCGGTCTGAAAATAATCGTCCATCCACAAATCGTGGTTGCCTACGAAAAAGTAGATAGGGATACCACTATCTCGTAGTTCAGCGAGCTTGCCCAAAGTGCGCACAAAGCCTTTGGGGACAACCATTTTGTACTCAAACCAAAAGTCGAAAAGGTCGCCTAAAAGGAATATTGCCCCTGCATCGGCTTTGATAGTATCAAGCCATTGCACAAACTTTGCTTCTCGAGGTTTGCTTTCGACAGCAGTGGGTGCTCCGAGGTGATTATCGGAAGCGAAGTATATCTTTTTATTTTCGGGTAATTCTATAGATAACATTGGTTCTTTAATTTATCATTTATACAAAAAGTCCATTTTGTATAAATGAAGAATATGATATGGCAAAAAATGGCGTTTTTTTGCCACGTTATACCATACGTGGCAAAAAAAGACGTTTTTTTGCTACGTTATACTTTTTCTCTTTGAAGAACTTTTATCAACAAATCATTGATATAATAGTTTGACTTCCCTACTTTCAACTTGCTGAGTAACCCCATTTCGGCAATAGTATCTAAATAATGCTGAGCAGTGCGTCTAGCTATATTCAAATCTTCTTGCAAAAACTCTATCTTAGTATATGGATTTTTAAAAAGGTTGTTGAGCAAATCCTGACCGTATATCTTGGGTAACTCACTACGCAAGCGCTGCTTGGTTTGTTGCATTAAAGCTTTGATATTTTGTACCATCTCAATAGTTTCAATGGCGGTTACTTCTACTCCTTTGAGTAAATACAAAATAAGTGTTTCCCAATCGCCATTGGTTCTCACCCCTTGCAAAGCTTTGTAATAATCAGTTTTATGCTGAATGATATACCGACTGAGGTAAAGTACGGGCAGGTCGAGCAAGCCTTGTAATACCAAATACAAAATATTGATGATACGCCCTGTACGACCATTGCCATCATAGAAAGGGTGAATACTCTCAAACTGATAATGAATAATCGCCATTTTAGTAAGCGGATCAAGCTCCGAAAATTCAGGGTCGTTGATAAACCTTTCGAGGTTTGCCATTAAGTTGAGTATCTCTTCCTTATTTTGCGGAGGCGTATACACCACTTCGTTGTGATTGTTGATAAGCTTAGTGCCGGCTTGGGTTCTGAAACCTGCCTTGTTAGCTTCAAGCTGTTCTTGAATGAGCAATATATGTTTGTTGAGCAATATCCTCTCATTGCGCACAATCTCAAATCCCATTTTTAGACCTTTGGCATAGTTTAGCACCTCTTTACTGGCAGGATGGGTATCAATCATAATGTTTTCCTTATAAAGGTCGTCGTGGGTAGTAACAATATTTTCAATCTCACTACTGCTTTTCGCTTCTTGTAAGGAAAGGGTATTGATGAGAATTTGCTCATTGGGTATCGTTTTTACTACCCCTTTCAGTTCAGCTAAATGCCTATGTGAGAGCGTGAGCTGTTTGAGTATCTCACGGGTCTCAATTTCTGGTGGAGGTGGTAATAAGGGTAATGTAAAATCTGTTTTCATTATCAAACATTCATCAGTTCAGTGAGGTCTTTTTGTAAAAACTCGGTATCGACATAAACTTCCTTGGGGTTTTGTGGGTTGTAATACACATTGATATAGCCTTGCACATTCAGCTTTACTTGTGCCACACTAGCATCTATATCGGCAACAGTAGTTTGATATACTTTTACAGGAGTGCTACTTTTGTCGTAACATCTTATATAACTGAGTTTCATTTTTTCTTCTCCTAACTGTAATTTATTAAATAACATTGCTTCTGTAAAAAGCATTGTTTCCTCAAAATCGCTTTTCATACGATTGTTTTCTACCGTATGTAAATCGAAGGTAGTATTTTCATTCATCACATCGCAATGGTCAGCATCAATACACACCTTTTGCCAATTGTTCCGAATATAGTCCGGAGTATTCTTCTTTAACGAATTTTGTGCAAACGAATTGTGTAAACGCTTTATGATGTTCCTTTTGTAAAACAAAAGGATAATGAGTACTATAATTAATAGTATAAGCCCCATAGTATATTGTTTTTATGTCATTAATACGCACTATTATCTGAGGCGAACCATTCGGCATAGGAGCTTTCGGTTTCGCATAGGCGTACTGAAAAGAGCTCGACCCCGGCGGGTAGTTGGTAGGTGATGCGTCGAGCAAAATCGGTTACGAGGTTCTCGCTGGTGGGCTGATAGGGCACGGTGATGATGCGATGACCTTTGGCGCGCAGTTCTTCGGCTAATGCCTTGTGAGGTGAATGTTCGTTGAAGACCATAGCGTGGTCGAACGCTTCGATGATTTGCTCCTGCACGATGCGTTTGAGGTCGCCGAAGTCTATTACCATACCGTTTTTCACGTTATGGGGGTCGGTAATAGGTTTGCCTATGACAGTTACGTAGAGCTTATAGCTGTGTCCGTGCAGGTTTTTGCATTTGCCATCGTAGCCGTAGAGAGCGTGTCCTGCTTCAAAATCGAATTTTTTAGTAATGCGAATCATAACAATGAACAATTAATATTTCAGTTGATAAGTAGTGTTTTGATGTATGTTATAGGTTCGTATTATTTTAATCTCTGAGATTTTCTTTTCACCATCTTGCTGTTTATAATTAATATAATAATCAATCACTTTGTCTACTGGTAGATGAATAGGTTTGTTGTTTTTATCTTTTTGTACGATTGTTTGGCTACTAATTCTCACTACATATTTTTCGTTGTTTTTTAGGAGTTCTTGAAAGGTATATCTCTTTTCTGTCCCGTTTTGTATACGACTGATAAGCGCTTGTAAAGAGTTCCATTTCTGAGTAGCATATTCTCCAGATATTCTTGATTCACTTTCAATACGTCCGTTTGTAATAGCTTCTTCTTTTATAGTTTTGACTGTACCATCAGCATTAAACTCATAGCTATATTTACTTATAAAATCTGAAGGCAACCCATTTTGCTGATAAGTAGTTTGTTGAAGGAGATTTTTAGTGCCTTTCCCCCTCGGAATGAATATTTGTTTAAGAAAATAATCTTTATATCCGGTTACATCGTGTATTTCCAAAAGACCTAAGAAAAAATTGTTTTTATTAAGATTTTGCGTATAAGATAGGGTACACTCTGTAAGAGCGTCATAAATTTTAAGGTTTATTTTGGTACAGTTATCATCTTTCCAAGAGTATTGATTTTTACCTAATTGAAGCAATTGTTGCTTTTCATTATAACGAATATCGAAGTCTGTGATATTTCCGTCATTGTTTAGTGATAGTTCTTTTACTCCTTGTTCGTCATCAAAATTAGATAATGTAATTTTGTTTGCACTATATACTGCTGTAAGAGTAGTGGTCGTTCCTTTGGTAATATCATTTGTTTTTAGTGTTATAAGCCTTCCTTGGGTATCATACTGATAAGACACCTCAATTTCTTTCGCTGTAAAGAAATATACACCTAACTGAGTATCGTTCAAAAAATCTTCACCTTCACTATAGTCATTATAGTTATTGCTAAGGTCAAAATCGACATAGGAAAAACGCACTTCAGAAATTTTTGGCACTTGTATTTCTTCTTTGGGTTTATCCTTTTTAGGTTCATCATCATCTTTATTTCCACAGCTTATCAGAGCGAGTGAAGCAAATAATAAAGTTGTTTTAAAAATGTTTTTCATTGTATAGTATTTTTGGAATTAAAGTGCAAAGGTATGAAATAATTAGGAAATTAGAAAATTTGGAAATGAGAGAATTTGAAAATTAGCAAATTAGAAAATGAGAGAATTAGCAAATGGGGAGGGTTGAGGAGTTCGGAAGAAAACAGAATTTTCCAAAAGTAGGTTAAGGGGTGTTTTGATGAAAAAAGGCTTTTAGGAGGGTGGGGTTAGCTTATAGAGAGCTTATAGGAAGCTTATACGAATCTTG
>ERZ773010.1461-NODE-1461-length-14794-cov-8.616663_pt1 | contig 14794 bp, 14 predicted proteins | sample MGYA00580842_ERZ773010 | MGnify/ENA primary metagenome ERZ773010 (study PRJEB29015, sample SAMEA2737982) | human oral metagenome | biome: human oral; feature: human-associated habitat; material: dental | place: China | collected 2107 ...
TAACGTTTTTTAATGGCTTCGGCTGTTTTTTTGAACAATTCGGGTTTAGCATTCTCTATAAGGAAAGACATATCGATAAAGCCTTTTTCTTTAGTGAAGCCTAATTGCTCTAAATGCCGATTATAATAAGGATAGTTATACCACGTCATCATATTCGAGATATGTTCGTAGCCCTCAGTGAGCAAGCCCACCTTATCCATACTCGAAAAGCCCATAGGACCTTCCATATACTCCAATTGATACTCACGGGCTTTTTCAGCTACCTTATCCAAGAGAGCTTGTGTTACTTGAATGTCGTCTATCATATCCAGCCAACCAAAGCGCACTTTCTTTATGTTCTGTTTAAGGTCGTGCTGATTAACAATGGCTACTACGCGCCCTACCATTTTACCTTTCTCATTGTAAGCTCCGTAAAAGAAGGCTTCGGCATTGTCAAATACTGGGTTCTTGGTTTTGTCAAAAGAGGCTACCTCGTCACTGATGAGAGGCGGAACCCAATAAGGGTTGTTTTTGTATAAAGACAAAGGGAACTTCACAAACTCGGTAAGTTCCTTTTTAGTGGTGAGTTCTTTAATCAGGATCGATGGCATTACGTCTGTTTCTTTTAGGTTTTTTCTTGTGTTGTATTTTGGTAGTTTCTATTGTTTCACTCAATACCTTCTTGATATAGCTGTTGTGGTTATCGATGCGATAAGAAGCCCCGAACAATCCCATATAGCGTTGTGGGGTATCTTTCCAGCCAAAGCCCATATCAGCATTGAGTTGTATTTTATCGGAAAGCAAGAAGGCAACGCCAAGACGCGTAATCTGGTCGTTGTAATGCTGGCTGTGAATACCTTGATGCTCTGCAAAGATACTAAACCAACCATTGTCTAAGTTATGAGTAACGGTGAACAAATAGCTGTATTCGGTGTTTTTTCCGCTTAAGAACCTATCAATGATACCGTTTGCTACCAACACCACACGGGGGATAGGCTCTGCTTGAAAGATAGCTGCTACTTTGGGAGAGAGTGCCGGTATTGACTCGTAGTAATATCGCTTGTTTGGTAAGAAATTCACCCCTGCATAAAGAGATATAGAAGGTGTGAGATTGCGCCATCTAAAAGAATTATTAGCCTTCCAGCTGTAAATACTCGGTTGTTCATCTAAAAAAGCAGGTTTGAAGAGCAAATATTTAGCCCCAATAGTATTATTCACAAAACCAAAGTGCGAAGTCGTACCATTAGATGCAATCGTACGGTCATAGGCAAGAGTACCATTGAGCATCACTTCCAATTCTTCTTTATAAAAACCATAACGCACTGCATAGTTCATTCCAGTAAAATCCATAGAAGTGCCTGTCTCTTTGTGGTGGTTGTGCTCGTACCATAAACCTCCTTCAAATTGTAATACTCTCGCCCCTACTGCATAGGCACTTTGTGAATTACCTGGGAGGTTTGAGTTAATAATTTCAGTGTATTGTGCCTTTGCCAAAAACGGAAAAGCACAAAGCATTAGCAAGTATATTTTCTTCATTGTATGTGAATATTTTAGGCGACAAAGGTAGGAAAAAGTTTTTTACTATACAACTTTTATAACCTAAACACATTCTTCTTCACTTTTAACTTCCCCTTTACGTCGTAAACGATACCGTCTTCTTTTAAGTAATTTCCTATATTCATCTGCAGAAACTCTTGGTGTGCCACGCAAAGCACCACTACATCGTTGTTTGTAGGGAGGTTTTGTGGTTTAGTAGCTACCTCAATGCCGTACTCTTCAAGAGCGCGCTTAGGGTCTGCCCAAGGGTCATACACTGTAATATTGTTAGTAAAATTTTCAAGGGTACGGTAGATATCCACTACTTTCGTATTGCGAGTGTCGGGGCAGTTTTCTTTGAATGTAAAACCTAAGAGCAGGATTCGGCTGTCCTTCACAGGCATACCTTGTAAACACAAGCGGTTGATAATCTGATAGGCGATATAGCCTCCCATTGAGTCGTTCGTCTTGCGGGCTTCCATCATTAAGCGTGGCGATACGCCGTGCAGTTTAGCTTTTTGTATGAGGTAGTAAGGGTCTACCCCTATACAGTGTCCACCTACCAGACCGGGGCGGAAGGGCAAGAAGTTCCACTTGCTGCTTGCTGCATCTATCACCGCATTAGTATCAATCTCTAAAATATTGAATATCTTCGCTATCTCATTCATAAAGGCGATATTCACATCGCGCTGAGCGTTTTCTATCACTTTGGCGGCTTCGGCTACTTTTATAGACGGAGCAAGGTAAGTGCCTCCCCTCAGCACTGAATTGTAGAGCGTATCTATTTCCTGTGCTACCTCAGGGGTAGAGCCTGAGGTAATCTTGCAGATAGTCTCCACGGTATGGTGTTTATCACCAGGGTTGATGCGCTCGGGCGAGTAACCCACAAAGAAATCGCGGTTATATGCAAGCCCCGACGCGCTTTCCAAGATAGGCACACACACCTCTTCCGTCACTCCTGGGTAAACCGTCGATTCGTAAATCACTATATCTCCTTTTTTTAGCAATGCACCTACTGTTTGGCTAGCTTCGCGCAAAGCGGTAAGGTCAGGTTGCTGATAGAGGTCGATAGGTGTAGGTACTGCCACTATGTACACATTACAATCCTTAGCGTCCTCAGGGTTTGCAGTGCAAATGAGGTGGGTAGCCAACCGTTCTTTAAGGGTTTCACTACCGATTTCGCCCGTAGTGTCAATACCCGTGTTGAGGCTATCCACTCGCACCGTATAGGGGTCGTAACCCACTGTGGGATATTTTTTGGCAAACAGACAAGCTAAGGGGAAACCCACATAACCCAGCCCAATAATACCTATTTTATATGATTTCATCTAAATAATTAACAATTCACAATTAATAATTAACAATCCTTTCCCAAAACTCCGCCTCGTCCGGCTGGGCAGGAAGTTCTCTCCTCTGACCTCCTATTGTCTGAGGCTTATACCCCAAAGCTTAGTGCCTAAATCATATTATACTGTTTTAGTTTGCGATATAGTGTCCGCTCCGAAATCCCCAAGGCTTTGGCGGTTTCCTTGCGCTTGCCACCGTTGTGTTCTAACGACTTGCGTATCATCTCTCGCTCTTGCTCTTGAAGTGAAAAACGCTCTTCTTCCGCAGCTTCCTCATAGTCGTACACCTCTTCGTGAGACAGGATTTCCTTCTCGGTAGGAGGTACGGGAATGATAGAATAAGCCGGAGAGCTCGCCTCATTCTTGTGCGAATCATTGCCGTAGATGCGGTGAATAAGTCCCTCGTTGTCCTGTTGTACTTGTGCTGAATTGCCGTGTTGTAGCAGTTCAAGGGTAAGCTTTTTCAAGTCGTTGAGGTCAGATTTCATATCGAAAAGCACCTTGTAAAGCAATTCGCGTTCGTTGCTAAAATCACTGTCCTGGCGCGCTTGCTGAGGTACAACCTGTGGTAGATTGCTACCCTCATCGGGTAAGTAGGTGCGCAAAATACTCGCTGTAATATCCCTGCGCTGTTCAAGTACCGAAATCTGTTCGGCTACATTGCGCAACTGACGGATATTACCGCTCCAACGGTAGTTCGTGAGCAGATGTACCGCATCTTCGCTGAGCTTCACAGGAGGCATTTTGTATTTCTCGGCAAAATCCGAAGCAAACTTGCGGAAAAGCAAGTGGATATCCTCTTTGCGTTCGCGCAAAGGAGGCAAATGTATCTCTACTGTGCTGAGTCGGTAATAAAGGTCTTCGCGAAAACGTCCTTTTTTAATAGCTTCTTGCATTTGCACATTGGTAGCCGCCACAATGCGAACATTCGTCTTCTGCACTACCGATGAACCTACTTTTATGAACTCGCCGTTCTCGAGCACCCGTAAGAGGCGCACTTGGGTAGTGAGGGGCAATTCACCTACCTCGTCCAAGAAGATAGTCCCGCCATCGGCTTCCTCAAAATACCCACTACGGGTAGCGGTAGCTCCCGTAAAAGCGCCTTTTTCGTGACCAAAAAGTTCCGAATCGATAGTCCCTTCGGGGATTGCTCCGCAGTTCACGGCTATGTATTTGCCGTGTTTGCGTAGGGACAGCGAGTGAATGATGCGCGGTATAACCTCTTTTCCCACCCCACTTTCTCCGGTGATGAGTACCGAAATATCAGTAGGGGCTACTTGTATGGCTTTTTCGATAGCGCGATTCAGCTTAGGGTCGTTGCCAATAATGCTAAATCGCTGTTTTATAGCTTGTATATTTTCCACTTTTTTAGTTGAGAGTTTATGAACGGCAAAGATACGAATATTTTTTTGAATTTATGTCAGTTCGATATAACAAAATGCTATTTTTCAATCGCTTTTCCTCCGCCTTTCCGCCACCACACTCCCACTAAACTTCTCCTACAAATTTGCTAATTTCCAAATTTCCCAATTTGCTAATTCTCTTTCCCGTCACTACATTCCCTCTTTTCCATCACTACATTCCCCCTTCGAAGGGGGCTAGGGGGATGTTATCTCATAGTGCCTATGTGTCATAATACTTTGCCAAAGTTTTTGCCTATGCGACTCGCACTATCTTTCCGCCACCACACTCCCACTAAACTCCTCCCGCAAATTTGCTAATTTCCAAATTTCCCAATTTGCTAATTCTCTTTCCCGTCGCTACATTCCCCCTTTGAAGGGGGTTAGGGGGATGTTATTCCCTAGTGCCTATGGCCTAAGGCCTAGTGCCTCTTCCTCTTTCTTTCGCCTCGAAACCCCGTTTTTACCGTTTTTAGCCTTGTTGTATTATACTATTAATCAACTGTTTATATACCCTTTCTATACCAATCGTCCAAGATTCGTATAAGCTTCCTATAAGCTAACCCCACCCTTCTCACAGCCTTTTTTCACCAAAACCCCTCTCAACTCTCTTCCGAACTTTTCTGTTTCCTTCCGAATCCTCCTAACAGTCACCAACACATCGCTTTTTCATCTCAAACTTTGCCAAAGTTGAATAAACTAACAAACCCTCCGCTAGTGCAATTCTTGTAGCCTCCTCCTCATTCTCTCATTCTTCCATTTTCTCATTTCCAAATTCTCTCATTTCCCACCCTCTTGTCACTTTTTCGTCGCATTCCTAGTGCCTATGGCCTAAGGCCTCGCACTTTTCTCATTTTCTCATTCTCTCATTTTCTCATTTCTATATTTTCTTTATCTTTGCAAAAAAAATATGTTTTTAATGAAGAAATATATCATCACTTTATCGCTTTTGTGCCTCGCAATGGCTTGCAAAAGCCCCTCAACCGGACAGATAATCCCCCAAGAGGAGATTACTAACCAAATGTATTTCACCTCCAAACCCATTGTTTCTGCTCATCGGGGTGGGGGAGGAGAGCAACTTAAAGGCTATCCCGAAAACTGTTTGGAAAGCATTCAATACCTTTCCAAGAAAGGAATACACAGCTTTGAGATAGATATCTTCGAGAGTGCCGACGGCGATTTGCTCCTAATGCACGACGATAAGTTAGGACGTACCGCCACAGGTCAAGGAGTCGTATCAGCTCTTACTACCGCACAGTTACGCACTGAAAAACTCAAAGATGAGTTCGGCAATGTAACTGCTTTTCAGATTCCGTTTTTAAAAGATGTACTTTCGTGGTGTAAAACCCATAAGGGGTACTTAATGTTAGATTTTAAAAAGGGTATTTCTTATCAAAAAGTGGTAGATTTAGTGCGCGAAGAGAAGATGGAAGCGCAAGTGGTGCTTATCAGTTATAATACTGCACAAGCCGAAGCCTTGCATAAGGTAGCTCCTGAGATGCTCCTTTCGGTGAGCGCCCGCAATGAAGACGAACTGAACCGTATTTTGCAAACGGGTATTCCTAAACAGAAGTTGTTGGCTTTCACCGGTATTCGTTTAGCTCCTGATCAGCTGTACGAGCGTTTAAACCAACTAAAAATACCTGCCATATTAGGTACATTAGGTAACTTAGATAAGCGTGCTGCTACCAAAGGCGACCACCTATATACCGAGTGGGCAAAGAAAGGTATACAAGTTTTCTCTACCGATAGACCTTTGGCATTCAAGTAAAAAATAAGAGGTAAGAAACTTACTTCTTACCTCTTATTTTATCTAAAACAAATCGTTTTCGCTAATACTCTTGTCGTGTTTAGTATAAGCAGTAGGGCGTTTGGCAAAGAAATCGTCAAGCTCATTGCTGAACACTTCCTCCTCAAACCACATCATCGGTTTAGCTTCCTCTCCCGAAATTCCAAAAGGTTTTCCTAATCCCAATTGTGTAAGCGAGTCGTCCAAACGATAACGCATATAGTTCGACAAGTCTTTTTTGCTAAAGAACTCCAATTCACCTTGTTCAAAAATCCAGTCTAGCATCTTGTCTTCCAAAGTGATATAACTACGGATAAAAGTAGTTGCATCTTCTTCGGCTTTAGCTTTCATTTCTGGATTTTCTTCAAATATCTTTTTGAGAATATAAATACCTGCATTGGCGTGTAACTGTTCGTCTACCGATGTCCACGCAATAATATTCGCTACGTTTTTCAAGAACCCTTTAAAACGCGTAAATGAAAGAATAGTAGCAAACTGACTGAACAACGAAGCATTCTCAATAATCAATGTGAAAAACAGAATCCGCTCCATAGCGTTCTCACGATTTTTAGCCAAGTATTCTTTTAATACATTACTACGTTCTTTAAAAACAGGTACCTCCAATAAGTTTTCAAACTCGTTGTTGTAGCCCAAAACCTCCAATAAGCGTGCGTAAGCCTCGCTGTGGCGGAACTCACATTCGGCAAAAGTAGCCCCTAATCCGTTGAATTCAGGTTTAGGGAAGAGGTCATAGAGGTCTCCCCAGAAAGTCTTTACCGATACTTCCACTTGGGCGATACCTAATAGAGCTCGTTTCACTGCCTCTTTTTCCACAGGTGTTAACTCCGATTTAAAATCCTGAATATCGGCAGTAAACTCCACTTCTGAGTGTACCCAAAACGATTTGTGCATAGCGTTCACAAACTCCATAACCTCAGGATATTCAAAAGGTTTGTAGTTCTCGCGTTTGTCAAAAATTCCCATAATGATAAATGTTTTTTTATGAATGTTTTAATGATGTTTTACAGAGCGCAAAGATAATAAAAATACTATAACCTCCAATAATTTTTCTAATTTGCTAATTCCCACATTCCCTAATTCTCTAATTTTCTCATTTTCTCATTTTCTCATTTTCTTTACCTTATTTTTGCCCTTCCTTCAAGTAGCCTTTTATTTTCACTAATTTTACCTTTTACCTTTTACCTAAATTCCCCCTGTTGATAACTCTGTTAATAACCTGTTAATTTAAATTGATAACTATTTTTTTGTCAATAATAAATTTATTCGTACTTTTGCCTCGTCAAACAATGATTAAACATTTATAGAACTATGGAAGAATTTGTAAAATTAGTAGAACACATTTTGTATATGGAGAATTTCAACACTGCAATTACTCCTGATTTAAAACAAAAGTTTATAGAGCTTAACAGAACTTATGGCAATAATGTGCCCGATAAGTATAAAGCAGACGTAAACAGATTATATAATAGCTTTCGCGATAAACAAAGCGTAGAGGTAGATAGTAACGCTTACGCTGTTAGCTAATAGTAAATGAATGTTTTAGTAACTGGAGGTAGTGGGCAATTAGGTTCTGAAATTCAGGCTAATCCTCACAAGAAAAGTTGCTACTATTTCACGGATATAAATAGCTTGGACATCTGTGATGTCCAAGCTATTCGTGCTTTTGTACAACTCAATAATATTGGTGTCATTGTCAATTGCGCAGCTTATACCAATGTTGATAAAGCCGAAGACGACTCAGCTCTAGCAACTCTTATCAACCATACAGCTGTCGAGAATTTAGCAACTGTTTGTAAAGAACACAACTTGCCTCTTATTCATATTTCCACCGATTATGTCTTCGGAGGAAGTAAAAACACTCCTTATACCGAAACCGACCCAACCACACCTCTTGGGGTGTATGGGCGTACTAAATTAGCAGGCGAACAAGCAATACAACAAGCAGGCATTGAACATCTCATTATCCGTACAGCGTGGTTGTACTCATTGCGTTTCGGTCATAACTTTGTAAAGACTATTCAGCGTCTCAGTGCCGAACGTACTGAACTAAAAGTAGTATTCGACCAAGTAGGTACCCCTACCAACGCTTCTGATTTAGCCGATTTTATTGTGCAAGCAGTCGAAAACCTTTGGTATAAAGGCAAGCGTGAGGTGTATCACTTCTCTAACGAAGGGGTTTGCTCGTGGTATGACTTTGCAGTAACTATTGTAGCGCAATCGGGTAATAATTGTAAAGTATTGCCCTGTCGTTCCGATGAGTTTCCAAGCAAAGTAACGCGCCCTGCCTACTCAGTGTTAGATAAAACCAAGCTAAAAAAAGACTTTAATTATCCAATTCCTCATTGGAGGCATAGTTTTAATTGTTAATATTAATTGTAAATTATTAAATTAGATATGGGACTTATAATAACCATCGCAATCATAGTAATTCTAGTATTTTGGTACATTAGTGCCAACAACAAACTCGTGGCATTAGCTAATAATCGTGAGAACGCCTTTGCTGATATCGATGTGCAACTCAAGCAACGTCACGACCTTATTCCTCAACTCGTAGCAGCCGTAAAAGGCTATATGACTCACGAGTCCGATGTGCTCACCAAAATCACTCAAGCGCGCAGTCGTGCTATGAGTGCTACTGATATAAACGATAAGATTGCAGCTGAGAAAGAACTCTCTTCTGCTATGGGCGCTTTCAATATCCAAGTAGAAGCTTATCCTGATTTGAAAGCGAATACTAACTTTATGCACCTCCAACAAGAAATTGCCGATATAGAAAATAAATTGGCGTCAGTGCGTCGCTTCTTCAACTCTACTACCAAAGAGCTGAATACCGCTATCCAATCAATACCTACTAACATCGTAGCAGGTTTCAAGAAAATGACTCCACAACCCTTCTTCGATTTGGGTACAGAACAACGCCAGCAGTTGGATAAAGCTCCAGAGATTTCGTTTAGCTAATCGAATGCACAGAAGATATATAAAGGAGATGTTTTATAGCGTCTCCTTTATTTGTTTTTTTGAACATTGTTTGGTATTCTCATATAAAATTAATATCTTTGCCACTCCTATCCTTGCAAGTAAAGAAAGATTGGTAATAATAAAAACCTAAATTATGCAATATCTTGGTATCCGACAACAAATCGCACGAAATAACACCAAGTCTGTTCTGTATTTATTAGCCTTCCCCTTGCTAATCCTTGCGGGAACCTATGCGGTATTGTATATGCTTAACGACCAAGATATAGAGGCTGTAAATGCTCAATTCCTTTCAGTAGTCCCTGTGGTGCTGATAGGGGTAGCTATATGGTTTGTAATCTCCTACTTCTTCAATACCCAAATGATACAAACCGCCACTCACTCTCGTCCCTTAGAACGCCGTGAGAATATGCGGGTGTATAACCTCACCGAGAACCTTTGTATGAGCGTCGGAATGCCTATGCCCAAGCTCTATATTATAGAAAGCGATGCGCTCAATGCTTTTGCTTCTGGTATCAACCAAAAAACCTTTGCCGTCACCCTCACACGTGGTATTATCAACACGCTTAACGACGACGAACTCGAAGGGGTGATAGCTCACGAACTTACCCATATCCGCAACCGCGATGTCCGTTTGCTTATTATTACCATTGTGTTTGTAGGTATTTTTGCTACGATTGCCAATATCGCTTTCCGCACGATGCTCAACAGTCAGTTGTATTCTTCACGCAATAGGCGAAACGAAAAGGGTGGGGGAGGAGCTGTTGTGCTGGTAGTCTTATTGGTAGCAGGGGTTGTCTATTTCTTTTCAATACTCTTTAAGTTGGCACTTTCTCGCAGTCGCGAATATATGGCTGATGCAGGAGCTGTTGAAATGACCCATAAGTCTTTGGCATTAGCCAATGCCTTAAAGAAAATCTCAGGGCACTCCACCATCGAAGGTGTAGATAACGACGAAGTAAAAGAACTCTTCATCGACTATAAAGCCGAAGGCTTTTTTGCAATGTTCGCCACCCACCCACCTATTCGCAAACGCATACAAGTATTAGAGCAATTTTAAAGACTTATTTTAGCTCAAAACACCCCAAACATTCTTGCGCATAAGCTTCCCTTCTACAACTCCTCTTGATTCCTTCAGTAAACGTACCTCCCCTATGTATCAATCATAGAAGTTTTTTTCATTTATTCTTTGCCTTTTGTTTGTCTTTCCTTCATTCTATACCCACTGTAGACCCACTGTAGACCCACTGTAGACCCACTGTAACCCCACTTATCCTTCGTTTAAACCTTATCACTTGTCCGTATGCCCCACACCTGCTCGTGTGGTTTGTATCGTATTTTTGTTTGCTTTTACATCACAAAGCTTTGCCAAATCCTAATTAGCTAATTATTCACGTAAGCTAAAAAAACAGCAATAAAATTAAAACATATTATTCAGAAAATACATCTGATATTCAAATGTTTGTATTTACAGTCAAAATATTTTCGTAAAAAAAGTGCTAAAAATTTTGTCGATAAAAAAAAATGTTATACTTTTGCGCTCTGTAAAAAGATAGACGCCGGCATAGCTCAGTTGGCCAGAGCACGTGATTTGTAATCTCGGGGTCGTGGGTTCGAATCCCTCTACCGGCTCTAAAGCTGTCAATAATTGACAGCTTTTTTTGCTTTTATGGCTAAGATATCGTATCTTTGCACACCAATAAGGAAAGATTGAAATAATGAATAGTGGAGAAGGATTAATAATTAATAATTGACAATTAACAATTAAAAATAATGTCTGTTTCAAAAAAAGAAACCAAGCGTGTAACCGTACAAACGCTACACGCTATGAAGGCCAAGGGAGAAAAAATCACCATGCTTACAGCGTATGATTATACCATGGCTAAAATTATTGACGGAGCAGGAATTGATATCATCTTGGTAGGTGATTCTGCCGCCAATGTAATGGCAGGGTATGAAACTACCCTTCCTATGACACTGGATGCGATGATCTACCACGCTTCAGCCGTGGTACGCGCTTGCTCTCGTGCCTTGGTGGTGGCGGATTTACCTTTTGGTACTTATCAGTCCGACCCACAACGTGCTTTAGATTCAGCTATCCGCATGATGAAAGAAAGTGGTGCACAAGCTGTAAAATTGGAGGGCGGACGAGAAATTGGAGAGGGTATTCGCCGCATCTTGGATGCAGGCATCCCTGTAATTGGACACTTGGGACTTACACCTCAGTCTATCAATAAGTTTGGGGGGTATGGACTCCGTGCCAAAGAACAAGCTGAAGCACAAAAACTCAAGGAAGATGCTCATTACCTACAAGAATTAGGTTGTTCTGCCATTGTCTTGGAGAAAATTCCTTCTGCCTTAGCCAAGGAGGTTACCCAAAGTCTTTCAGTACCTACTATCGGAATTGGAGCAGGCCACGAGGTAGACGGACAAGTGCTTGTATCTCAAGACTTTTTCGGAATGTTTGTGGATTACAAACCTAAGTTTGTACGCCAATACCTCAACCTACACGAGCTAATGACAGGAGCGGTAAGCCAATATATCACCGATGTAAAGGCACAAACTTTCCCTAACGAGAGCGAACAGTACTAAGGGGATGAAAACAACTACCCAAAACCTACAAGTGCTTTACGAGGATAATCACTTGATAGCCATTAACAAAAGAGCAGGGGATATTGTCCAAGGAGATAAAACGGGCGATATCCCCTTAAGTGAGATTGTCAAGGCTTATCTAGTGGAAAAATATCACAAAGCTGGTGAGGCTTATCTTGGGGTAGTTCATCGCTTGGACAGACCCACCACAGGCTTGGTACTATTTGCCAAGACTTCTAAAGCGCTCCCCCGTCTCAATGCGGCTTTCGCTACCAAAGAGGAGGTCTGCAAGCAGTATTGGGCTTTGGTAGAGAAAAAGCCTATCCCTACCGAGGGGACTCTTACTCACTTTTTGGTGCGCAATACCACTCAGAATAAGTCCTATGCCTATCCAACAGAAAAGCCGCAGTCTCAGAAAGCAGTACTTACTTATAGGGTATTGGCTACACTTACTCATTATCTATTAGTGGAAATCAATTTGCTCACAGGTCGTCATCACCAGATACGCGCCCAGTTCGCCGCCTTAGGTTGTCCCCTTAAGGGAGATCTCAAGTATGGAGCGAAGCGAAGCAACCCCGACGGGAGTATCTGCCTCCACGCACGTGCTCTTACACTACTCCATCCTGTAAAAAAAGAACCTCTTAGCCTTACCGCTCCCCTACCTGAAACCTTTGCCAAACTTGTAGAAAATATACCCCTAACAAGCTCCTAATAAAAAAAATACTTTTTTATTGGGAGTTCCATTTTTTTTTACTATCTTTGTGCGTGTTTTTAATAGCTCATGGTCTAGTTACTACAATGGGTAGTTAGATTACAGTGATTAGGTATTAAAATATTAATTATTAATTTCGTATTGCTCAGACTAAAATAAAAAGATTTATGGTTTTAGAAATGAAAGTCCCTTCTCCAGGGGAATCAATTACCGAAGTAGAAATCGCCACTTGGCTTGTGAAGGATGGCGATTATGTAAAAAAAGACCAAGCCATCGCTGAAGTGGATTCTGATAAAGCCACCCTTGAACTACCTGCTGAAGCCAGTGGTGTCATTACCCTCAAGGCTCAAGAAGGAGATTCTGTAGCTGTAGGGCAAGTAGTATGCCTTATCGATACTGATGTTGCAGCACCTGCTGATTCAGCAACTCCTAAAGCGGAAACACCAGCACCTGCGCCAGCTGCTCCCGTAGCTACACCAGCACCTGCCCCTAAAGTAGAGGCTCCCGCTCCCGCAAGCTATGCCACTGGAGAACCATCTCCTGCAGCTAAGAAGATTTTAGCTGAAAAACAAATCCCTGCAAACCAAGTAAGTGGTACAGGTAAGGGGGGACGCATCACTAAGGAGGATGCGCTTAAAGCACAACCTGCACGCCATAGCATGGGTACTCCTACCTCTGGAAGAAGAAGTGAAAAGCGTACCAAACTCTCTATGCTACGCCGTAAAGTAGCAGAACGATTGGTATCAGCTAAGAACGAAACAGCTATGCTTACCACTTTCAACGAAGTGGATATGTCAGCTATCTACGAAATCCGTAACGAATACAAAGATGCCTTCAAGGAACGTCACAATGTAAGCTTAGGATTTATGTCCTTCTTTACTTTGGCTGTAGTACGCGCCCTCAAGCTCTTCCCCGATGTCAATTCTATGATTGATGATAAGGAAAAAATCACTTACGAATATTGCGACATCTCTATTGCCGTTTCAGGTCCTAAAGGACTTATGGTGCCTGTGATTCGCAATGCTGAAAACCTTTCTTTCCGTGGTGTAGAAGCCGAAGTAAAACGCCTCGCTATTCGTGCCCGTGAAGGACAAATCACTGTAGATGAGATGACAGGAGGTACTTTCACCATTACCAATGGTGGGGTATTCGGTAGTATGCTCTCCACCCCTATCATCAACCCTCCTCAATCTGCTATCTTGGGTATGCACAATGTAGTGGATCGCGCTATTGTTCGCAATGGACAAATCGTGGTAGCTCCTGTGATGTATATTGCCCTCTCTTACGATCACCGTCTCATCGACGGACGTGAGTCTGTAGGCTTCTTGGTAGAGGTGAAAAAAGCCCTTGAAAACCCAGTAGAACTCTTGATGAACAATGACCTAAAGAACGCACTCGAACTTTAATAATTGTTTTCTACCATAATCAAGCAAGAGGCTATCCCTTTGGGATAGCCTCTTTACTTTTTTATAACAAACGCTCTATGATCCTATTTCTTCTTGAGAATATAGTAGGAAGCGAGTGTCCCTGTAATTTCTTTACCTTCATCTAGGAAAACAATAGAACCATCTTCTTTTACTTGGTATTGTTGTATTTTACCATTTTCTTTCTCACTAGTAAGAGTAAGCACCTTGTTTTGAGCATCATAGCTCACCTTTCCATTATCCTCATCGGTAAGTTCGTTCATTACTTCCTCCGAAGTATAAGTATCCTTACCTATGGTTAGGCTAACATTGATACCATCACAGTCTGCACAAGGAAATTTACCCTCATAAGTACCTTCGTAAGGAGCCTTATCCCCACAAGAAGCCAACACTAAAGCTACGCTGGCCAATAGAATTTTTTTCATCGTAATAATGTATTTTTTGTCCAAAGACATAACAATTTCCATGCCAAAGCTATCGAAATAATCACTTTTATTTTGTAGTTAAACTTCTTTAAAAAAAGAAATCACTTTACAAAAATAGACTACCTTTGCCCCAATAATTAAAATTACTGATATGAAAAAAATCTTTTTATTCCTCGTAGCCTTTGTAGGCATTGTGGCTTGTAGTAAAAGTAGTAGTTCTTCTGATGATGATGGTGGAAGTGGAAGTGTTGCTGGATATAATCCCCCATCTTGGATTATTGGTACTTGGATCAGTGACCTAACCAAAACTACAGGATACTCTTTTACAAAAAAAGATTATTGTATTACAGCAGGTACAACACTTTGTTATCTAAGTGGTTCTATGAAACAAACTGTTACAAAAGTGGAGCAAGAGATAAAGGGAGATATTTATACCCTTTCAATAGAAGTAGAAGGTTCTTTAAAAACTCCTGTTTCATTTAAAAGAATATCAGCTAATCAAATAGCTAAACTTAATTTAGCAGGAGAAATAGAATATACCTTTACCAAGAAAAAATAACCCCTTAAAAAACTGCTCCTCTTCGAGCAGTTTTT
>ERZ773010.1465-NODE-1465-length-14765-cov-3.457308_pt1 | contig 14765 bp, 16 predicted proteins | sample MGYA00580842_ERZ773010 | MGnify/ENA primary metagenome ERZ773010 (study PRJEB29015, sample SAMEA2737982) | human oral metagenome | biome: human oral; feature: human-associated habitat; material: dental | place: China | collected 2107 ...
TTTTCATGGGGTCTCCGGTGGTTAGCGCAGTATTGAAAATGCCCGCGCGTGGCGGGCATGGGGTCGTCAGGCGAGCAGCAGCGGGATGACTTGCGCAACCCACGCTTCCAGCCGTTCTTGTGTTTTTTCCGGCTGGCTGTCTTCGTCCAGCGCGAGGCCGATGAAGTTGCCGTTGGCCTTGAGCGCTTTGGATGAGGTGAATTTGTAATCCGCGCTCGGCCATTCGCCGATGAAGGTTGCGCCTTGTGCGCCCAGTTGTTCGGCGAGCATTCCCATCGCGTCGAGATAGTATTCGGGGTAGCCGATTTGGTCGCCGAGGCCGAACATGGCAATCACCGTGCCTTTGAGGTCGGCGCTGGCGATTTTATCGACGACGAGTTCCCAGTCGTCCTGGTATTCGCCGTAGTTCCAGGTTGGCATACCGAGGATGATGCGCTTGTAGAGGAACATATCGTTCGGGTCGTCGAGGTCGATGATGTTGATCGGCACGATTTCCAGCCCGAATTTTTCTTTGATGCAGGCTTCGATGCGGTAGGCGACGTCTTCGGTCATGCCGGTGGTGCTGCCGTAGAAGAAGCCGATTTCTTGGCTCATGTGCGGTCTCCGTGAAGGGTTGGTAATGGCGGTTATTGTCGGTTAATCGTGCAGGGCGTGCAACGCTTTCGCGCACGCCAGGGTGTTGCGCAGCAGGCAGGCGATGGTCATCGGGCCGATGCCGCCGGGTACGGGGGTGATGGCGCCGGCGACTTCGGCGGCGCTCGCAAAGTGGACGTCGCCGACAAGGCGGGTTTTGTCGCCGTCCGCGATGCGGTTGATGCCGACGTCGAGCACGGTCGCGCCGGGTTTCAACCAGTCGCCGCGCACCAGTTCGGGTTTGCCGACGGCGGCGATGACGATGTCGGCTTCGCGGCAGCGCGCGGCAAGGTCGGCGGTGCGTGAGTGGGCAATGGTGACGGTGGCGTTGGCGGCGAGCAAGAGCGCCGCCATCGGTTTGCCGACGATGTTGGAGCGGCCAATGACTATGGCGCGTTTGCCGGAGAGGTCGCCGAGGCGGTCTTTGAGGATAAGCGCGCAGCCGAGCGGGGTGCAGGGGACGGAGACGGGGTTGCCCGTCCACAGGCGGCCCACGTTCACCGGGTGGAAGCCGTCCACGTCCTTGTCCGGCGCGATGGCGTTCAGCACGGCGTCAGCGTCAAGGTGGGCGGGCAGCGGCAGTTGGACGAGGATGCCGTGTACTTGCGGGTCGGCGTTGAGCGCGGCGACCTGGGCGAGCAGTTCCGCCTGGATGGTGTTTTCCGGCAGGCGGTATTCGAGGCTGTTAAATCCCGCTTCTTTTGCCTGGATGCCTTTGTTGCGCACATAGACTTCGCTTGCAGGATCTTTGCCGACGAGGACGACGGCGAGGCCGGGCGGGATGCCGGTTTTTTCGCGGAAGGCGGCGGTTTCTTGCGCGACCTGGGCGCGGATGGTGGCGGCGAAGGCTTTGCCGTCAATGATTGCGGCGCTCATTTTTTTCTCCGGCTTTGTTTTATAGGGCAGCGGCGAGGGCGGCGGCGGTTTCGCGCAATTCGTTTATATCCGCCGGGCTTTGTGCGTGTGCGCCGAGACTTTTGCCCGCCCATACCGGGATGAGATGCATATGGTAATAGAAGACGCTTTGTCCGGCGGCTTCGCCATTGTATTGCACGATTTTGATGCCATCGGGGTTCAGTGCTTTTTTCTGCGCCCGCGCCAGTTTTTGGCTGAAGGTGATGATGTGCCGCAATGATTCGGGGTCGGCGGTCAAGAGATCGGGGGCAAAGGTTTTCGGGATAATCAGGCTATGTCCTTTGCTTTGCGGGAAGGCATCCATGAAGGCAAATAGATGTTCGTCTTCGTATATTTTGGCGCAGGGTATTTCGCTGGCAAGGATTTTATGGAAGATGGTGTCGCTCATGTTCAGGCTCCGTTCGGGGTAATAAAAAAGGCACGAGATTCGTGCCTTTCCGTGCAATTGACAAAATCAGATTTGCATATCGTGTTCGCTGATGCCGCGTTCGAGGTTTTCTTTGAACCATTGCGGTTGGCGTCCCATGCCACTCCAGGTTTGGGCATGATTGTGCGGGTTGCGATAGCGCGGCGGCATGGCGGTGCGTTGTGCGGCTGGTTTATTTTCGACGCTATTGATAAAGCGGGATGCCTGGCGTTGTGCTTCGGCAAGGATGTCACGGGCGCGACGTTTTTTTTGTTTGTCCACATGATTGATCAACGCTTCAAAGTCGTCATTGTTCAGATTGTCGACCTGGTTAAAGAGTGCTTCAAGACTCATCTTTGGGTTCCTCGTTTGTATTAAAGACGGGGCGAATTATAGCGGTGCCAGTAAAAATGTAAAGCCCTTTTTGTTTATTTTTCGTCCTGCTCGTGCAATTGTTCATAGCGTTTTTGCAATGCGCGTGCTTTTTGTCTTTCATTGGCGGGAAGGGTCGGGTCTTTCAGTGCGCGTTCGACTTGTGCGGCCGCCAGTTCGTAATCGCCAATGAGGGCATAGTATTTGGCGGTGAGGATAAACTGTTCGCCGCGCCGCCCCTGTTTTTCCAGTAAATCGCCATAGAGATCATAGTATTGGATTGCGCCTGCATCACGCGCGATTTGTGTTTGCAACAGTTTTTCCGCTTCCCGGTTTTTGCCGTTGGCTATCAGGCTGCGGGCATAGGGTATTATCAGGTTTTCATTGTTTTTCCAGCGCTGCCATGCCTTGCCAAGCAGGGTTTCAGCCTGCGCCGCATTGCCGGTTGCCAGCGCCTGTTCGCCATGCAGGCGGGCAAACAGGGCATTTTTTTCTGGCGGCAATGCGACGAGCATGGTTGGCATTATCGCGCGGTCGTTGCGCCGCTGCGCTTCGAGGTATTGCCGGTATTGTTCGGCAAAGGAGTCTTCCGGGCGGTATTCGCGCAGTTTGTGACGGCTGTAGCGCTGGATGGCGGTTTTTGCCAATTGGTATTCCAGCGGATTGTGTATGGTGCCGCTTTTCCGGTTTTTGCGACGCTGGCGGTCGGCGCGATTTTCCGGCAAGGGGTGGGTCAGGAGAAATTCGGGCGGATGGCTGCCGGTTACGGTCAGCTTTTCAAAAAAAACGGCCATTTGGGTGGGATCATATCCCGCTTTTTCCAATACTTTGGCGGCGACGTCATCGGCCTGCTGTTCATGCGCACGCGAGTATTCCAGTTTCTTTTCCATGATATAGGCGTGGGTACCGGCGACGGCTGCCTGCGCGCCATCCGTGCTGTTTCCTGCGGTGGCAGCGGCAATTCCGGCGAGGATGCCAATCGCCTGCATCCAGCCATATTTTTCGGCATTGGCAATGGAGCGGGCGATATGGGATTGGTTGACGTGGCCAATTTCGTGGGCAATGACTCCGGCGAGCTGGTCTTCGTTATCGGTCATCGCAATCAGACCGCTGTTGATGCCGATATAACCGCCGCTGGTAGCAAAGGCATTGATGGCGGGCGAGTCAATAATAAAGAAGTGATAGCCGGATGGTGCGGGTGCGTACAACGCGAGGCGATTGCCCAGCGCGCGCAGGTATTGGGTGATTTCCGGCTGTTCCAGCAATTCGCCGCGCTGGCGCAATTGTCCTTCAACCGCCATGCCAATATTGCGCGCACGGTCGCCAACAAAGATGCGTTTTTCGGGATTGCCGAGATCGGGTAATTCAATATCGGCGGCGTGAATGCCGCAGGCGGTAACGGCGGCGGCGAGACAAAGCAGGGATTTGCGCATGAGGAATGGAGGGTTGCAAAAGAAAGACGCGCATTATATTTAAGTCGCATCCATTACGCAGTCCATATAAAAAAACGGGCGACGATTGCCTGACCATTCGTCGCCCGTATCCGCAGTGGCTATCGCAGAAACATCAAACCATGCAAACTTGTGTCAGCCATGCCACAAACCCTGCGCAGAAACTGCGCACGGAAAAAACTGTTTTCCAGTCGCGGGGGTAAGCACTTGTCCACCGCGTTTATGCACAGGAAATGTGGACAAGTAACGCCGCTAATCCGTTGGCTGCAACCGCAACACGCCCCCTTCCTGATGCCAGCGGAAATGGCGCAACACCTGCATTCCCAGCAGCACCTCGTCATCCATGCGCGGCATGATGAACGCGGGCACATCGGCAAATTTCCAGCCACCAAAGGCGAGCGAATCCAGCCGCGCCAACTGCGCGTCCGTCACCCCGTTGGCGGTGCTGACCTGCCCTGCCCCGCGCCCGCTAACGCCCAGCCGCCGCGCCAGCCCCTCGCTCAGGGCGACACCACTCGCGCCGGTATCGAGCATGAACACCACCGGTTCGCCGTTAATCGTGCCGCTGGTGCGGAAATGACCGTCGCCGGAAACCTTGAGCGATAGCCCGTCCGCGGTGGCCGTTGCGTTACCGTTCGGCAAATACGCCTGCTGTTCGTGCCGCTGAAGAAAGAAAAAAAACAGAAAAAACAGCAGAAAAAACACGATCAGCGCGAAAACCGTCGCATAACGCTGCCCCACCGGTTGCGATTGCATAAAAACTCCCAAACATGACATGATGACCGCCCATTTTCACCCACACAGGAGCCACAGATGGACTTCAACAGCATTCTAAATCAGGTACTCGGCGGCGGACAGCAAATCACGCAGCAGCGCAGCAACGGCGGCCTCGGCGGCAGTTTGGGCGGTGGCCTGGGCAACCTCCTCGGCGGCATCAACAAGGACACCCTCAAAGGCTTCGGCGGCGGCATGGCGGCGACCGGTCTGCTCTCGCTGCTGACCGGCAACAAGGGCTTTGGCCGCAGCGCCCTGCAAGCCGGCTCCATCGCTGCCCTCGGTGCGCTCGCCTACAACGCCTGGAAAAACTACCAGGGCAGCCAGCCCGCCAAAGCAGGCGCGGCGGTGCAAGGACAATTCATCCCTGCCGAACAGCGCAACGCCGCGCAAAGCGCGCAGGCGAGCGAGCTGACCATCAAGGCGATGATTGCCGCCGCCGCGGCAGACGGCCGCATTGACAGCGCCGAAAGCAGCGCCATCCTCAGCCAAATCGGTGGCGAAGACGCCGAAGCCCGCGCCTGGCTTGAGCAACAAATGCAAAACCCGCCGACGCCGCAACAAATCGGCGCCGCCGTCGGTAACGATCCGGCACTCGCCGCAGAAATCTACCTTGCCTCGCGTATCGTCTGCGGCGACCTTGACCGCAAGGAAATCGTCTATCTGCACGAACTCGCTGAAGCGCTGCACCTCGATGACGCGCTGGTGGAAAAACTGGAACACCAGGCAGGCTTCTGAAGCAAGAGCCTTTGCCCAAACAAAACCTGCCCGATACGGCGGGCTTTTATACATTTATATAACCGTATATATGGAGACCCCATGAAACCCGTAAACGTCGGCATTATCGGCCTGAGTGCCACAGGCGGCTGGGCGGCAATGGCGCATTACCCTGCGCTGCGCCAATTGCCCGAACAATTTGCCCTGAAAGGACTGACCGCCAGCAGCATGGCAAAAGCGCAACAATCCGCAGAAAAATACGGCGTGCCTTATTACAGCGACGATGCCGCCGCCCTTGCCGCCCGTGACGATATCAAATTGCTGGTGGTTGCCGTCAATTTGCCGCAACACCAGGCAATCATCGAACAAATAGCGCCTTTCGGCAAAGCCATTTATTGCGAATGGCCGCTGGGCATTCATCCCGGTGAGGCGCGCATCCTGCAACAAATCGCTGCACACCATAATTGCCGCACCTTTATCGGCCTGCAAGCACTGCATTCGCCCCATATCCAAAAACTCCGGCAAATCGTGAATGATCCGGCAAGTGGCAGACTGATTAGCTGCATTATCAGCGGCAGCAATCCGGCAGCGGGGCGCATGATAGATCCGCGCTATCTCTACGCACAAAATCAGGAAAATGGCGTCAATACCCTGACCATTCCCTTTGCGCATAGCCTCGCCGCCTTGCAATCCGTCTTTGGTACATTGCACGATATGCACGCCCTGACTGCCTGCCAGTATCCCGAAGTCATCCGCAAAGATACCGGCGAAACGGTCTCCCGCACCACCATCGACCACGTCCTCTTTCAGGGAAAAACCCAGGACGGCGGCCTGCTGAATATCGCCTATCGCGGCGGTGGCAGCGGCCTGCGCATGGAAATCGAATGCGAGCATCTGCAGCTCGTTGTCACCGCAAACAGCGGCCATCTCCAGTACGAACCGCTCACCATCGAAATCATCCGCGACGGACAAAGCGAAATCATCGCGCCTGAAGGCAATGCCGCCGACATCCTCGCCAATGCCTATCGCGCCGTTTGGCAGGATATGCGCCAGGGGACATATACCGTCCCCAATTTCGCCCACGCCGTCGCCCATCAACAATTGCTGTCCGAATTGGCGCAATAAAAAACACTATGGCCGCAGCACCATATCCATATGCGGAATATCATCTTCCAAATAAATCGCTGAAGTCGCCGCAAAACCAAAAGACTGATAAAACCGCTGCAAATACGTTTGCGCCTGTGCGTAAATCACCCGCTCCGGCCACTGTTGCCGGGCATACGCCAGCGCAAACGCGACCAAATCCCGCCCCAATTTTTGCGCCCGCCATTCGGGCATCACCAAAACCCGCCCCAAATGCACCGCATCAATATGCGGAATCAAACGGCAATACGCGGCAATCGCGTCCGCATCGCGGCGAAAAATATGCAAAGCCTGCACATCCGCCGCATCCACTTCCTGATACGCACATTGCTGCTCCACCACAAAAACCGCTACCCGCGCCTGATAAATTGCGTGCAATTCCGCCACGGACAAATCCGCAAAAGATTTCACCTGAAAATCCATAAAAGTCTCCCGATAAAAAGGGCGTATCAGCAATCGCCTGGATGGCAGCCCAGTCGGAAGGATGCTGTGCGCGGACTTCTTCGAGTAGCCGGATGGCACGCTCGCGCACTTCGGGGGTGTATTTTGGGGGTGCTGTTTTTTTCTTCATGGGAATATCCTCTCACAGATAGGGTTCCCTCCTAATTTCTTGGGGCGGTTCAGTATGTGGACGGCTGCCTGCATTGCCATTATCCAAAATGTAACGCGCAGCTTTGGTTGCTGCCCCGATGGAAAGCGATTCCAAAAAGAGCGCATGGGTAGGCGTCATGCTGTTTACACGCGAAATCATGACAAATGCTCGTTCCCAGAAATCTTTTTTATTATGGTGTTCCTTCAGGCGAGCCGTCAGATCGCCAGTCTGTCCGATATAGAGACGGGGCAAGCTGTCTTCGTCGCTATTACCGACAAGGAAATACAGAGCTACCTGTTTTGCTTCTGGCATTGCAAGAAATTCGTCCAGCAAAAGACGCGGAACTTCAAACAGGCGCACGGTGCGGGTGGTGATTTCGGCAATGCGCAGACCGCGCGGGTTGCCTTTGGGCAGATAGATTTGGATGGTTTGCGGATGTTGGCTCATGCAAGGCTCCTTTACACATTGGATAGATGGAAATTTTGCGGTGGTGCGCCGAGGCGCACCCTATGGCTGTCGTTTACATACAGGGTAGCGGCTATCGTGTATGTAAACGCTATCCCGTCTGCAACAAAATCTGGCTCAGGAACTCCTGCGCGCGCGGGTGTTGCGGATTCGTGAAGAAGTCTTCCGGGGTGGCGCGCTCCAGGATTTCGCCTTTGTCCATGAAGACGATACGGTCGGCGACGGTGCGGGCGAAGCCCATTTCGTGCGTCACCACCAGCATGGTGATTTGGCTGTTTTCCGCGAGTTCGATCATCACGTCCAGCACTTCTTTGATCATCTCCGGGTCCAGCGCCGAGGTCGGCTCGTCGAACAGCAGCACGTCGCAGTCCATGCACAGGGCGCGGGCGATGGCGACGCGCTGTTGTTGTCCGCCGGAGAGCTGGCCGGGGTATTTGTCCGCCTGGTCGCGGATGCCGACGCGCTCCAGGTATTGCCGCGCCACCGCTTCCGCCTGCGCGCGCGGCTGCTGGTTCACCCATACCGGGCCGAGGGTGAGGTTTTCGAGAATGGTCAGGTGCGGGAAGAGGTTGAACTGCTGGAAGACCATGCCGACTTTGCGCCGCAGGTCGCGCGTTTGCCGCACGCTGCCGTTCAGCACTTCGCCGTCAAGGCGGATTTCGCCTTCCTGATAGCTTTCCAGGCGGTTGATGCAGCGGATGAGCGTCGATTTGCCCGAGCCGGACGGGCCGCAGATAACGAGGCGCTCGCCCTTGGCGATGTCGAGGTTGATGTCTTTCAGGGCGTGGTATTTGCCGTACCATTTGTTGAGATGGCGGATGTTGATGGCGTCTGTCATGCGCGCTCCGGGGTGAAGTGGCGTTCGATGCGGTAACTGGTGTGGCTCATGCCGTAGCAGAGCAGGAAGTAAACGAGGGCGCAGAAGGCGTAACCTTCCATGCCATGCCCCAGCCAGGCGGGGTCTTGTCCGGCAGAGTGGACGATGCCGAGGAAATCGTACAGGCCGATGATGGAAACCAGCGTCGTGTCTTTGAACAGGCCGACGAAGGTGTTGGTAATGCCGGGGATGACGGTGGTCAGCGCTTGCGGCAGGATGACCAGGCGCATCTTCGCCCAGTAACCGAGGCCGAGGCTGTCCGCCGCTTCAAACTGGCCGCGCGGTATCGCTTGCAGACCGCCGCGCACCACTTCCGCCATGTAGGCCGAGGCAAAGAGGGCGACGCCAATCAGCGCGCGCATCAGGTTGTCGATATGCCAGGACGGCGGCAGGAAAAGCGGCAGCATGACGTTCGCCATAAACAGCACCGTAACCAGCGGCACGCCGCGCCACAGTTCGATGAAGGCGACGCAGACGCCGCGCAAAAACGGCATATCCGAGGTGCGACCAAGCGCCAGCAGCACGCCAAACGGCAGCGAGAACACCAGCCCGGCGGAGGCAACCACCAGCGTCAGCATCATCCCGCCCCAGAGGTTTGGCCGCACCTCTGGCAGGCCAAAGACGCCGCCGCGCAGCAGATACCACGACAGCACCGGCAACACGAACAGCGCAAACAGCAGCGCTAGCAGGCGTTTTTTCCCCTCGCAGCACCACAGCGCGAGGAAAGTCGCCGGAGTAATGCCGAGGAACAGCAGCCAGACGCGCCAGCGCTCGCTTTCCGGATAAAAGCCGTAGAGGAACTGGCTTAAGCGCACCTTGATGAATACCCAGCAGGCGCCGCCGGAAGTACAATCGGCGGCGGTCGAGCCGCGAAAATCCGCCTGCCACAGCGCCCAGTTGAAGAGCGGCGGCACGATGCGGTAAAGCGCGTACAGCGCCAGCACGGTCAAAACGGCGTGCAAGGGCGAGGCGAACAGATTACGGCGCAGCCAGCACCACAGGCCAAATTCCGAGGCGGGCGGCGGTCGGTCGGGCAAATACGAAAAATCACTCATCGTTCAACAATCCTGATGCGGCGGTTATAAAGCGTCATCGCCAGTGAAATCAACAGACTGATGGCGAGATACACCGCCATCGTCAGCCCGATAATCTCCACCGCGCGCCCGGTCTGATTGAGCGCGGTGCCGGTAAAGACCGAGACCAAATCGGGGTAGGCAATGGCGGTGGCGAGCGACGAATTCTTGACAATATTCAAAAACTGGCTGGTCATCGGCGGCACCATCACCCGCAGCGCCTGCGGCAAAATGACAAGACGCATCACCCGCGCCGGCGGCAGGCCGAGCGCTTCCGCCGCCTCGTACTGGCCGCGCGGCACCGAGGCAATGCCGCTGCGCACATACTCCGCAATATAAGAGGCACTATAAAGCGACAGTGCCAGCCACAGCGCCATCAACTCCGGCAACAGCGTCCCCCCGCCGCGAAAATTGAAACCCTGCAACAGCGGACGAGACAACTGCGACGGCTCCACCAACAGCGCAAACGCGGCAAGCGGCAGGCCAATCACCAGCAGCGCATACGCCCACCACAGGCGCAACACCTGGCCACTTTGCGCCTGACGGCGGCGGTTCCATCGCGCGAGCAGCGCGGCAAGAACGACGCCAACGGCACACAGCGCGAGCGCCGTTTGCAGCGCCGACTGCCACAACGGCGCAATCAGCGACAGCCCGCGATTACTCAACACCGCCAAGCAACCCGCCTCATCACAACCGAGGCGCAGCGTACTGGCGCGTGGCGCGGGCAACACCGCCAGCACGGCGAAATACCAGAAAAAAAGCTGCAACAACAACGGAATATTGCGGAACACCTCCACATACACCGCCGCCAGTTTGCGCAGCAGCCAATTACGCGACACCCGCAGCACGCCGACCACGACACCGATCAGCGTCGCCGCGACAATGGCGAGCAGCGACACCAAAAGCGTGTTCAAAAGGCCAATGACAAACAGCCAGCCATAACTGTCGCTCTCCTGATACGGCAACAAATGCTGACTGACCGCAAAACCGGCGGGGTTATCCAAAAAGGCAAAACTGAAAACCAGCCCGCGCGCCGCCATATTCGCCGCCGTATTGCGCCAAAGCATGACCGCGACGACGGCAATCAGCGCGAGCAGCAGGAGCTGAAACAGCGCCCGCCGGAAAGAAGCTGCATACCACATTAAAAAATACCTCAATAAAACGGCTCCCTCCCCCTGTGGGGGAGGGCTGGGGTGGGGTTCCTTGTTACTATCGCCGATGTTTCTTGAAACACCTTAAATAGGGTGCGCCCCGGCGCACCGCTTCCCAAAACAAACAAAACCCCGCCCACGAGGGGCAGGGAGATTCATGGCTACTACTGCCGATGCTGCCTGCATCAATGAGTAGGGTGGGTCTTGACCCACCCATGCAGAACATTTGACCCAAGCGGTGGGGCAAGCCCCACCCTACAGAAAAAACACCGCGGCGAACCCTCATCCACCCCTGCCCTCCAGCTTCGCCTCCAGCGCGGCAATGCGCGCCTCCGCCTGCGCGAGCAACTGCGCCTGCGCCTCGAACTCGCTGCGCGGTACCCAGTCAAACTGCGCCAGCTTGTCATCGAGCAGCGAACGCGCCGCCGCCTTCACCTCCGCCTGCACCGGGCGCAGCGAATCCGGCATTTTCTGCTCCAACTGATCCAGCAAAAAAGAAAAAGGGTTACTTTTCATCGCGTCCTCCGCTCATAGATAATGACAAATGCAGTTTAACACGAGAGGCAAACATGAAAAATTCACTCATCATCAGCGCTGCACTCCTCATATTCCCCACCGTTGCCCTTGCGGAAGGCGACCCCGCGCGCGGCAAGGCACTCACCGGCGCCTGTACCGCCTGCCACCAGGAAGACGGCAGCGGGCGTGACAACGGCACCAGCGCCGACGCCTGGCCGCGCCTTGCGGGCATCAACGCCGACTACCTCGCCGCCCAGCTTGCCGCCTACAAAAAAGGCGAGCGCCGCGCCGCCTCGATGAAAACCTTTGCGATGATGCTGGACGAAGGCAAGGCTGCCGACATCGCCGCCTACTACGCCGCATTACCGCCCGCCACCGCGAGCAACAGCACCACGGCGGACGCCGCCCAACTCGCGCGCGGCAAACAGCTCGCCGAGACGGGCGACCCCGACAAACAAATCAAACCCTGCCGCGAATGCCACGGCGCGGATAACCGCGGCGACGGCAAAATCCCCGCCATCACCGCCCAGCCCGCGCCCTACCTGCGCGCACAAATCACCGCGTGGAAACAGGGCGACCGCCCGAACGACAGCGCCGACCCGAAAGGAATGTTCCAGACCGCACGCCAACTGGACGACGCCGACAGTGCCGCCGTCGCCGCCTGGCTCTCAACACAGGCGCCGTAAGCCGTCCCGCGCACGTCGTGGTCTTCAGGTCGCATAGTGGAAGATAACCAGCGTCAAGATAACCATCAGCCAGGCAAAGCCCGCGAGCGGCACGCTTCCTTCCATACCAAGCAGAATCAGTTGCGCCAAGGCGGCGAGGAGCAGGAGATAGAGCGCCACGTTGGCGAGGGTGACGGCAAGGCGCAGCAGCCACACGGCGGCAGGGCGGTGCGGCTGTTGCGTCAGGCAGCGGCGCAAGGCGAAGGCGGACAGACAGAGCAGGTTGAGAAACGGCGCGCAGTGCTGGTTAAACGGCTCGCTGCCGCCATAAAGCACCAGGCTGGCAATGATACTGGCGGCGCCATCATTCAAGAAATCGCGGCGGACAGCGGGGTCGCTGGCGGGCAGGCGCAGCCAGCAGAGGACGACGGCAAACTGGCCGCAGAGCAGGGCAAGCGTGCGCGCGAGGGTGAAGCCGCCCTGCGGCAGGCTGGCGAGCAACAGGCAGGCAATGGCAAAACCGCAAATGCGGTCGCGCGGCACGGGCGGCGGCGGCCAGGCAAGAGAAATGGCGCATTTGGCGCGCAGCAAGATATGCCCGCCCAGCAGCGGCAGCCAGAAGGCGCACATCAGCACGGTGACTGGCGAAAGGCCCAGCAGGGCGGCATATTGCTGGCGGCTTTGGATGATGACAGCGGCGACGTTGGCAAGCGCAAACCACATCAGCAACCACGGCCACGGCACGGCCAGCGGGTTGGAATTGCGCAGCAGCGCGGCCAGTGGCGGCCAACAGGCGGCGTATTGCGCGGGCGGGATGTCGCCGCTGGCATGGCGCAGCTGTTGCCAGTCCCGCCAGACAAGGCCGCTGTCGTGGCGCAGCAGCCAGTCGCGCCGCAACTGCCACCAGCGGCGCAGCGCGCCTTGCTGTAGCCAGGCGGCAAGCGCCGGATAGTAGCGTGCCAACAGGGCATCGCGTGCGGCGGGGTTGCGGTCGCGGCGGATGCTTTCGGCAAGACGGTGACGGTCATTGCCGGGGATGGGGAGGTAGTGCGTTTGTACCCAGTCGCGGCTGTTGGGAAAATCGGCATCGGCAAGCAGCGTTTGTAGCGCCGTGGTGTAATCAAGGCGGAAATCAATGTTTTGTGTGGCGACGGTAGCCGCCTGTTTTTGCAGGGTCATCAGCAGCGCACCGTCGCTGTTGGCGCTTGCCCAGGCCGTTTGCAGCCGGGCAAGGAGTGCTGCCGGAGATTCGCTGCTTGCTGCCGGGCGATCAAGGTAACTGTGTGCGACGGGTTCGCGCTCACGCCCGGCAGGGCGCTCAAGATACGCGGTGTTTTCCGGCTCGCGCAGGATGACAACGTCTTCGGCTGACACATCGCCATCATCACAGGCCACATCCGGCGCGGGAGAGAAATGTTCGGCTGGCGGGGGCGTTACGAGTACGGCATCCGCATCGGTATCGCGGCAGCGTGCCAGTGCTTCCTCATAGGCGGCGCGGACGCGGCGGAATCCGGCCGGGTCGCGGTCGGGGCGGTGTTCGCGGATGCGGGCGGCATAGGCTTGTTTAATAAGGGTTTCGTCGGTGGTCGGCGCGATGCCGAGGGTTTGCCAGCAACTCATGGGCGTGTTGTATGGTGAGGATTGAAGGCCGCAGTTTGCCAGATTGCGCCCTTCCCCGCGACGCCGCCCGCCGCCTGCCGCCATGCTAAAATCCGCGTCATCTTTACTTCACCCGGAAACCGCCATGCACCAGCGTCTCTACATCGAAAAACGTCCCGAATTTGCCGACGACCACGCCCTCACCGAGCGCCTGAAAACCCGCCTCGACCTCGCCGGATTGCAGCGGGTGCGGCGGCTGGCCGTGTATGACCTCTACGACTGCCCGGAGGCGCTGTTGCCTGCTGCCATCAGCCGCGTGTTCAGCGACCCGGTGAGTGATGAGGTGCGCGACGCCCTGCCCAAGGCGGATTTCACCCTCGTCATTGAGCCGCTGCCGGGGCAGTTCGACCAGCGCGCCGACTCCGCCATGCAATGCCTGCGCCTGCTCGATGACGCCTTCGCGCCGACGGTCGTTACCAGCGCACAAGCCTGGCTGTTTGAGGGCGAGCTGGACGACGCCGCGCGCGCTAAGCTGCGCCAGCATTTGATTAACCCCATCGAGTGCCGCGAGAAGAATCTGGCGGAAACGGCGCTGCCGCCGCATCAGCCCGCCGCACCGGTGCCGCGTTACGACGGCTTCAACGCGCTCGACGCCGACGGCCTTGCCGCCTGGCACGCCGCACAAGGCCTCGCCATGACGCTTGCCGATTTGCAGCTCGTACAAAAATACTTCCAGCAAGAACAGCGCGAGCCAAGCGAAACGGAAATCCGCGTGCTGGATACCTACTGGTCCGACCACTGCCGCCACACGACCTTTGCCACCGCCCTGCACGGCATCGAGTTCCCACAGACGGATTTCGGCGCGGCACTCGCCGCCGATTTCGCCGGTTACGAGGCGCAGCGGCAGGCGGTTTATGGCGAGCGCGCCGCTGCCCGCCCTTATACGCTGATGGATTTGGCAACCATCGACGCCAAATACCAGCGCGCCCAAGGCGGTTTGCAGGACGTGGAAATATCGGCCGAAGTGAACGCCTGCTCCGTTTACATTGACGTCGATGAAGACGGGCAAACGCGCCCGTGGCTGCTGCAATTCAAAAACGAAACGCACAACCACCCGACCGAAATCGAACCCTACGGCGGGGCGGCGACCTGCATCGGCGGTGCCATCCGCGACCCGCTCTCCGGCCGCGCCTACGTCTATCAGGCGCTGCGCCTCTCCGGCAGCGCCGACCCGCGCGAACCCTACGCCGCCACCCTGCCCGGCAAACTGCCGCAGGCCGTCATCGCCGAAGGTGCGGCGGCGGGCGCCTCGTCCTACGGCAACCAGATCGGCCTCGCCACCGGGCAAATCGTCGAGTACTACCACGAAGGCTTCAAAGCCAAACACATGGAAGTCGGCGCCGTCGTCGCTGCCGT
>ERZ773010.1468-NODE-1468-length-14732-cov-3.197179_pt1 | contig 14732 bp, 12 predicted proteins | sample MGYA00580842_ERZ773010 | MGnify/ENA primary metagenome ERZ773010 (study PRJEB29015, sample SAMEA2737982) | human oral metagenome | biome: human oral; feature: human-associated habitat; material: dental | place: China | collected 2107 ...
TTTTTCGTATGGATTGAACGTCCTTGTCGTGATTGTCGGGTTGACTTTATTCATCGGATTTAAGTTGCGATTCATTCAACGTTAATACAATCCCAGAAAATGAAATACTATCTTCAAACGACAAAACATACACTCTACACTTTTTAATAGCCTTCAAACCTACAAATTTTACCAGTTAAGAGCCTCCGGGAATTTGGACACAACCCAAATCTTTGAGAAAATGTAGCTATGATGTATAAGCTGAAGATCAATAGCAGGCAGCTCATCAACGCATTCAGCCTCGGACAAGCTCCTGGAAATTCGTGACCAAATCACCTAGAGTGCGGATGCGTACAAGCATGCCATTGAGCCACCTGATATGACACCCGCGGCGCCCTGACTCACTTCAATATTAATTCAAATAAACCCCAAAATGACCCTCTCAAAAGAACCTTATCTTTCCGAGCCATGGAAAATCCGTTTTTGGTCTATATTCATCGGCCAAGCGTTTTCTTTGATAGGATCCGGGCTTACTCAGTTCGTGCTCATCTGGTGGATTACCGACACCACCGGAAGTGTCGCTGCACTCGGTCGCGCCGGGCTTGCAGCAAGTGTGCCAATGGCGCTTCTCGGCCCGATTGGAGGGGTTTTTGCTGACCGGTATAGCCGTCAGCTCATCATGGCCGTATCAGACTTGGTCAGTGCTGCCTGCATGGTTGTATTGATGGTGCGGTTTCAGCTAGGAACGCCAAATCTTGAAGAGATTTACACGATGATTGCGATACGAAGTGCCATGCAGGCATTTCAGATACCCGCTTCCACCGCAAGCATGGCAATGCTCGTTCCGTCTGATTTTCTTCCTAGGGCGGCCGGTCTTAACCAGATGATGCAAGGGGTCACCGTCATTGGTGCGGCCCCCCTTGGGGCTTTCGTCATGAGTATCATGCCGGTGGGGTGGGCCCTTGGAATCGATGTACTGACCGCTGCTATTGGTATAACGCCCCTTCTTTTTGTATCCATCCCTCAGAAGCTGTCAGGCAGCCGCGGTGAGAGAATCTGGCACAATCTGAGGGACGGCATAAACGCAGTGTGCTACGACCGACCGTTGAGAACTCTTTATGTGCTGGCTACCTTTGCGGTTCTTACGTTCTCACCGCTTTCAACTATGATTCCAGTTCTGGTCAAGAACTATTTTGGTGGCGGCGCCTCCGACGTAGCCATGCTCGAAAGTTCGTTTGGTATTGGAATGATTTTTGGGGGAGGCATCATTGCGTGGATTGCCCCAGCAAGAAAGATGCTGTGGGTTCTTGTTTGCTTTACGTTGACATGCTTTCTGATGTCTGTCTTGGCAGTCGTTCCTCATAATCTGTTCTGGCTGGCTGTCGCAGTTTTCTTTGTCAGTTCCATGATCAACATGATGGGGTACTCATCATTGATGGCTCTACTGCAGTCAACGATTCCAAATGCCATTCAGGGTCGTGTTCTTTCGTTGTTTAGCACAGTGACGGCAATTGCGTCGCCGTTCGGGCTTGCACTGGCAACCCCCCTGGGTGAGTTCATTGGTATCCAGAACCTTTATATTCTTTTTGGCGTTTCTGGCGGACTTGTCGTTTTTTCCGGATTCATTTTCAATTCAGTTTTCGACCTTGATCACCGCTCCATTGAGGACCAAGTCGAAGTTCACGGAAAACAAAATTCTGGAAACCTTGCAGGAAGCTGAGTCGGTATCCCACAGCGATTTCTATTCCATTGGGGTGGATCATCCACCCCGATTGCCTTTATTCACCTTCCATCGTCCCATCCCATTGAAAAACTACCCATCCCGCATGGCCGGCATGACAGCAACCGAGACAGCGACATTACGTAGTCGGTCCTGCAAAATCCAATACCGCCCGTTTCCAACCTAAGGAAAGTCTGAGCAAGCCCCTCTCAGGGCATAAAACGAGGCCTACCGCTTTCGCCTGACGAAGACCTGGCCTCAAACAGGGCCATGACCTCTTATGATCAGGCCGCCTTGGCGGTCACAGCGCCCTTCATGGGCGCACCTCGGGTGTCATTTTCATCAGTTCCTTTCGTACCATCCACAGGTTGCCCAGTGCAAACAGCGTCATCAGCTAGGCTGTGTTCTTGGCCAGTAAGCATCCGCCCAACCCCACCTTGACGCCAGCCACCGCAGCGGTTCCCTCATAAGGAAGGAAGGGGCGTGTGTGGCGGCCTCCTCGGGCCCGCTCAGCCCTGTGCCGGCCGCCAGTTATGCGGCAGCAGCTCGCCAATGTCCTTGTGCTTTGTTATCGGCAGACGCGTGAGCACGTCCTTCAGGAGGCGTACGGGTCATGCCCGTTGAGCACGGCTGACTGGATCAGGCTCATGACGGCAGCCGCGCGCTGGCCGGCCCGCAGTGATCCGGCAAAGAGCCAGTTCTTGCGGCCCAGCGCAACAGGGCGCACGAGGTTCTCGCAGTGATTGTTGTCGATCACTGCATGGCCGTCGTCCACATAGCGTGTCAGGGCCTGCCAACGTCTGAGGCTGTAGTCGACGGCGTTGGCAATGGCGCTGCCGGGTGGCACGAGTTCGCGCTGCTGCTTGAGCCACACATGCAGCGCATCCAGAATCGGTACGGCGCGCTTCTGTCGCAGCCTTCGCCGATCGTCAGCCTTGAGCCGCCCGGCCTTGCGCTCAATGCGGTACAGCGCCTTGATGCTGTCCAGGGCGTGCCCGGCCACCGGGCTTTTGTTGCTGGCAAAGACCTCGAAGAACTTGCACCGGGCGTGCGCCATGCAGCCCAGTACGGTGATTCCCTGGTCAAAGCAGGCCTTGTAGCCGGCGTAGTCATCGTAGATCAGCTTGCTTTGCCAGTCGCCCAGGAAGGTGCGGCAGTGTTGGCCCGAGCGGCTCTCGGTCAGATCGTAGACCACGGCCTTGAGATCATCGTACCGGGTGCTGGCATATACCCATAGGTAGGCGCGATGCGAGCCGGCCTTGTCCTTTCTGTGCTTGAGCACCTGCAGTGCGGTCTCGTCGGCATGCAGGATGTCGCACTTCATCAGCTCGGCCTTCAGGGCATCGACCAGTGGCTGCAGCTGCACGCCGCACTGGCCCACCCAGTCGCTGAGCGTGGAGATGGGCAGCGTCACGCCCTGCCGGGCGTAGATGCCCTGCAGGCGGTTCAGGGGCAGGTGATCGCCGAACTTGGACACCAGCACATGGGCCAGCAGCCCCGGGGCGGCGATGCCCTTGTCGATGACGTGAGGCGGCATCTCCTTCTGGGTGATGCGCTCGCACTGGCGACACAGCCAGCGGCCCCGCAGGTGGCGCTCGACCGAGAAGACGCCGGGCACGTATTCGAGTTTCTCGGTGGCGTCCTCGCCGATGCGTTCGAGCCGGCAGCCGCACGCGCAGTTCAAGTCTTCGGGATCATGACGGATCTCGGCGCGGCAGCGTCTCAGGCAGCGGCAGACGCCGGGGCTGGCGTGTTCCCGGGGCCTGTTTCGGGGTGACGATGCGGTCGAGCTCGGCCTCAATGGCCGCTGCATCGGCCAGAGTGTCTTCCTCGAAGAGGCGGAACTGGGTGGCGTCGAGCTGCTCGCTGACGCGCCCGAAGCGAATCCGGCGCAGATAGCCCAGCTCGAACTGGAGCTTGTCGACCAGGATGTCGCGCGTGCGGATCTCTTCGTCTTTTGCGCGAATCTGCTCGTCGCGCACGTGCAGCTGCTGCATCAGCTCGGCAGCCAGGCTGCGCAGCTGATGCTCATCAAGACTTGCAAGATCGGCGACATCGTTCATGCCCGGCAGTGTGCCAGAAACCGTGGCCGGGCGTATTGCCGCGCTGTCCTGACTGTATGATCTGCAAGGCTGCAGCCTCGGGTGACGGCTGCGCCCCGGTGCTGCTGCTGTACACCGTGGTAACGGCTACAGCCAACTACCGCTACACCACCGAGATCGCCCCCTGCGATCCCACCCGTTGCCAGGCAATGCCCAGCACCAGGGCCTGGAACTGCTCGGCATCGAGCTGAAAGTGCGCCTGCTGGCCTGCAGCCGCCCAGACAAAGCGTCCCCGGTTGAGCCCGCGCAGCGCCATCCAGACGCCCACGCCATCATGCACCAGGACCTTCATGCGCGTGGCTCGCCGGTTGGCAAAGCAGTACGCCTGATGGGGCTGCGCACTGCCGAACACCTCGATGATCCGTGCCAGCATCCGGTCAGCACCACTGCGCATGTCCAGTGCCTCGGTGGCCAGCCAGATCCGTTCGACCCGGATCATGACAGCAGCGCCGACAGCCACACCCCGCACTCACGGGCAGCATGGGCCGGCCATTCGATCGTCAGCTGCTGGGCATCGCGCCGGATCTCGATGTGGATGTGGCTGCCGGCCTCGGTGCGGCCACCAGCTCCGCTCGGGATATCGATCGGGATGAAGGCGGGTTGCCGTGGCCAGGGAGACTGCTGCATGTCGGCAGCAACACCCGGTGCCGGATCACCGGAGGCCTCAACTGGCCCGGCCTCTTCAAGCCAGCGCCGCAGGGTCGGCACGGAAACGCCGTTCTCCTGGGCCACGGCAGCGATCAGGACGCCCGGCTGGCTGCATCGCTCGATGAGATGGGCCTTGAAGGCCGGGCTGTAGCGCCGGCCCCTGCGGCTTGGGTTGAAGATTGACTTCGGCATGGTGTCCTCCCGCTTGATGATTGGCGTCCCGCATGGACGCTTGCGGAGGATTCTTCCTGCCTGATCAGGGGTGATTCAAGGTGGGGTTGGGCGGATGGTTACACCCGGATGCCTGGAAACGCCATTACCTCGACGCCGGCTACCTCAACAGCGATCCACGCATCGCCCAGGCGCGTCAGGGTACCGGCCCCTTTCTCTGGAACGAAGCGCTGGTCGTGGCGACGCCCGAATTGTGGGGCGCCATGCTGCATTACGGTCTGCACCAGGGGTTCACACTCTCCGTCATCGACCAGCCGCCGGGCATCAGCATGCTGTCGCTGATCCGTAGTGGCCAGCGACCGATCGCGGTGGCCGAAGTGCTGCACACGCAGTGCGATGTTCAGCGCCTTGCACGTCTGACCCATGACATCGTCGGGCGTTGGGTCTGCCAGCGCCAGGCAGCCAGGCTGCCCAATCTCACGGTCCGGGAGGTCGAGGTGCTGCAATGGACGGCCGACGGAAAGTCGGCGCAGGATATCGCCGACATTCTCGAACTCTCCAAGAACACCATCGACTTTCATATCAAAAATTCGGTACACAAGCTGAATGCCCCCAACAAGACGGCTGCCGTCACCCGCGCCGCCTTGCTGGGCCTGCTGTTCTGAGTACCGCGAGGTCCACCAAAATTGGCAGTAGGTACTGCCCCCAAAAAAGGTACTGTAAACCTTAGACCTGTCAAAAAGGTCAGTCCAGAGCCTCCCTCGCGGGGATCATGATCTTCTTCGCGGGGGAGGGAACCTGGACCTCCCCGGCGAAGACATTTCCGGACGGTTATGCTTCTTCGTGCCGGAAAGAACAGGGTTCATCTCTCCAGCTGGCCTGAATACAGGGTTGAACGGCCTTGAAGGAGCTGCGTGGATACATGAACAAATGGGTGGACGAACTGCTGACGCTGATCATCGAGCCGAGCCCCTCCGAGGAGCGGATCTCGATCTGTCTGGCCGAAGCGGTCCATACGCTTGGTTTCCGGTATTACCATTTCGTCTACCGGAAGGTTCTTCCCCTCAGTCAGGAGAGGGTACGCTGGCTCAGCAATTATCCACTGGCGTGGCGAAAGCGTTATGCTCAGAAGAACTACTTCTGCATTGATCCGCGGATCAAGCTCGCCAGAAGCACCGAAGAGCTGATCGTCTGGAACGACCAGCTGTTCGTCGACACGCCCCAGCTCTGGCGTGAATGTCGTGAACATGGGCTACGTCATGGCGTGACGCAATCCGTGCTGAACGGAGCGGGTGGGCTCGGCATGTTGTCACTGGCCCGGCGTCATCCGCCCATCTCCCGGGCAGAGCTGAAGAGCAACCGCCAGAACATACGCACCCTGACGCAGTTGACGCTGCGGATTCTCTCCCGGATCTACCACAACGAGGCCACGGCGTCCCTGCCACCCCTGAGCGACCGGGAGGCAGAGATCCTGCGCTGGAGCGCGGACGGAAAATCTGCACGCGACATCGCGGAGATACTGGACATCTCCAAGAATACGGTCGACTTCCACATCAAGAACTCGGTGCAGAAACTTCAGGTGCCAAATAAAACGGCCGCCGTAGCCCGTGCCGTGCTGCTTGGGCTGTTGCGCTGACCACCATATTTACCAGTGGATTTGCGCCCCTGGAAGCAGATAACTTCTCCCTGACATGACGTGAACGCGACAGGAGTGAATCTGCATGAGCATGAACTGGCTGCTCGGCCTGCGGGCATCACGCACCCATCGTGCATCCACCGACGCGAAGATTGTCGGTGTAGTCGGCTGCGCGACGCATGTGCAGGGGGGCGATGACAGCCACGTTTCCCTTAGGATGGTTCTTCCCTGCGCGGCGCGCGTGGGATCGCTCAGCAGCCATCCAGGGGTACGGCGAGAGCGTCGTAGCAAACCAGACCATCTGCGCACCGACCCGAGAATCCGGCGTACAAGTGCATCGGACACACTGCCTCGTGGGGTAGCCGCCAGCCAGGGGATGCGCTGAAGGTGAAAAATGCTCATGAAAAGCGTCTCGTGGTGGCGTGTTCTGCCGTACTGACAGCGTGCGTCATAGTGAGTGGCTGCACAGCGATTGGCCCCGACTATCAACCACCCAAAACACGAATTCCTGACACCTGGACGGCCCCGATACCGCATGGTGGAGAACTGGCAGCGTTGCAGGACTGGTGGGCACAGTTCGAGGATCAGACCCTGATCAATCTGATCGAGGCAGCCGAAGCCGACAGCCCCAGCCTGCAGCGTGCGCTTGCCAGCATCGACAGCGCCCGGGCGAATCTGGGCACCGCTGAATCCGCGCGATGGCCGACGTTGAACGGCACGGGACGTGTGAACCGCACGCGGAAACTGGGTTCCGCCGGTGGTTCAGGCGGTGCGCTCGGCATGACAGCTGGGCAGGACAGCATCACGGCGACCTATGGCACGCGATCGGTGGGCTTCGATACGTCCTGGGAACTGGATCTGTTCGGCAAGGCACGGCGCAATGCCGAGGCAGCAGAGGCACGGCTTGCTGCTCAGACACATGATTGGCATGAGGCACGGGTATCCCTGGCGGCCGAAGTGGCCGACACCTATGTGCAGTACCGGGGCTGTCAGTTGCTGGTCGACGTGTATCAGCAGGAACTGACGTCCATGGAGACAACGGATCGTGCGACACGACAGTCCGTTGCTGCCGGTTTCACCTCGGCTGCCGATGGCTCGCGCACACGAGCCAGCATGGCCGGTACGCAATCGAAGCTCGAGGCGCAGCAGGTGAGCTGCCGTCTGCTGATGACAGCGCTGCAGTCGCTGACCGGCATTGCACCGGACACACTGTCCGGATGGCTGGCACAACCTGCGGACCACCTGCCCAAGCCTCGAGCCTTTCGTATCGACCGGGTACCCGCTGACGCCCTGCGTCAGCGGCCCGATGTTGCGGCGCTCGAACGTCGTCTGGCAGCCACCAGTGCCGAGATCGGGGCTGCCAAGGCCGATCTCTATCCCGGTCTGTCCTTGTCAGGAGATATTGCGCTGACGACGTACAGCCTACTTTCCTCATCGGTACGGACATGGTCCTTTGGGCCCGCGCTGACGCTTCCGATCTTTGACGGCGGCAGACGGCGTGCGGTCGTCAGGCGTGCCGAAGCGGGCTATCGGATCGCCTATGCCGACTGGCGTCAGGGCGTGAAAAAAGCCGTCAGGGAGATCGAGGAAGCGTTGGTCAATCTTGATGGTGCCAACCGGCGTCGTAGCAAGGCTGCCGAGGCTGCGGCCATGCATCAGGCCTACTATGAGTCGGTTCAGGCGCAATGGCAGGAAGGTGGCCGCACCCTGCTGGAGCTGGAAGACGCGCGCCGTTTGGCGCTGGAGGCGGAGGTCGAGCACCTTGGCCTGCTTCGCGACCAGGTTCAGTACTGGGTCGCACTGTACAAGGCGATCGGCGGAGGATGGTCTGCCGAGTCAATCAAGGACGAGGCAGTACCTCACAAGGTAAGGCCTCGATCAAGCAGCGCTACGGGCTGATAGAGCCCGGAGCATTCTATTTCCATACCTGCTTCTCTCATGAGCAAATCGATACGGATCCTGCTTGCTGTCATTCTGCTGCTGCTGGTGGTTGCCACGACTGTCGTACTGACCCAGCCAGAGCTCTTGAAATCTTCCTCTGCTCCCCCAACCGATCCGTCCCAGGCCGGGGAAGCGGAGCAAAAGCCTGCGGATGCCACGCAGAACGAGGCACAACCGGTCATGACCGTCACGATAGAGTCGCCTCGACAGATGGAACTGGCAGTCCGGTTGCCGCTGGATGGAGATGTAGCCGCTTGGGAGGAGGCCACCCTGGCGTCCGAGATCAATGGCCAGCAACTTGTCGAACTGTTGGCGAACGTTGGAGACCGTGTCGAGAAGGGTCAGGTGCTGGCCCGATTCTCGGCGATCACGACACAGTCCGAGGTCACGCGCGCCAAGGCCGCCCTAGCGGAATCCAGGGCGGCACTGGTCGAGGCTGAAAGCAATGCCCAGCGTGCAACCCGCCTGCGGAAAAGCGGATCCATCAGTACGCAGCAGATCATTCAGTATCAGGTCGCGGCCAGAACCGCCAGGGCCAGGTTGCGCTCGGCACGTGCGGCCTTGTCCGCCCAGCAGGAGAATCTTCGCTTCACCGCTCTGCGAGCACCGGACACGGGGGTGATCTCGGCGCGCACTGCCACCGTGGGTGCCGTGCCTGCTGTGGGTAGCGAGCTGTTCAGGATGATCAGGCAGGGCCGTCTGGAATGGCGTGCCGAGGTCATGGCGAGTGATCTTGCACGCATTTCGATCGGAGACGAAGCCGATATTCACCTGCCGGGAAAACAGCGTATCAGAGCGCAGGTGCGCGCAATCGGGCCGTCTGTCGATACCGGGACCCGTACGGCGTTGGTCTATTTCGATCTTCCTGCGGAGCCTTCGTTGCACACGGGCATGTTTCTGGGGGGAGAGCTGCTGCTGGGAAAAAGTCAGGCCACGACACTTCCGCTGCAGGCGGTGGTGTCCCGGGACGGGTTCAATTACGTCTATCGCCTGGATAAGGACGACCGGGTACGGCGCGTGAAAGTGAAGACCGGGCGTCACGCGGGTGATAGGGTCGAGGCACGCGCCGAGCCACCGAATCGCCTGCAGGATGCGGATCGGATCGTGGTGCAGGGGGCAGGCTTTCTGTCGGAAGGGGACAGGGTCCGGATCGTGGCTGATTCGGCTGCACACCCGTCATCGACGGGTGATGGAAACCCGGTTCACTCCTTGTCCCACTGAGGCGTCTGCACATGAAGAACCTGTCCGCGTGGTCGATCCGCAATCCGCTCATCGTACTCGTGCTGTTTCTGCTACTGACGGTATCCGGGCTTGTATCCTTTGGCTTCATGCGGGTGCAGAATCAACCCGACATGGACATGCCCATGGTGACGATCACTGCATCGCTGCCAGGGGCAACGCCCGGGCAGCTGGAGAATGATGTTGCCCGAAAGATCGAGAACGCCCTGGTCGATGTACAGGGAGTCCGACACATCAACACCAGCATCTCGGATGGTGCTGTCGCACTTTCTGTTCAGTTCCAGCTGGAGAAGCCTTTGCAGGAAGCGCTGGACGAAGTCCGTTCGACGGTCCAGGGGGTTCGTTCGGATCTTCCAGCTGCAGTGCCGGACCCTGTTGTGTCGAAGGTCGAGCTGGCAAGCATGCCTGTTCTAGCCTTCACCGTGCAGTCTCCCGCCATGGATCAGGAGGCTCTGTCCTGGTATGTGGACGATGAGCTGAGTCGCAGGCTTCTGGCCCTGCCAGGTGTCGCCAAGGTTACCCGTGTCGGGGGTGTCGATCGGCAGATACATATCGATCTGGATCCGCAGAGGATTCGTGCGCTTGGCCTAACGGTTGCAGAGGTGTCTCAGCAGATCAGTGCAACCGAGGTCGAAAGCGGTAGCGGCACGGCCGAGCTTGCGGATGCTGAGCAACCGATACGGCTGATTGCCCGTGCCAGGAATGCCGAGGCCTTGAAACAGGTGACGCTGTCGTTGTCTAATCAGCGGCGTGTGCGCCTTGGTGATATTGCCGTCATCAGCGATTCGACGGCAAAACGCAGCGCCTCGGCCTGGATGAACGAGCAGCAAGTCGTTGGCTTCGAGGTCAGCAGAACCCGGAACGGTGGCGAGATCGAGGTTGGCAAGGTTGTTCGGGAGAGCATTCGGCAACTCGGGCTGGAGCGTCCTGATCTGACGTTCACCGAGTCGATGGATCTGGTGAGCTATGTTCAGGAGCAGTACGATGCCTCGATGCAGCTGCTGTATGAAGGGGCGCTGCTGGCGGTGCTGGTTGTCTGGCTGTTCCTGAGGGACTGGCGGGCCACCTTCATTGCGGCGTTGGCACTGCCTCTATCCGTTCTCCCCGCCTTTGCCGGCATGTATCTGCTGGGTTTTACGCTGAACAGTGTGACCCTGCTGGCGCTGTCGCTTGTTATCGGTCTGCTTGTCGATGATGCCATCGTCGAGATCGAGAACATCGTTCGTCACCTTCGAATGGGAAAGACGCCCTGGCAGGCAGCGATGGAGGCGGCGGATGAGATTGGCCTCGCGGTGGTTGCCACCACCTTTGCCCTGATCGCGGTCTTCCTGCCCACGGCCTTCATGAGTGGCGTGGTGGGGCGTTTCTTCATGCAGTTTGGCTGGACGGCGATACTGGCAGTGTTTGCATCCCTGCTGGTTGCTCGCATGCTCACCCCACTGATGGCCGCCTACATGCTCAAACCGATGATCGATCAGGAGAAGGATCCGCGATGGCTTCGCATGTACATGCGGTGTGCGCAATGGGCGCTTCGACATCGATTTCAGACCCTGCTGTACGCAACACTTCTGTTCATCGGTTCGCTAGGACTGGTCTCCTTCCTCAAGACATCCTTCATTCCGCCTGATGACAATGATCAGACCCAGGTGACCCTGACACTTCCCCCGGGATCGAGCATCGAGCACACGGAACGCAGCGCAGCGCTTACACGACATCTGCTGATGCAGAACCCTGATATCGAAAGCGTGTACACGACGGTGGGAGCCAACGCCTTTGAAGCGGGAACGGGTACGGGTACCGGTTCACAGAGCGGCGTCAACCAGGCCATTCTGATCATCCGGATGAAAGCGCGTGGAAATCGACCGGTCAAGCAGAAGGTCGAGGCCGCCATTCGCGAGACGCTCAAACAGGTGCCCGGCGTGCGTGTGAGCATTGGTCTGGGCAACACCGGAAACAAGTACACACTTTCGGTGTCAGGTTCGGACGAGCAGATCCTGTCAAGTTCTGCCAGACAGCTTGAGAAGGCGTTACGCGACATGCCGAGCCTGGGAACCGGAACGATCGTCTCCAGTGAGAATCAGGTCCAGCCCGAGATCATCGTGCGCCCCCATCCCGAGAAGGCGGCAGCGTTGGGGGTCAGCCCTCAGGCGATCTCTGACGCCTTGCGGTTGGCCACGCAGGGAGACTACGAACAGTCCTTGCCCAAGCTGAATCTCGATACGCGGCAAGTGCCGATCATCACGCGCCTCGCTCCAGGATCTCGTCATGACCTTGAAGCCCTGCGACGCATCACGGTTCAAGGCACGGATGGCGCGGTCATGCTGGGAGAGCTCGCGTCGGTGGAACTGGGCGGAGGGCCCTCCCTCATCACCCGCTACGACCGGCAACGTAACATCAATCTGGATATCGAGTTGGGCGAGAAAGGTCTAGGTGAGGTGGCCACCCAGGTGAGCGGCTTGATCAGTAAGAGTCAGCTGCCAGCTGGAATCAAGGTGCAACCCGCTGGAGATGCCGAGATGATGCAGGAGCTGTTCGTCAGTTTCATCCTCGCGATGATGGCCGGCATCCTGTGCATCTACCTGGTGTTGTTGCTCCTGTTCAAGGATGTACTGCATCCTGCCACTATCCTGTCGGCGCTTCCTCTGGCGATAGGGGGATCGTTTGTCGGATTGCTGCTGGGAGGCAATGATCTTTCGATGCCGGCGCTTATCGGGCTGATCATGCTGATGGGCATCGTGTCGAAGAACTCGATCCTTCTGGTCGAGTACGCCATCGTTGCCCGCCGAGATCAGGGCATGAACCGTTGGGAAGCGCTGATGGACGCTTGTCACAAGCGGGCACGGCCGATCATCATGACCACGGTGGCCATGGGCGCCGGGATGCTGCCGATCATCATCGGCTCAGACTCGACCGACAGCAGTTTCCGCAGTCCAATGGCATTGTCGGTGTTCGGCGGGCTGATCACGTCGACGGCGCTCAGTCTGCTGGTGGTGCCTGCGGTATTCACCTATGTGGATGACATGGAGCAGCGTCTGAAACGCCTGTTCGTGCGCAGATTCCGATCCGGAGGTTCAGGCCATGAGTGATGTGCCCGTGCTGCCTGCGTGATCGATTCGAGACCTCCTGCTTGGGGCATATTACGCTTCTCGATGGACTCGTTCATTCAACGCAAGTTTGTTCATGAATACTTCGATTGGCTCAGACGTGGAGTCTGGAGTCATGCAAAGCACCCCCCTGGAACGTAGCTCCTGGAAAGCGCGTTTTTGGCTGGTTTTCATTGGCCAACATCTCTCATTGTTGGGGTCGGCGGTGACTCAGTTCGTGCTGATCTGGTGGATTACCGACAAAACAGCCGACATATCCGCATTGGGAGTGGCAAGCATGGCGGCACTCCTGCCGCAAGCGGTGCTTGGGCCCGTAGGGGGCGTACTGGCAGATCGCTATTGTCGACAGACGATCATGATGCTCTCTGACGTTGTCAGTGCATCTGGCATGCTTGTCATCATCGCATTGTTCCAGTCTGATCGCGTGGAACTGTGGCATATCTATGTGATGATGGCGCTCCGAAGCGCCATGCAAGCTTTTCAACAGCCGGCGGCAATGGCCAGCGTTGCCATGCTGGTGCCTGCGTCCTTCCTGACACGGGCTGTGGGACTTGGGCAGTCCTTGTAGGGCGTGACGCTCATCGGCGCGGCACCCCTGGGAGCCTTGGTGATGTCGATCATGCCCATCGGATGGGCGCTGGGCATAGACATACTGACAGCGTCTTTGGGATGCATTCCTTTGCTGCTCTTCACCATCCCGCAGATCAAGCTGCGCCCTCAGGAACGACCCGGATTGCTGGATCAGTTCATGGAAGGTCTGAGAACGGTCTGGGCAAACAGCGGGCTTCGGCAGCTGTATGCACTAATGGCGGCTACTGCGCTGGTCATCATGCCGCTCTTCACACTGGTGCCGATGCTGGTGAAGGTTCATTTCGGAGGAGGAGCGCCGCAAGTTGCGCTGCTTGAAAGCCTCGCGGGAATTGGAATGATCATTGGGGGAGGCATTGTTTCGGCTGTTGCTCCCGTCAGGAAGATTCCCTGGATTCTCGGAGGATTTCTTGGGGCTTGTCTGCTCATCGCGATGGCATCCGGGGTTCCGAGGGGATTTTTCTGGTTGGCCTGCATTTTCTGGGTGAGCGCAGCTTTTGCCAATATTCTTGCAAATAGCGCACTCATGGCACTTCTGCAATCCAGCGTGCCGAACCACGTTCAGGGAAGGGTCATTTCGTTGTTGACGACATTGCTCGGCCTGGCTGCGCCATTGGGTTTGGTTGTGGCAACCCCATTGGGTGAGCGCATTGGCACAAGATGGCTTTTTGTGACCTTGGGGGGATTGGGAGCGACTGTCGTTGCCCTTGGGTTTCTTTCTTCGTCCATACGAACCATGGAGCAGAAGGCGAGGCAGTAGTGTTGCGGTAATTGGTAGGTTTGTTCGTGGCAAAGCTGTGTGAGAATGATCATGTATCTTGGTCTACTCCACATCTTGTTCGGTCATGAAAAGCCTTCGCACGGATTTGCCAAATCACCAATCAAGAAAAGAAAGCTTTGGAGGCTTGAGTTTCAGCGCTTTCCAATCCGATCATGACCCTTCAGAAGAGCGTTTTTCAGATCGTCAGGTGAGCGATCAGCTCGACGCACAGCTGTCGTTCTGGCAGGAGACGCTGACAGGTGCGCCGACGCTGCTGGCGCTGCCGACCGACCGGCTGCGGCCTGCGGTGCAGCGCTATGAGGGCGCGGCCATCGAATTCAGTCTGGACAAAGAGGTGAGTGATGGTCTCAGTGCCTTGGCGCGCAAGCACGGGGCAACGGTGTTCATGGTGCTGCAGGCAGGGTGGTCGGTGCTGATGGGGCGGCTCAGCGGGCAGGATGATGTGGTGATCGGCACACCGGTGGCCAACCGTCGGCGCAGCAAGCTTGAAGGGCTGGTCGGCTTCTTCGTCAATACGCTGGCGCTGCGTACACGGCTCCAGCCGCAACAGACGGTGGCGGAGCTGATCGAAGAGGTCAGGGAGAGGACGCTGGCGGCCTATGGGCATCAGGACGTTCCGTTCGAGCAGGTGGTGGAGGTGCTCAGGCCTGAGCGCAGCCTGAGCTACAGCCCGGTGTTCCAGACGATGCTGGTGTTGCAGAACACGCCGGATGCCGAGCTGTCGCTGGCGGGGCTGAGCCTGTCACCAGAGCCGCTGACGTACGAGCGCACGCACGTTGATCTGACGCTGTCGCTGCACGAGGGTCCGGAAGAACTGCAGGGT
>ERZ773010.1471-NODE-1471-length-14707-cov-17.815179_pt1 | contig 14707 bp, 16 predicted proteins | sample MGYA00580842_ERZ773010 | MGnify/ENA primary metagenome ERZ773010 (study PRJEB29015, sample SAMEA2737982) | human oral metagenome | biome: human oral; feature: human-associated habitat; material: dental | place: China | collected 2107 ...
AAACAAGAGAAAATCGTTGTAGGACATGGTCTTACAACGATTTTTCTTTGTATGCGGTCCATAGACTTGACGGCTTACCCCTGGAATCTAGTCATCATCAATCGGTCAAATTCTGCTATGCAAGTCTTATCCCTGCCTTGCTCACAGACTGCCAAGATCCTAATGAAAGCGAGACGCACTGAGCATTTGCACTACTTCCCCAGCCGAGCAAGGAAGATAGACGAGCATTAGCAAGCCTATAAAATCACACTTCGCAGGGGCTACAACATCACGGACATCGCCCTTTGGTGCGACTATGTGGATATGCTCCGCAGATTGGGTAGGGACACGCACAACGCCCACTTCGTTTGCCCCGAAGACTTACTGCAAGCCCACGACACGGCACAGCGGAAGTTGCAGGCTCAGCGAGAGAAGGAAGCCGAAGCCCAAAGGCGACAGAAAGCCATAGAGAACGAAGAGCGTTTTCAAGCTCTCAAAGCCCCGTTCTTTGGGATTGCCTTCTCTGATGACACCTTCCAAATCCGAGTGCTGGAGAGCGTGCAGGAGTATATCGAGGAAGGACAAGCTCTACACCATTGCGTATTCACTAATGAGTATCATCTCAAGGAGAAGAGCCTTATTCTATCGGCTCGCATTGAAGGCAAGCGGATAGAAACCATTGAGGTATCGCTTGAAACGATGCAGGTCATCCAGTGCCGTGGCTTGCAGAACAAGAACACCGAGTACCACGAGCGCATCATCGAGCTCGTGCATCAGAACATGAAGCAGATACAAAGTCGTGTAGCCTAAATACTAGCCCCAAGAATGACAGCCTCGGAGTAATAAGCCACTTCGAGGCTTCTTTTCTTTGCCTTGAGAGGAGCAGGCGACCCAAAGAAAAGAAGCAAAAGAAAGTCGCAAGGGAAGAGAAATACACCCTATAGGGGTACCCTTAGGAGACTATAGAGGAGTAGTGACAGCTACCAAGCTCCTTTACAGAATGCTCCTACATCCCTTCAGGCTCGGTCCGAGAGAAGACTGGCTGTAAAAAATAGGCATCTGTCCCACTGGACAGATGCCTATTTTGGGAGACTTATAGTATGGGAGCTTAGTCAGCCTTCTTGTGATTGAATGAAAACGTCAGCTGTCGCACCTTGCCGAAGTTGTCCTCTATGTACACGTCAATCGTCTGCCGATCTGCTGACTGCGAGGTATAGTACAGGCGAAACTCCTCTCGTGCTAGGGGATAGCGGTCATTAGGCTTGAATGCTGCTCCTTTATCCAACCTCAGCATCCCCTTACCCTCGCTTTGGAAGTAGCGAAGAGTGTAGCGAGCCCCAGCAAAGCGACCAGCTCGCTTGAGGGAGCATCGTATTTCAGCCGTTTCGCCCCTACGGATGTCCTTCTGGACGGGCATCGTCTCCAGCGTGAAGTCATAAGCCTGCTGTACCTCCAGCTCGCGGTCACAAGCTGAAAGGCAAAGGCTCACTACGGCAAGTAGCCCCACAGCCCAGAGCGTATTCACAAGTTTCCTTTTCATTGTTCATCTTCATTCTATAGGTTAAAGCGCAGTCCCAAGGCAAGGGTCAGACGAAAGCGGTGTAGATCAGACCCGAGGAGCAGTCGTCCCTGAGCCTTGAGGACGAGGAGCAGCCTATCCGAGAGGAAGCACTCAACGGAGCTATGCACCGCCCCGCCATAGACGAGGCGTGAGCGGTCAAGAAGCGTCGCCCCATCGGGTAGCAAGGACTTCTCTTCATTGAGTTCTTCGTAGCCACCGAGGGCAGAGACCCCAAGGTAGGTAAAGATGTTCTTGCCCCTATCCGAGAGAAGCGGCTGCATATAGCCCAGCTGAAGGAGCATATCGCGCATCGGCACGTCATAGTCACGATACGCTAGTCGTTGCTCTTCGTATTCAGCCAAGAGAAAGGCATAGTTAGCTCGCTTGAGGTACTTCGTAAGCGATACACCAAGGCCCCACTGCTCTTTGCTGAAGATCTTCTCCCCTTTGATAAGGGGCACGGATGCGATGAGCTCAATCCCTTGTTGCCTCGGGATGAGTCGCTGTGCGTTCACTGAGAAGAACCCACAGAGAGCACAAGTGAGGAGTAAACACAACTTCTTCATAGGGCTTACCATTTGAGTTGAAGCTTGTCAATTTTCCTTGCGAGGAGAAGGTCTTCCTCATCGAGGTAGAAGGCAAGCGTGCGTCCGCCCCCTCGTTCGTAAAGCCTTACCTCAAGCTGTTTGTCTTCCGAGAGGGTAAACTGCTCGAGCACGAAGACCGTGCGCTCGCTCCCTTCTGCACGCACCCGAGTCACCTCGTGGTAGGCTCGTAGCGGTTGCAGGACCTGCTCCTGAACGGCCGTACGTCGAGCCACCTTCTTATCGACGATCTTGAAGCTGATGAAGTCCACCGAGTAAGGGAGGTTCGTCTCATTGTCGATGCGGGTATGTAGGTAGAGCAAGCCATTGTGCGCATAGAGGCCACGCAGGAGGAAGCGTATACCAAACTGGCGTACCCCGATGTGTTTGACCGTCCGCTCATCATTCTTATGGATGGTCTTCATCATCAGTTTCACGAGGATGGGCGACTCACTCCCCAGCTCCTTAAAGTAGATGTCGGCACGGTTGCTCGGTAGCCTACCCCCCGTGCTTGACAAGAAGTCCGCCATCTCGACGCTGAGCTTCTCAGGCTCTTCGGCATACTTCACATTGAAGGCATAGAAGGAGCCATCTTCACAGATGACACTCATATTCGTCTCCGTCTCAAAGTCACGCACGGCGGCCTTGACACGTAGGACATTCTCCGCATCCTCCGCTTTCCCTGCGATGAGCTTGTTGCTCCCGAGGTCTACGTAGCGGATAGCGGAGGGGAAGATCAGGTGCGAGGTCTTGTCAAAGGTGACCTCAAGACCATAGGGCAAGACCACACGCCCCGAGGGGATGGTCTTACTCATCCCTTGATAGAGATCACCCGTGGAAAGCGGACGATAGCCCGTCTGAGTCCTCAGACTATCGGTCGTAGTCTGAGCAAGGGCGGTAGTCATACTCGCCCCGAAGAGCAGGGCAGAAAGAATCCATTGCTTCATTATCATAGTGTTTTTGCTGTTTACTTACTGGGAACCAAGAAGAGACGATAGCCTCCTTTGAGGGTGACTTGGAGCGTGCGGAGCTTCTTCTGAAGGAGCTGGCTCGCTCCCTGCATCACGCCACGAGTGGCCTCGGAGATGATCTGATCTTTGGCCGAGCTCGCAAAGGTGAAGGAAGTGCCTACCGAGCCTCCTATGTTCGCACCCACCTCCTTCAGGGCAGAGACCTGCTCTGCCCCCGGGATATAGATACCCTCCTGCCCATCAAGATCATAGGCCGAGAGCTTGACGGGGATAATACGCCCACCGATCTCCATACTCTTGACAAGGAGTTGCAGGCGATTTCCCCCGAGCTTAGCCTGAGCAATTAGCAAGCTCTGCCGTGGGATACGTAGCTCCCCAATACGAGCCGACTCTAAGAGGCGCAAGGCTACATAGTCTCCCTCCCGTAGTGCCGTCGTATGATCGACCACCACGGGTAGGGTGTTACGCTGGATAGAAGAGGTTTGAGCAAGCGCCGAGTGAAAGCCTAGATGACGCACCTTACTCCCGTACTCCTGCATGAAGGTTGAATCGGCCATGGGCTGAGCTAGGCTAGAGACCAGGTGCTTGGGATCTGCAAGGACCTCCATCCTGGGCTCTTGGGGAGTGCTCTCCGCGTCTGGTTCTACGATGGGCCTTTCTTCTGCTCGAAGAAAGGCTTTGGCTGGAAACTCCCCGCCCTTGGGTAGATACTTGGAGGCCATCTGATAGCTTCGCTCCATCAGGCGGAGCTGCTTTTCCTCATCATCATCCGCTTCGCTCTCTTTCTTACGCAGAGCTTCACGGAGGTCTTCGTTCTCGGCTCGCAAAGCCTCACGCTCTTCTGCATTAGGATCCGGGGCATAGAAGGAGCTCAAGAGGCGCTTATTCTCCTCGTAGCGCTGGAGCGAGCCCTCAATCTTCGTCGAGGAGCTCTGCCCTTGCCCTTGTGCCTCGAGGGAGGTGGGGTCCTCTGCAAAGTAATCCGAGAGGCGCCCAATCTCAGCTTGTGTCTCGCTCTCCGAAGCCGACTTGTCGCTGAGCTCATAGCTCTTGAGCTTGTTATCGGTGAGCTGGCGCACTGTTGCCTCAGGGATATCCTTATTGAGACCCTCTTGCTCTGCGGCTTTATCCTTGTCTGAGGGGACAAAGATGAACCACAGGGAGAGGGCGCAGAGCAGCCCCAGCCCTCCGAAGACGAGCCCCTTACGGAGCTGTTCTTGCTGTTTCTTATCCATAGTGTGCTATCTTTTGATGAGTGATTCTCGAGAGTTCACGCCCGAGGCTATCCAGCTGAGACGGGCGGAGAGGTGCATCCAGATGCTGGCGTCTGGGAATAGGTAGCTGGCGTGCTTCCTGCCTGGGGAAGAAGACCTGGGCCAGCATCATAAGGGAGCAGGCTAGGTAGAGCACACTGATACCGTAGACCACATATCGACGAGCCTTGGGGCTAAGCCGATCACAGTAAGCCCGAAGCCAGTAGTGCACCCCGAGATAGTAGCGATAGAGGGAAAAGCGAGTAGACATGGCCTTAGCGTTTATAGCTCCGTAGATCTTGGTTCTCACGTACAAGGAAGTGCTCCATCAGGAAGCCCTGAGGGTTGTCATCCGAGCGGACAGAATTCTGTAGCGTGCAGCTCGTCACCAGGCTTCGCTCGGTGACATTACTCTGCCTTAAGATGAACTGCCTGGCGTAGGTCGTTACCTCATAAGGATAGCTCTCGAAGTTGCAGCGAATCGAGTCAATCACAATACGCTGATTGACATTGCCCGAGATCGCTCTATTGTAGTAACCCTGCTCCGCTAGGTCCTTGTAGTAATCGAAGGCTGACTTATCACAGAGGGCAAAGGCACGGGACATGTTCTCCTCAATCGCATCCTTGTCGGGAGCGATACTGAAGAAGAGCTCATGAAAACGACGGACATGCTCCCTAGCCTCCACAGGGCGATTACGTGAGGCATCTTGGCTAAGTGCCAGCATCAGGCTCTTGCCCTGATCTAAGACATAGATCTTCTCCCGCTGCTTCTCGGCAAAGCGGTAAGAGCTATAGAGGGCATAGCCACAGACTCCAGCACAGAGCAAGGCAAAGAGGAGGATGTAGAGACGGATTTGACGGAATGCCGTCTCGATATTCTTTAATGATTGAAATTCCATAGTGTATACTGCACTCTTATGTTACTTCCCTTTGATGAGAGCACCTTTGATACGGCCACCAAGGTTGCCTATACTGGCACCTGCTCCTGCAGCCGCTGCCTTACCTCCAGCATAAGCCCCCTGCATCCCGCGCTGAGCCACCTGATTGACATTACGCCCATAGGAACCAATACCGCCTCCAGCTTCAATAATCCACCCAGCAACAGTAGGCACACAGAAGTAGCCCACCATGCCAATGAGGAAGAAGACGATGTAATACCACGAGCCTGAATCAGGCAGGTAGTTGGGATCGCTCAAGGCAGAGATGTCCTTCTGAATCATCAAGACCTGAATCTTTGTAAGGAGAGCCGTAAGGATAGAACTGACGGGTAGCCAGAGGTAAACCGAGATGTAGCGAGAGAACCACGCCGTCAAAGAGCCCGACAAGCCATCCCACACGGCAATACCAAAGACCACAGGACCCAGGATGGAGAGGACGATCAAGATAAAGGTGCGTAGCGTATCGATGATCAAGCCGGCGGCATGAAAGAGTAGCTCCATCAGATCATGAATCAGGTTCATAAACCACTGCTTCGTCTGATATGCAGCCCGCTCAGCATACATCCCTGCGATAGTGATGGCATCCTCGGGCCCGATAATTCCCATCTCCTCGATCTTCTGATCGAACTTCTCATTGGAGACCAGGTAGGCGGTCTCGGGATTACGGAGGTAGGCCTCTTCCTTGAGTTTATCCCGCTTGGCCGTAAGCTCGGCAAGCTGCCCTTCCTGCTTGTTGACCATGGCTTCCGTCCCCTGCACCACGGGAGACAGGACAGTATTCATCGTCCCAAGGACCACCGTCGGGAAGAACATGATACAGAAGCCAAGGACAAAGGGACGAAGAAGCGGATAGACATCCACAGGCTCAGCTCGCGCTAGCGAAGACCATACCCGAAGAGCCACATAGAAGAGAGCTCCCAGTCCGGCAATGCCTTTGGCCATCCCCGTCATCTCCCCAGCCAGGGGCAGCATCTCCTGATAGGTCGAGCGAAGCAGCTCGTGTAAACTTGTAAAGTCCATAAGCCCCTCCCTACCAGTAGCGACTTACATCACTGCCATACAGACTACGAACAGCTGAGAGATCCCCCTTAGCTCGAGCACGCACATAGCTGACCGAGATGTTCTTCTGCGTGTAGTACGACACGAGCGAGCGGTACTCTCGGAGGGTCGTATAGATACGATCGATCATCTGCATACGTTCGCTATCGTTCATCGAGAAGACATTGCTCCCTGCAACAGACTTGAGCTCCTTGAGACTCTCGCCACTCTGCTCCAGAAGCTTCGTGTAACCAGAAGCAATGGCAGCCAGCTCGGAGGGCCTGAAGTTCTTATCCTGCAGCATCCGCTTGTAGGACTTAACATAGATCTCAGAGATGTCGCCCACCATCAAGACGCACTCCTTGACCTTATAGGCATCCCCGATCAGGTTATTGACCTTCTTCAAGGCTTCGTAGTACTTCTTTGTGTCATTGTAGAGCTTCTCAATCTCTTTGAAGCCCGCCAGCGTGTTCTTGACGGTCTTGCCCGCCGTGGCAATCTCTTTGACCGTATTGGCAATATTGCCAGCAAAGTTCGTGGGATCACTCACCACCCACTGAGCATGCGCTTGTTGCGTGAAAAGGCTTCCTCCTAAGAGTGCCATAAAAAGGTACTTCTTCATTGTCACTGTTGTTTTAGCTGCTTATTTCTTCTTCCGTTTTTCTTGAGCCAGGAGGCGTATCGCTCCCTCCATATCACCCCCAAGACGCTCAGCCCGCTGGAGCACCTCTAGCTTCTCGGTCTCCTCGGTCGTATAGGTGAGGTACTCCTCGAGGGAAACCTCCGTGGCATAGACTGCCGACTGCATCCCGCCGAGACCAATCCAGACCTCCTTGTAGAGGCGCTGGGGATCATTACTCTGATTGATAGAAAGGATTTGACTCTTCTCCTTATCCGATAAGCCAAGCATCGCCTGTATGCCATCGAACTTGGTCATGTACTTACGCTGATCCAAGAGGATCTTACAGTCGGAGTTATTGATGATGCTCTCCTTGACGATTGGCGACTGAATGATGTCATCCACCTCCTGCGTCACGACAATAGCCTCGCCAAAGAACTTTCTGACCGTCTTATAGAGGTACTTGATATAGTCCGCCATATTGGCCGAGGCAATCGCCTTCCACGCCTCCTCGATAAGGATCATCTTGCGAATCCCCTTCAAGCGACGCATCTTATTGATGAAGGCTTCCATAATGATGATGGTCACCACAGGGAAGAGATCTTTGTTGTCCTTCACCTGGTCAATCTCAAAGACGATGAAGCGCTTAGACAGGAGATCGATGTTCTTATCCGAGTTCAGCAGGAAGTCATAGCGCCCTCCTCGGTAGTACTGCTTAAGCGTTGTAAGCAGGTTATTGATATTGAAGTCGGAGAGCGTGACCTGGATCTCCCGCTGCTTCATATCCTCTCGATACACATCACGCAGATACTCGTAAAAGGTATTGAAGCATGGAGTGATTGTGTGGTCGGCTCTAATCAGCTCGATATAGGCATTGACCGCCGAGCCCAATTCACCTGCCTCCGTCTTGGTAATCCGCTCCTCAGAAGACTTCCAGAGGGTAAGCAGGAGCGTACAGATGCTCTCGCGCTTCTCGACATCGAAGACATAGTCATCGGTATAGAATGGATTGAAAGAGATGGGGTGCTCATCCGAGTAAGTGAAGTACACCCCATCCTCTCCCTTAGTCTTGCGGTGTATGAGTTCGCATAAGCCTTGGTACGAGTTACCCGTATCGACGAGCAAGACGTGGGCACCCTGCTCGTAATATTGCCGCACCATGTGATTTGTGAAAAAGCTCTTGCCACTACCCGAGGGACCAAGGATGAATTTGTTGCGGTTGGTGATGATGCCCTTCTTCATCGGCAGGTCAGAGATATCTAGATGAATTGGTTTTCCCGACAGACGGTCGGCCATCTTGATGCCAAAAGGAGAGAGCGAATCCTTGTAGTTCGTCTCAGCCGTGAAGAAGCAGAGCGCCGGCTCGATGAAGGTATAGAAACTCTCCTCCGAGGGGAAGTCTGCAGCATTCCCTGGAATGCCTGCCCAATAGAGCGTCGCCGTATCGATGGTATTGTGCCGGGGCGTACACTCCATCAGGGCCAAAGCTGAGCCAACATCATTCTTGATCTGGCGGAGCTGATCAGCCTCACTACTCCAGGCTAGCACATTGAAGTGGGCACGAATAGAGGTCAAGCCCTGAGAGTGGGCTATATTGAGGTACTCCTGTATCCACTCCTCGTTGATCTGGTTGCTTCGACTATAGCGTGCCAAAGAGTGCATGTTCCTCGCCTGCTTCTCAAAGCGCTCCAAGGTCGCATCACTATCCTCGATGAAGAGGTACTGATTGTAGATATGGTTGCAGGAAAGGAGCAAACCTACGGGCGAGGCAAAGCTCAGGCGACAGTCACTGCGATCTGTGGATAGCCGCTCATAGCGCCCATCGGTACTGACCCGTGTCGGAAGATCCTCCGTATCGCTGAGCGTATGCAAGCAAAGCCGGTGATCCCCGACGCGGACAAGGTCTGCTCCGAACTGAATATCTTCAAGCGAAGCATGCCCCTCCTCCGAGAGGCTGAAGTAGCGATCTAACAGCCCAGGAGTATCCTCCGTTCCCACAAGCTCATCCTCCGTCATCCGTTCCAAACGAAGGAGCAGCGTGTCATTGATGATGCGCTCGAACTGGTCGACCGCCTCCATGAACTTGACGACGGCATCTTTATCTTCGATCTCCTTCGGGACAAGACGCCCTCGGCAGAGCACAGAGAAGTTACTCTGCTGAGCCATACGCTTCCTATTGCTCTTCGTTAGGAAGAGATAGACCGAGTGCTTCAGATAAGGACGCTCATTGAAGTGGCGCTCCGAGGAGCGCGCAAGGAAGCTAAGCTCTCCCTCAGAGAGCTTGCCCTGATACTCTTCGCTGATGAACCAGTCTTGCTTATGTACAATGCTAAAGTTAGGAAGCACCTTGATGGCCTTATGCCATGCCGAGTGCATCGCTTCATACTCAGCCGAGGTCACGGTGAAGAGCTCGGGTAGCTCCACCCGAAAGGCTACCGTGATATCGGCATCCTTACTGATCAAGCAGCCTTGCTCGACAGCAAGCAGAGGGAACTTGGCCTCCAAGCTACAGGTCTTGCTCTTGTGTCTCATCTTCTGGATGATTTGAGCTGGTGGAATAAGTGCAGGACGCTACGACGATGAGCTAAGTAACGGGGATGAGAGCGTAGTGCCCCCCGCTTCATCAGTCCATGCTCGCCATACTTGCGGTTCATAGCGAAGGTTTGCCACACCAGAAGTGAGGCACCCAATACGCCTATGCCGAGGCAGAGCAGCTGGCTGACACCAAGGAGGTAGAGCACGACCACCACGATGAAGGTCGCCAGCAAGCCTCCAGCAAAGAGGAAGAGGTACTGCGCTTTCAGCCCCTTAAACTCCACCGTGCGTCCTACGCCTTTATTTATTTCCCAGCTAGCCATTACCTACAAGAAGAAGGAACGCAGGATCGTAGCCGCCACGATGAGGAAGATACAGGCGCCGAACCAAGAGGCCGCCGTCTTGCTCGTATCCGGGTCACCCGAGGAGAACTTGTTGTAGACCTTGATGCCCCCGATGAGCCCTACCACAGCTCCGATAGCATAGATCAGCTTCGTGCCAGGATCAAAGTAGCTCGTCACCATCTTCGTGGCTTCGTTAATCCCTGCCATACCATTGCCTTGGGCATCCGCTACGACGGGTGCAAGGAAGAGGGCTAGTAGCAGGAAAGCAAGTTTCTTAGTGTTCATATTCTAGGATCATGAATGGTTACTATACGGAAATCATAGGTAATAGTCGAGCCCTTGCATGTCGGCTCTAGTTTCTTGACTTGGAGGAAGCGGCGCTGCCTCTTCCGTCTCAGACTCCGCCTCGCGGATAGCCTGAAGGAGCTTCTTGTGTACAGCTTCCTGCCTCAGGAGCTCCGCTTGGTATTGTGCTAAGAGGTCCGTACCCCGAAGACTTCGGAGCGACGAGGAGACCGTATCGAGTGTTTCTTCATCAAGAAGATCATCCTTCTGGCTCCACTGACTTAGGCGGAGGAGGTCACGGGAAAGGACACTCGTAGAAGAGAGCTCAGCACCGCTATCAGCTTTCCACTCCAGCTCCTCACGAAGGACTTCCTCCTCATCGATCACCTCCATCGTGTAGTCCACATCCAGCTCTTCATCTTCTAGACGCTCAGCTTCGACGTCCGACATCGCTACCGGTTCTTTGCCTTCCTCCTCAGCGCTTTGCTCCGCAAAAGTAGGCGCATTCAGCTTCGATTCTTCGGCCACAGAAGACACGGGAAAGGGAGGGATAACATGGGCAGTCAAGCCCTTACTCCTAGCAACCAGCTCGTGTGCTTCTTCCTCACGCTGCCGGGGCTCTTGTCGCTGACCTATCCTTTGGCGGGATAAGTCTCTCCAGCGCTCGTAACTGTAGGCAATACCAAGGGCAAGCCACACGATACCCAAGAAGAGGAGCACGCAGAGTAGTATCGTCGTCATCATAGGGGAATCGTCGTTTTACGCCGTTGCTTAGCGCTGGCTTGGTTGAGGAGCTCGCGATGGGCTCTGAGGTGCTCACGGATGATGTTGTCGATATAGCTCACCATAGACACACGCTCATGGAGGTCTTGCAAGACACTGCGGAGGATCTCCAGCGTCTCGGCATTCATCGTAAAGGAGGTCTTCTCGCGGATACGTGAAGGGACAAAGTACCTCGCTCGGTATTCCTCAATCGTAAAGACCTCCCCTAAAGGTCTTAAAGCTGCTACTTGCGCCGGGGGCGCCGATAGCCCCGTCTTCTCGGGCACGCTCCACTCCTCATCGATGGGATCAAAGTTCGCCGTAGCAGACGAAGGACTTTGAAGCACCCCATCCTCTGCCATCTCTTGGAGCTTAGCATCCAGGCGCCGGCGCTTCTCTTCAATCGTGGCCATTAGTCGTCGGTGTGGGGAGCTGGAGGGCACTGAGAACCCATCCAACTAGTTCATCGATGTTCGTCCTTACTCTAAGGGCTTTGGTAGGCGGGAGGTAAGTCGAGCGAAAGACGCCACGTGCCCCGTACATCGACAGCTCATGCGAGAAGCGATGCGTCCTATAAATCGGGAAGGGGACAAGCGTAAGCCCCTCCTCCAGGATATGCTGCGTGTAATGTGTAACCAGCGTATTGCGCACCCGGCGATCCACCTTATTCCACAGAAGCCAGATATCCTTAATCCGAGCCGTCTGCATCGAGACACCCAAGTCCTGGATGCTCTTGGCATAGCTCAGGCAGGCAACCAGCGACTGGATGTCAGGCTCCAAGGGCGAGAGGATATAATCCATCTCCAGCGAGAGCTCAAGAAGCTCCCTCGTCCCCGCATGACCAGGGAAGTCAAAGACGACCAACTGGTAGCCTTCCTCGGGATACTGCATCGCAAGCGCTTCTGCTCGAGCAACGGCCTCTTCTGGCCGAGCTTTGATGATGCGGTAGGAGCGACGCTCGAGCTGATGGAAGTAAGTCTGCATATAAGCCGTCAGAGCTGGATCCTCTCCTATAGTCCCCTTCTCTCGCTCACGAAGCTTGAAGAAGGAGTCCTGAGTCAGATCACAGTCCACGACAAAGAGCGAGATACCCTCCTCATAGTAGAGCATACTACTGAGGATCTCGGCTAGGGTACTCTTACCCACACCGCCCTTCTGTGAGGAGAAACCGAGATATATAGGTCGAGGTCGAGAGCTTTGCATAGCAAGCAATTGAGAACTGAATTAATTACCATGACGAGCGAGACAATAAGCGGAAGATTACTTAAGCAATCGCAAGGACTGCATCTCGAGATGTCGAGATGTCGAGATCTCGAGGTCTCGAGAAATTAATTAATCGACATCTCGGGCGCTCTATCGCTCGTTCTGACTGCAAAGTAAGAGCTTAATTTTCCCCCTTCTGGGAGTCAAGGATGAGGCGGGAAAGACAAGGATAAAGTGGGCAGTATGCTTATAGCAAGTCACTTACGTCGAGGGCGTAACTTTGCAGTGAAATAGAAACATCGTCTAACACGACCGAAGGAGACAGCCCCCTAAAGGGCTGGATGCTTCATCGCAATCAACTCTTTCTACTGGCAAGGTGTGTCTTTGTCCGACAAACTATCGTTCTGCCGACAAAGACCCTTGCCCCAAGAGGGGAGCGAATCACTCCGAAGTCGTAATTACTACACCAAGAGCTATGTCTGAAAGGATAGAACGCTGGGACCGATGGGATACCCGACTGCCCAGCGCCAAAGACCAGGAGAGAGTGATCGCCCTCTTCCATAAATCAGGAGCCAAAACGAAGTCAGACTTCGTGCGTGCTCGCCTCCTTGACGAGAGTTTTAAGGTCATCACCGTAGATAAATCCGCCGTCGAATACTACCGGAAACTCTCCCAGCTGACGGCTCAAATACACAAGATAGGCGCCCTCTACAACCAAACAGTAAAGGCTATCAACAGCTATCACTCAGTCAAGGCAGCACAGGTAATGCTTCAACGATTAGAGCAGTACTCCCAGCAAATAATCACCCTAGAGCAGCAAGCTATCAGCCTAACCCTAGACTACCGAAAGCGATGATTGCCAAGATCTCGAGCTCGGAAAATCTAGCTGGAGCCCTCGGCTACAACTTCAAAAAGGTAGTATCTGGAGGAGCGAGCGTTCTCCTAGCTGAGGGCTTGTATGCCAATCCTGAAGGTGGCTATACCATGGAAGAAGTGCTTAGCGATATGCAGGTAGCTATTCCTAAGAAGTGTCGCACGAAGAATGTGGTCTTTCATTGCTCGCTTAACCCGCACCCAGACGAAAAGCTATCCGATGAACAGCTTACACAAATCGCCCAGGAGTATATGCAGGCACTCGGCTATGGCGAGCAGCCCTACATCGTCTTTAAGCATAACGACATCGCCCGTGAGCATATACACATCGTATCACTCCGTGTCAATAGCGCAGGAGAGAAGATTAACGATAAGTTTGAGAACAGACGTAGCAAACGAATCACCGATCACTTGGAGCGTAAGTATGGACTCATTCCCAGTACACCCAGCAAGGAGCAGAGGACAAATGCCCCCGCCTCCCAAGAGGACTTACCCCAGGATAATATCCGAAGCGAGATCGCCCAAACGCTGCGTGGGGTCTTAGAGCACTACCACTTCTGCTCCTTAGGAGAATTCAAGGCCATTCTGAAAGCCTACCAGCTGACTGTCGAAGAGGTCAAGAACACCTACCGAGGTAGAGAATACAATGGTCTCGTCTATGCCCCTACAGGCGAGGCGGGGAATAAGCTCTGCCCGCCCCTGCCCGCCTCTAAGATTGGAAGAGGCGTAGGCTACACTGCTCTCCAGCACAAAATGAGACAGTCCAAGCAAAGGATCAAGCTCTTCCTCCCTGGGATACGCCAGCGGGTGCTGGACGTGATGCGTTCCTCCCCCCAGACGGAGGAAGAACTCTCAGCTAGCTTAGAGAAGAGCGGGCTACGCTGCCTCATTCGTAAAAGTGAGGGCGGACGCATCTATGGCATCACCTTCATCGATGATAACCTAGGTATAGCACTCAATGGCTCGCGCCTAGGAAAGGGATATGCTGCCAAGCAGTTTGAAACCTACTTCTCAGCCCCTGACTCTAATCGCTTCCTAGACGAAAAGCTCTATGGTCACTTATCATCCCCCTGGGAGGCACCGAAGAATCTCGCCCACAGTATTCCCCTCCTCTCGGAAGAAAGTGATAACCCCATGGAGTCGGTATTAGACGAACTTATCGGAGATCTTCCCCTTGCAACCGGTAACGACGATTGGAAGGAAGCAAGCTGGCAGCGCAAGCTCCGTAGACGACATCAGCTTAGGCTCAAGAGAAGAAAAGGCTGAACAAACCAACCTCCCTATTCTAACTTTAACAAGATTACAGCTATGGCACAAGAAGACGACCTCAGAGCTCTCGGGAAGATCATGGACTTCATGAGAGCGCTCTCCGTGATATTCCTCCTTATCAATGCGTATTGGTTCTGCTATGAAGCCTTCCTCACCTGGGGCTTCACGCTCGGTATCGTGGACAAGATCCTTATGAACTTCCAGCGAACAAGCAGCCTCTTCTCATCCGTCCTCTGGACGAAACTCTTCTGCCTCGTCTTCCTTGCGCTATCCTGTCTCGGAACCAAGGGTGTCAAAGAGGAGAGCATTACTTGGCCAAAGATTTGGGCAGTACTCGCTGTAGGCTTTGTTCTCTTCTTTCTCAACTGGTGGCTACTAGCTTTGCCCATCGGCAAGGTAGGTGCTGCCTCGCTCTACATCTTCACGCTTTCGGTCGGATATATCTGTCTCCTCATGGCAGGTGTGTGGATGAGTCGCCTGCTCAAGAACAACC
>ERZ773010.1475-NODE-1475-length-14695-cov-9.915096_pt1 | contig 14695 bp, 12 predicted proteins | sample MGYA00580842_ERZ773010 | MGnify/ENA primary metagenome ERZ773010 (study PRJEB29015, sample SAMEA2737982) | human oral metagenome | biome: human oral; feature: human-associated habitat; material: dental | place: China | collected 2107 ...
ATTACACCTAAATTATTTTTATGAAAATAATTTACAAAATACATAAAATCTTCTGGTGTTCCATAGCGACTGGTTACTGAATAATAACCAGTACCTTGATATCCCCAAGAGCCATCAAAAGGATATTCAGTAATAGGCATAATTTCAATATGAGTATAGTTCATCTCTAACATATATTCTACTAATAATTCAGCAATTTCCCTATAACTATAATAAGTTCCATCTTCTTTTTTTCTCCAAGAACCAAGATGAACTTCATATATATTAATTGGTTTTGCATAACCTATCTTCCTGTTATTCAGCCATTTTTTATCAACCCAATGAAACTTAGGTTTTCCATTTACAATAGAAGCTGTTTGGGGTCTAAGTTCTGAATAAAATGCATAGGGATCTGATTTTAATATCTTATCTCCCCAAGAAGTTTCAATTTGATATTTATATATATCACCTTTTTTTATTTTTTTTATTTCAACTTCCCATATTCCTTCATTAGTTATCTTATGACAATAATCTTCAGCCCTTGCACTCCAACTGTTAAAATCCCCAACAACAGCTACTGATTTTGCAGATGGTGCCCATATCCGAAATACAGTAGAACTTTGTGTAGGATGTGCCCCAAAATATTCATAGGCCTGCCTATATTCTCCTCTATGAAATAAATATTGTTCCAATTGTCCAGACATAAGACCACCTCATTTATTAAACTTTTGTTTCTTTTATATTCCAAATTTCATTTGCATATTCAAGAATAGTTCTATCAGAAGAAAATTTCCCAGCATTAGCAATATTCTTTAGCATTTTCTTTGCCCAAGAAATTTTATCCTTATAATCTCTATTGATTTCTCTTTGTTTTCTTCTATAATCTTCAAAATCTTCTAAAACAAAATATTGATCTCCTCTTTCCATCAATAAAGAGTGAATTTCTCTATAAATTCCACTTCCTAAATCACTAAGTCTTCCATCTATTAAAGCATCAACAACTTGTTTCAATCCTGTTACATTATTATACGGAAATCTTGGATCATATCCTTTTTTTCTAAGTTCATCTATATCTTCAACTTTCATACCAAAGATATATTCATTTTCTTCTCCAGCTTCTTTTGCAATTTCTACATTAGCTCCATCTAATGTACCTAATGTAATTGCTCCATTAAGCATAAATTTCATATTTCCAGTACCTGATGCTTCCTTACCAGCAGTTGAAATTTGTTCAGAAATATCAGCAGCTGGGAATATTTTTTCTGCAACTGTAACTCTATAATTTTCAACAAATACAACTTTTAGTTTATCTTTTACATCACTATCTCCATTTATTATTTGAGCAACATCATTAATTAAACGGATAATTCCTTTTGCTACTTTATAACCTGGTGCAGCCTTAGCTCCATATATATAAGTAGTAGGAGTGAAATCCATATTAGGATTTTGTTTTAATTGTTGATATAAATCATAAACTTGGAAAATATTTAATAATTGTCTTTTATATTCATGCATTCTTTTTACTTGTACATCAAATATAGAATTTGGATTTATATCAATTCCTTGTGTTTCTCTTAAATATTCAACAAGTTCTTTTTTCTTTTCAATTTTTATATCCCAAATTTTATTTAAAACTTTTTCATCATCTATAAATTGTTCAAGTTTTTTAAGTTCAGATAAATCTTTTATCCAAGCATCTCCAATTAATTCTGTTATATATGAAGCAAGTTGTGGATTAGATTTTAATAACCATCTTCTTTGAGTAATTCCATTTGTTTTATTTAAGAATTTATCAGGATATAATTCATACCAATCTCTTAATTCATGCTCTTTTAAAATTTCAGTATGTAATTCAGCAACTCCATTTACTTTATGGCTACCATATATTGCTAGCCAAGCCATATGTATCATATTACCTTGAATAATTTGCATTCTATTTTGTTTATTAATATCATTTGGATACAAGTTTGACAATTCATTTTTAAATTGATTGTGTATTCCTTCTGTGATTTGAAAAATTCTAGGAACAACTTCTTGATAAAGTCCTATCCACCATTTTTCAAGAGCTTCTGCTAAAATAGTATGGTTAGTATATGAAAATGTTTTCTTCACAATTTCCCAAGCATCTTCCCATAAAACACCTTCTACATCAACTAAAATTCTCATAAGTTCTGGTATAGCTATAACTGGGTGAGTATCATTAAGTTGAATAGCAATAAATTCAGGAATTTTTGAAAACTCTCTACCATGTACCTTTTTAAATTTTTTTATAATATCTTGCAATGATGCTGATACAAAGAAGTATTGTTGACGAAGTCTTAATTTTTTACCTTCATCAGTTGAATCATTAGGGTAAAGTACACGAGAAATATCTTCTGCTAATGTTTTATCTTGTGTTGCATGTAAATAATCTTGTTGATTAAATACTCCTAAATCTAAATCTACTATTGAGTGTGCTTCCCAAAGTCTAAGAGTATTTACATTATTAGTTCCATATCCAATTATGGGCATATCATAAGGTAAAGCTCTTACAGAAGTATGCCCAAAATTAACAACTACTTCATCTTCTGGTCTCATTACAGACCAAACATCTTCATATTTAAGCCAAGTTTCAGGTTTTTCAACTTGATAACCATCTCTTAAATATTGATTAAAAATACCATTTCTATATCTGATACTATATCCTTGACCAGGTAAATTTAATGTTGCAAGAGAATCCATAAAACAAGCTGCTAGTCTACCTAAACCACCATTTCCTAGTGCTGCATCTTCTTCCTCATCTTCAATTTGGTTGTAATCTATTCCTAATTCTTTTAAAAATTCTTGGACTTCTTTATCAATACCTAAATTAATTAAATTATTTCCTAAAGCTCTACCCATTAGAAATTCTGATGATAAATAAAACGCTTGTTTAGTCTTAGAATATTCTTGTTTAGTTTCATACCAATCCTTAGCTATAAAGCTCATAACAGTTTCACCTAAGGCTCTATAAACTTCAAAAGGACTAGCATCCTTTAAACTAACTGAAAATTTCTCTAATAACCTTTCTTCCAATTTTTCTTTCCATTTTTCTTTATTAAATTCCATTATTTTCCCCTTTATTAATTCTTCTATATTTATTTGCTAAGTAATATAATTTATTTTCTAAATCATTATGTCTATAATTCCAATAAATTCTCCAAGCCCAATTATCACCAACTGTTGAAGGAGTATTCATTCTTGAATCACTTCCTAAACCTAGTATATCTTGTAGAGGTACTATAACCCTATTAGATTTTGAAGCATAAAGTGCTTCTATTGCCCTCCATTGAATAGGCTCCCAAATATTTGTATCATAATCTTTTAAAAAGCTTTTTAAATTTTCATCACAAATATTTTTTTCTTTTTCATTTAAGTTTTCATACCATTCAACTATTGGCATATTATCATGTGTACCTGTGTAGGCAACTGAATTTTCGGGATAATTTCTAGGATGATACATATTATCCCATTCAGCTAAACCAAACTCTAATACTTTCATATTTGGATACTTTGTTTGCTCTAAAAGTTTAAAAACATCTGCTGTAAGAGTTCCTAAATCTTCTGCTATTATATCCATATTAGTTATTCTATTTTCTAATTTTTTAAAAAATTGGTATCTAGGTCCTTTTTGCCATTTTCCATTGATAGCAGTTTTTTCTCCATAACGAATAGCCCAATAAGATGCAAAACCTCTAAAATGATCTAGTCTTAAAATATCATAGAGTAAAAAACTATGTTTCACTCTACTTATCCACCAAGAATAATTAGTTCTTTCCAATTCTTTCCAATCATAGAGTACATTTCCCCATAATTGACCATTCTTAGAAAAATAATCTGGTGGACAACCTGCTACTGATTTTATTTTTAAATGTTTATCAAAGCAAAATAATTGTGGATTTTGCCAAGTGTCAGCACTGTGTGTTGCAACATATATAGGTAAATCTCCTATAATTTTTATTCCTCTTTTATTTGCATAGTTTTTTAATTCTTTCCATTGTTTATGAAAATAATATTGTATGAAACTTTCATATAGATATTCTTCATGATAAATTTTCTTAGCTTCCTCTATAAATTTCTTATCTCTGAATTTATATTCTTTTTGCCAAGAATTCCACATTTTACCTTTAAACTTTTTATTTAAAGCAAGAAAAAGTGCATAATCCTCTAACCAAAATTGATTATCTTTTTGGAAATTTTCAAATTCTTCTTTTTCCTTATTTTTGTAAAAAAAAGCCTGAGAGGCCTTTCTTAATAAAGACTCTTTCTGGCTTTTTATATATTCATAATCAACATAGGATACTTCTTGTTTTAATATATCAATATCCTCTTGTGTTAAATATTCATTATTAACTAAATTTTCTAAATCTAAATATAAAAAATTTCCAGCAAAAGTAGAAGGTGACTGATAAGGAGAATTTCCATATTCCACAGGACATAGTGGTAATATTTGCCATAGACTTTGTCCTGAAGCTTCTAAGAAATCAACAAAACGATATGCTTCTTTTCCAAAATCCCCAATACCATAGGAACTAGGTAGAGAACTTATAGCTAATAAAACTCCACATTCTCTTTTCAATTTTCGCCTCCTAACTTAGAATTTAATTCTAAATTGTTATGTATTATTTTTTATAATACCATATTTTAAGATTTTTTGCTATATAGAATGGTAGAGTTTTTTTATTTGTATTTTAAAATTTAAAATTATTATATAAGATAAAAAAATATAAAAAAGAGAATATGGTAGTAAATAAAAAAAAGAATCTTTTCAAGATTTTATTCTCAAAAAATTCTCTAAATTATATTAATTATAAGCTTAAACTTTTTTATCATTACTATTTTATAAATAACCTTTTACCAAATTTATTTTAATAAACTCTGATTAGAAGCAAGAATCTTTTTGACATTTCTATATTCAAAGATACCTTTTATTAAAAGAATAGGTCCAATTAAAAATCTTACAACAAATTTAAAAAGAGCTAAGCTTCCAGCACTTTGAAAAGAAGTTGGAACATAAGGATCAGGTGATTCTCCTGCTACATAATTAGCAATAGGTATAGACGCTATAAATAAGCCTATAATAATTCCCCAAAATATCCCATCAAAACCTCTTTTATTTAAAAACATTAATATAAAACCTATAAATAATACTATTCCTATAACAGCTCTAATTTTAAAGTTTTTTAACCAACTTATTTGAAAATCTATGATTCCCTTAAAACAACTAGGACATAAAATACTTCCTGATGACATTTCATAGGAGCAATCCCTACATATCCCTTTTCCACATCCACCACAATTTGCTACAGCAGATGTATTTTGATGATAATAACAATTCATTATAAAATTCTCCTATATTTTTTAAAAATAGTGTGTAAATCCAATTCCAACAACACTGTCATAAAATTTATTATTTTTAGTTCCTCTATATTGAACATCAAATAATAAATCGTCATAAATATAATATGAAGCTCTTGAAACAAAAGTTAGATTTCCTCTACCTCTATCTTCAATATCATATTTTCTATTGTCCATATTAACTTCAACACCATTAACAAACTTTAATTTCTTCCAAGTATCTTGTCTTAAAACTCCCAATTTATAATTAGCAAATCTTAAATTTTCAGAGCCTTCACCTTTGTATATTCTATTTTGTCCTTCAACTCCTGTATAAAGATAAGTGTTATTTGTTAAAAATCTACCATATTCTAAATTTCCTGTATAACCTCTTTTTTCAACATGTCTTGCTTGAGAATATCCAAAACCTACTGTGAATAAATTTTTATCTAGTTTATACGAAAAATAAGTATTTACATCATAATCTCTTCCCCAATAATCATTATTATCAGGTTTGTATTTATATTTATCATAAGCAACAGTAACTCCTGCTGTCATATTAGGATAAGCTACAAAATTACTTGTTGTTCCAATCATAAAACCTTTTGTTTTAGCAAATTTTCCATTTCCTCTATATGCATCAATTATTTGTGTACTCCCACTTTCTTTAGATAATCCCATATTTTCATTTATGTTACTTTCTCTTATAAGTTCAAGTCCTCTATTTCCAACTTGGTCATTTCTCTCCACATATGAAAATGAATTTACACATAAAATAGAAAACATTAATAATAAAATTTTTTTCATTTAACAACTCCTAAGTAATTATTTTTTTCTTCCAAAGATTCTAAGTATATAGATAAATAGGTTAATAAAATCTAAGTAAAGATTTAAAGCTCCAATTATACTCATTTTTTCCATAGTTTCATTATCTCCATCTGCTAATTGATAAGATATTGCTTTAATTCTATTTACATCATAAGCTATAAGTCCAGTAAAAATAACTACCCCTGCAATTGTTATTACCCATTCAAGTATTCCAACTCTCATAAAAGCATTAAAAACTGATAAAAGTATTAATGAGATTAGTGCTATCTTAAAAAATCTTCTATAAGAACTTAAATCTTCTTGTGTAGTGTAACCATAAATTGCAGTTACAACAAAGATTGTAAGAGTTATCACAAAAGAATAAAAAATAACTTGTGGTGCATAAATAAGGCCAATAACAGTAAGAGTTATTCCATTTACTAAAGAATAGGCAAAAAACAAAATTCTTGCCAAACTAGAAGGCATTTTATTTATAAAAAAGCTAATAGAAAATACCATACCTAATTCAGCTATCACTAAAAATTTATAATAATCAAGTAGTGTGTATAATAAATCTTGATTAAAAAATAATAAATATGCTCCTGTTGCAAGAGAAATTGCAATACCTAAAATCATATACAAAAATACTTTTCTTAAAAAATTGTTAGAACTTCTAACATCAATATCATTCATATTGTAATACATTATCTTACCTCCATTTTATATATTTTAATAATAATTTTTTGCAATATTATTTTTAGTTTCTTCAACTAATTCTTCAACTGTTTTATCTTTTGGTTCAATCTTTTCTAAGAATTGAACTGAGATATTATTTCTTTTTGGAAATTTTTTATTATATGGAAATGCTTCATAAGCCCCCTTTAAAACAAATGGATATATAGGAACATTCAATTCTTTTGCAAGTATAGCAAAAGTCTTTTTGAATTCTTGTAACTGACCATCTCTTGTTCTAGCTCCTTCTGGGAAAATAAGTAATTTCTTACCACTTTTTAAAACTTTAGCTGCAGCTTGTAAAGTATTTTTTAAATTTCTATTTGCATCAACTAAAATTATATTTCCACGCCCTGCTAGATATTTCATAAAATTAGACTTAAAATGTAAAGCTGTTGCTATATAATAATTATTTTCCATTTCTTTATAAGTAAAAGCATTATTTAACATAAAAGCATCTAAATAACTTTGGTGGTTTCCAACAATTATTCCTGCTCCTTCTCCAATATTTTCTTTTCCACTATATTTATATTTAAAATAGAATTTAAACATTGGACTTAAAATAAACTTTAAAACTTTACCATATCTAACATTTGGTGGTAATTTTACATCAGAATCACTATCAATAATTTTCTTTAAGTTTTCATTTTTATCTGTTTTTTCTACTAATTTTCCTGCTTTATCATCAACTAAATTTATTATAGCAGATATTGTTTTATTTTCAACAAAATCTTGTTCTACTAATGTTATTCCAAAAGTTTCATTTAAAAAATTCATAAATTCCACTATATCAAGAGAGTCAAAACCTAAATCTAACTCAATATGAGAATCTAAATCAATACTTTTTTGATATCTATCATTTATATATTTACTTATAATATCAAATTTTTCTTTCATTTCAGCTGGAACTTCAACAACTTTCTTTTCCACTTTTTTATCATTACTTTCAACTTTATCTTCTATTAAGTCTTTAAGCATAAATCTTCTAATCTTACCTAATCTTGTTTTAGGTAATTCTTCTTTAACAATTTTTATATCATGTATTTTCTTATAGTTTGCTGCTGTTACATTATATTTGTCTATAACTTCCCATTTAATTGCATCTTTAATATTTACTATTTGTTTAGCTTTTATTTGGTCAAAATCGGGATAAACAATAGCAAGTAATTGATCTTTATATTCTGTTACAGCAATTTCTTTTATCAAATCAGTATTTTTAACGATTTCTGCTTCAATGTCATTAGGATCTATATTTTTTCCATTTGGTAAAACTATCATTTCTTTCTTTCTACCAATTATTATTAAATATTTCCCTTCCATTCTTCCTAAATCACCAGTATGAAACCAGCCATCTTCATCAAAGGCTTCCTTGGTAGCTTGTTCATTGTTATAGTAACCTTTCATTACATTTTTACCTTTTACAAGGATTTCACCATCATCAGCAATTTTAACTTCTACATCTGGAATTACTTCACCAGCAGAATCAGATCTTTCTCTACCTGGTACATTAAAAGTTATTATAGGAGCTGTTTCAGTCATACCATAACCTTGAATTGCTCTAAATCCCATAGTACGAAAATCTTCTAATATATTTTTATCTATTTTTGCTCCACCTGATACCATAAGCCTAATATGTCCACCAAATTGTTTATGAACTTTTGAGAATAACATTTTTCTTATAGCCATAGAATTAATTTTTCCAGCCATTTTAAACATAAATCTAGCTATTGAACTTTGGTTTATTTTAGTCATAATAGCTTTATCTAACATTTCCCATACTCTTGGAACTCCAAGAATGACACTAATTCTATTTTCTTGTAATGTTTTTAAAAGACTTGCTGATGAAATTTCTGTCAATAATATTACAGGTACTCCTAAATACATTGGTAATATTAATGTAAAACATAGTGGCATAATATGATGATAAGGTAACATTCCTAGAATAGTATCACTATCATTAACTAGGTCAACAGCTCTTACTCCATCCATATTAGCTCTAATATTACTGTAAGTTATCATTACACCTTTTGGATTTCCTGTTGTACCAGAAGTATAAACTATTATTGCAATATCTTCATCTGAATCATTTTCAAATTCTTCTTGTTTAGTTATATAGTTAGCAGGTAGACTTATCTCATCAACAACTAATATCTTTACTATATTTCCAATTTGTTCATTAGCTTTCTCAACAACTTCTTTAACTTTATTTGATACAAAAATATACTTTGGTTTTGAATCATTAAGTACAAAAGCAAGTTGTTCAACTGTATAGCCTGCATCTAAACTTAATGCTATACCTTTTTTAGCCCAAATTGAGAAAAATGAGAAAATAGATTCAGGTCTATTTTCCATCATTAGTGCTACTCTATCTCCCTTTGAAATATCTAAAAATTCTGAATAATAATTTACATATTTAATCACATCTGCATAAGAATATTTTTGTTCACCATATGTAACAGCAATTTTTTTCCTGTCATACAAATATTTTATTGACATACTTCCCCCTTTAAATCAAGTTATCTATAATCTCCTCAAGTTCTTTTTTTTCTTCACTTGATAAATCATAACCTGATTTTAATTTTTTTAAGATTTCACTATCTTTTGCAGTCATAGATCTTTCTAAAATTTTTATTAATAATTTCAAATAGAAATTCATGTTTCCTCCTATTCTTTTGGTTTATTTCCACTTGTATACCCTAATACATAATCTAAATTAATATTTTTCATTGCATTAAATATACTTTGTTTTATGTTAGGATTTTTAGTTTCTAATTCTTGTAATAAAAATTTGATTTCTTTTCTTTTTGAATCTACTTTTCCAGATTCAATTGGGCAACCGCAACTCATAGCTTGAATATCATTATATTTCATAAAATTTATTATATCTTTTTCTCTAACATAAGCAAGAGGTCTTATTATATCCATCTTTCCAGAGGTAGATGGAACTTTTGGTAACATTGTTTTTACTGTCCCTGCAAAAAACATATTTATCATAGTAGTTTCAACAATATCATCAAAATGGTGTCCTAAAGCTAATTTATTAAAGCCTAGTTCTTCAACCTTTTTATATAAAACTCCTCTTCTCATTTTAGCACATAGAAAACAAGGACTATCTGGTGCTTCTTCAAATGCTATCTGCCAAACATTCGCATCAAATAATTCACAATCTATTCCCATTTCTATTAAATTTTCTTTGAATTTATCAATATCAATAGCTTCAAAGCCAGGGTTCATTGAAATAAACTTTACTTCAAAATTTTTACTTCTATCTTTTTTTAATTCTTGAAATAATTTACAAAGTAGTAAGCTGTCTTTTCCACCTGATACTCCTACTGCTATTTTATCTCCATCTTTTATTAAATCAAAATCTTTTACTGCTTTAATAAAGTTTTTCCATATTTTTTTCCTATATGTAGTTCTTAAACTTTCTTCAATTTTTTCTTTTTTATTTAAAAAGACTATTTCATCTACTCCATTATTTAAAATTAAATTCTCCATTATCATATTCCTTTTTTATATTTTATTGTATATTTATTAAAATTTGGTTAAGATTTTTATAGTTCAAAATATTTTTGTAAATATTTAGCGACTCCACTCTCATCATTTGTAAAATCAGTTTTATTTTCAAAATCTCTTTTAGCCATAAAACTATCTTTCATAGCAACAGGATGACCAACATATTTTAACATTTTGTAGTCATTTCCACTATCTCCAAAAGCCATAATTTCTTTTGGATTTATTTTTAATTCCTGTGAAATATATTCAACTCCGCCTCTTTTGCTACAACCTTTTATATTTAAGTCTAAACAATCATCAGCAGAGATAACAATTTCTAATTCACTATCAAATTTATTATGAATTAAATCTTTTATTTCATATATTCTTTCAGGATTGTCTTCAATAATCAAAATCTTTTCTAAAGCTGGAAGATTTTCAATATCTTCTAAGTTTTTGACATAATGTGGTATATGTTCTTCTAAAAATTCAGGATCTACTTCTGTATTTTCTTGAATATAGAAATTTATTCCACTTCCATCAAAAGCAAAATAATTGATATTATTTTCAGTTAAAAATTTTATAACTTTTCTTATTAAATTAGCTGGCATAACATTATTTTTAATCATTTTACCATTTTTATTATATATATTTGCTCCATTGTTACATATTAGATAAATTTCTAAATCTATTTTTTTTCTAATCTTATTGGCAGAATTAAAACTTCTACCTGTTGCAATAGCAAATTCTATTCCATTTTCTTTTAATTTTTTAATCATTTCTATTGTTTCATTACTTACTTCGCTATCATCATTTAAAAGAGTTCCATCTAAATCAGAAACTACTAACTTCATTTTTTTCTCCCTAATCAAAATTATAATTTGTAACTATACTATTCTCTAAATTTCCCTTATCTTTATGATATTCGTTAAAAGAAATATCTATAAAGCCCCCTTCAATATTATGCACCTTTTCAAAACCAAGACTTTTTAAGAAATTAACTGCATCAGCACTTCTATGTGCACTTCTACAATATACATAAATATCTTTATCTTTTGGTAAGCTATCCTTTTGAGATAAGATTTCTCTAAGTGGTAAATTAACTGCTCCTTTTATATGTCCATCTTGATATTCATAATCTTCTCTTACATCCAATAAAAATTCTTTGTTTTTTAATAGATTTTCAATATCTTTTGCCTTGACATCATTAATATCTTCTTTATTTTTACCTAGTGCAGTCAGTGCTAAAATATTTAAAATATCAGGGTTCCATTCATTATCAGTAGGATTTACTTTATATTTTACTAAATCTTTTAAATCTCCACCCTTTTCAATTGTATTTTTTATTGCATTAAGTCTTGCTTCAATATTTCTCTCATTTACAATTTGACAACCTAAAATCTTTTTGCTTTCTTTATCAAATAATACTTTTAAATAAACTATTTTATTTGTAGGATTGTCTCCATTATAGTCATTAGATAATAACTTTTCTTCAACAAAATCTATTTTCAAATTTTCTAATTCTCTTGAAGTAAAACCTATACTTCCTAATTTATAGTTATTTAATTGAAATATATTAATTTCTATCATAGGTAAATCTCTATGTTTTTCTTTTAATAATTTCTCAACTTCTTCATCAGAAAGTCCATTTGATTTTAAATCTTTATAAATTATATTTACTATATCATCATCAAAATATGCTGATATATTGTCTATCACATCTATCATTTGTTTTCTACTCCTTCTAATATAGCTCCCATAAGATTGTCATTTTCAGAAACTATTATAAAATCTTTTTTAAAATATTCCAATATTTCTTTTAATATAATAGTTCCCCCTATTATAACATCTTTTCTCTTTGGATCTAAACCTTTTATTTCTTCATTGTTTATTTTCTTTATAAATAAATTTAAATTATCATTAATTTCTTTACTTGTCAAGTTGCTTAGATGTATTTTTTCACTATTGTATATTTCCATTTTCTCTCTAACACTAACTTGTGTTGTAGTTGTTCCTGCCACACCAATTAAAGTAAAGTTTAATTTTTTAAAATCTTCAAGCTCCTTTAAATTCTCTTTTACCCATTCTTTTGCTTTAATTCTATTTTCCTCTGAATAATTATATATTTCATTATTTAAAAAGAATTTTTCAGTTATTCTAACAGAACCTATATTTAAACTTATTTTCTTTTCTATACCTTGTATATTACCAAGGGTAAATTCTGTTGAACCTCCACCTATATCAAAAACCAAAATATTATCTTTAAAATCTATATCAAAAGAGCTTATAACCCCCTTGAAATTTATATAGGCTTCTTTATCTCCACTAATACAATTAATTTTTATTTTAGTTTCATCATAAACTTTTTTAATAAAATAATCTCTATTAGTAGAATCTCTTGTTGCTGATGTTGCAAAACAAATAATATTTTTTTCTTCTATTGAATATTTATCAATAACTTCTCTATATTTTTTAAGACATTTTAGAGTTCTTTCAATAGCTTCTTCTTTTAAAAACTTATTTTTATTTACTTCTTCTCCAAGTTTAACTATTTCTAAATCCTTATAAATTTCCTTTTTAAAACTTATAATTTTATCATTTTCTTGAACTTCAGCAATTAATAAACGACAAGAATTAGTTCCTATATCAATACTTGCCCTTAAAAAATTATTTCTATATTTATCAATAATTTTTATAATTTCGTCTTCTTTAACTTCTGTTTTAGATAAATGTGCTTCACCATCTAATATAATTGTAATAATCTTATTAAATGAATTTTTTTTATCTTTTCTCATTAGAGGAATAAATTTATCACTAGGTAAATATATTAAATCAGTATCTATATCAAATAGTTTAAAAATATTTCTAGCTCTTTCTAAATATTCTTTATCAATTTCTCCTCTTAAAAGAGATAGTTCTAAATCAAAAATTATTCCCTTAGAAACAGCTTCACCATGAGTATAGGCTTTATAATCAAAAAAACTTTCCAAAGCATGTGCATAAGTATGCCCTAAATTTAAAAAAGCTCTTTCTCCTTTTTCAAAAGGGTCTATATCTACATAATGTTTTTTAATTTTTATTGATTGCTCTACAATATTTTCTAAAACATCACTATCTAAATTTTTAATTTTTTCAACATTATTTTCTATATATTCCAAATAACTTTTATCTTTTGTTAAAAAAGAATGTTTTAAAAGTTCACCCATTCCAGATTTAAATTCTCTTTTAGGCAGAGTTTTTAAAAATTCTACATCAATAATAACCCTATATGGATTTTTAAAACTTCCTATCATATTTTTACACTTTGGATGGTTTATAGCGACTTTTCCTCCAACACTTGCATCAACTTGTGCAAGAAGTGAAGTAGGAACTTGTATAAATTCTATTCCTCTCATATAGGTAGCTGAAATATAGCCTCCCATATCACAAATAACTCCACCACCAAGACTAATAACTAAAGATTTTCTTGAAAAATCATTTTCCAACATAAAATCATAAACTGGTAATATGCTTTCAATATTCTTATATTCTTCTCCATCTTTTATTGCAAAATAAAAAACCTTATCCTTTTCATTCAAAGTTAACTTAAATTTTTCAAAGTATAAGTCAGCTATTGTTTCATTTGAAAAAATTAAGATTTTATCAAAATCTTTTGTATAATCATTTAATTTTGAAATTATATTTGAACCAATATAAATATCATTAAAAATTCTTTTCATTTTTACTCCAATATTTAAAATAGAATTAATTTGATATATTATAACATATTTACATTACTTTTAGAATCTTGACATTTTTTTAAAAATAAAGTAAACTTGGGTAAATTAAAGGAGATGATGAGAATGAAAAAAATTAAACTTTTTCTTGAAGGTCTATCTACAATTATTAAATATTCTATTGTAACAGATAATATTTCTATAAATAAATCATCATCTAGTCCAATTTATATTAATGATGACTTAGAGGCTTTGCGTAATGATTGGGAAAATGTAGGAAATAGTCTGAAAGTGAGCATAGAAAATTATGAGCAAGAATACAAATCAAGATTCTAATCATAGTAAAATAGATATTGAAAAAGGTGTGGAAGAAACAAGTGATACTACTGTTACAAGGGAAGTGTTAAAAGCTAAAATAAGAACAGGACCCTTACCTGACCCTGAAACACTTGCTAAATATAATGATATTTATCCTAATTTAGCAAAAGAAATTGTGGATATGGCTAGAGTACAATCTGAGCATAGACAATCACTTGAAAAAATTAAATTAGAAACTGAAGTTAAATTGAGATTAAGAGGTCAATTAATAGGAGGACTTACTATTGCAATAT
>ERZ773010.1476-NODE-1476-length-14688-cov-8.972938_pt1 | contig 14688 bp, 11 predicted proteins | sample MGYA00580842_ERZ773010 | MGnify/ENA primary metagenome ERZ773010 (study PRJEB29015, sample SAMEA2737982) | human oral metagenome | biome: human oral; feature: human-associated habitat; material: dental | place: China | collected 2107 ...
AAATATAGTTAAAATAAAATTAATAAAAAGGAAGGAAAATGGATTATTATAGAATACTAGAAATAAAAGAAGATGCCGATTTTTCAGAAATAAAGAAGAAATATAGAAAATTAGCGATAAAATATCATCCTGATAAAAATCCTGGAGATGATGAAGCTATAAAAAAGTTTAGAGAAATAACACAGGCTTATGAAGTTCTTGGAGATGAGAAAAAGAGGAAGGAGTATGACCACAAGAGAAAATCTAAAAATGGACAGGAAAATAATAAAAATTTAAAAAATAAAAATAATTTTTCTGATAATAATTTCTCGTTTGGAAAAGAATTTTTTAAAAGTGCGAGTGAAATGAAAGAAATGTTTGAAAATAGTTTTAATTTGAATAAGATGGGGAAGAAAAAGGCGGAGATGGAAAAGGAGAATATTAAAGGGCGATTTGAAAATTTTTTTGATATGCAGAATAAAAAATAAAATTATATTTTTGAAAAGGCAAGTTTTATTTAATTTGTATAATTTGCAATTTATATAGAAAGGAAAGTAATTATGTTTTGGATTTTTAGGAGAATTTTTGGAAATTTTAGGAATATTTTTAGAAAACCGCTTGGTCGTGGGAGTATTTATAGGCTTGAAAGATTAAGAAGTGTTACAGGAATTAAAAAAAATAAAAATTTTAATATTGAAAAAAATAGTATTAGTGTGGATAAGGGAATTAAAAAATATGAAAAACGGAAATTAAATGCTAGAAATCAGAAAAGTTACAAGTTTTTGAGCCTAAAAAATATTTTAATAATGTTAATTTTGATTATTACGTTTGTTTTTGTACATTTTTCTGGATATTCTACAAAAAGCCTTTATTTTTCAATATTTGTTTATATCGGAGTTACGCTTTATTTGCTTATTGTGGAAAGATTTTTTGAAAAAGCTGAAGTGGAGGAGGAAATTAGAAATATAAAGAACGAGCGGGAGAGAGAGCATAGTGTGTTTTTAGAAAGAGTCAAGGAAATAGAGAATTTGGAGAAAAAACAAATTGAACATATATTTTTGAAAGATTCAGAAGATTATGATATGAAAATCTGGAAAGTTGGAAGAGCGACTTCACTTCTGATTGGAAAAGAAACGCCTAGAAATCGGGTGGATATAGATGTGAGTGAAGGAATTTATTCTAACTTGGTTAGCAGAGCTCATGGGATTTTAAATCGAGTGAATGGAATTTGGTATTACGAAGATTTAGGTTCTCAGAATGGAAGTGGAATTGAGCGAAATTTGGACAAGCGAAAAATGAAATTAAAGAAAAATATACCAGTAAAAGTAGAATCTGGAGATATAATTTATTTGGCGACTACAAAAATATTGTTAAAGTAATTTAAAAATGAATAAATAGGAGGAAAAATTTAAAATGAAGTTGGATAGATGTAAAAATGGACATATGTATGATGTTTCAAGATATAGCTTGTGTCCGTACTGCAAATCTGAAGGATTGGAAACAGAAGTTCTGGAAGATAAAATTAATTTAGTGGAAGAAATGGAAGATGAGGACAGAACGACTGCATATTGGTCAAAAGATAGCGTGGTTGACCCTGTTGTGGGATGGATTACGTGTATTGAAGGGCATGACAAGGGGAAGGACTACAGGATTGTGAGCGAAAGGAATTTTATTGGACGTGGTGAGAATATGAATATTCAAATTTTAGGAGACAGCATGATTTCAAGAAAAAATCATTGTTCAATAAGCTATAATCCTAAACAGCGAAAATTTATGCTAACTCCTGGAGATGCCAACGGACTTATATATTTGAACGGAGAAGCTGTTTATAATACAGTTGAGTTGCGGGCTTATTCAGTTATGGAAATGGGAGAAAGCAAGTTTGTATTTGTAAATTTATGTGGAGATTATTTTGACTGGGAAAAGGAGAAATCGAGAGAAGACGATTCTGAAAAATTGAGAAATAAAAATTATAGGAAAAAAAGTAGTAAAAAGGGAAATTTAGAAGTAAAAATTGAAGATTATGAAGAAATGTTTCAAAACTAAGTTGGAAAAATCTAAATATACTCGAACCCATTTAAAATTGAACTATTAAAAATTATATAAACTCAGGGTTTGAGTAAAATAGTCATAGCCTTTGAGTTCGGTTTTAAAGTAATTTTACTATAAATTTAGAATTTTGATAAAAAGCTATAATTTAAAAAAAATAATTTTACTTAAAAAATTAAAAATAAATATAAGGGGAGAAATTGGGGAATGAGGAAAGATGAAGCAAAATTTATTACAGAATTTTTGAGTGAAGCTGGAACAAAGGCTGAAAATAGTGATTTTTTTGGATATGTTTTGCTTGATAATTATGCAATCTGGGTCGTGGCGGATGGATTTGATGAAGAAAATGGGGCAAAGATAGCTGCAAAAATAGCAGTAGAATCTGTAATCGAATATTTTATGCTGCGTCCACGATTTAACTATGAAGTAATAAAGGAAATGATGGATTATGCAAATCTGAAAGTAAAGGAAAAACAGGAAGAAACTCAAAAATATTCTCTTATGCACACTTCCCTATTAATTATTATCAGCAATTACAATTCAATTTTATATGGAAATATAGGAAACACGAGATTTTATCATATTAGAGGAGGATATATCGTTTCTCAGAGCAGTGATGATACGATTGCACAGCTTCTGGTAGAAGAAAAGGCGTTAAATACATCTGATATGCGATTTCATAGGCAAAGAAACGATTTGCTGCAGGCAATTGGAGATTTTGGAAAAATTAAGCCAAATATTATAAAAGAGCCGATTGAACTGCTTGAAAAAGATATTTTTTGCATGACAACAGTTGGTTTTTGGGAAAATATTGACGATTACGATATGGAAAATGATTTATCTCGATTTGAAGATAAGAAGCAATGGCTAAATTCGTTGGAAAAACGGATACTTGCATCTTTAAGGGAGAATATTGAAAATTATACAATTGCAGGAGTGGAAATTCAGGCTGTTGCAAGTAGGGAGCCAATGGAAAAAGATAAAGCTAAAATTATAAAAAAGATAGCTTTGGGAGTATTAATTGCAGTTGTAATTATTTTATTTATTGTGATTTGGAATGTAAAAAGGAGAAATAATATTTTACAGGCGGCAATACAGTATGAAAAGTTAGCAGATGAGGAAGTGATAAGGAAAAATTTTAATAATTCGATTGATAATTTGAAATTGGAAATTGGAGAATATGAAAAGTTAAAGCCGAAAAGCAGAGGAGTGATAGGATTTCTTACAAATGCTGAAAATAAGAGAATGGAAGCGGATAAAAAAATTAAGGAAATAAGCAAAAAAATTGATGAAACTGAAAAATTGAAAAGGGCGTTTTCAGATATTAATGAAGGAAATGAAATGTTTAACAGCGGAAATTATGATGAAGCAAACGTAAAATATCAACAGGCTAAGTATAATTTGAATGAGAACAGCTATAAAAGAGATGAATTGAATACAGAAGAAATCTTAACGACATTGGATTCGCGGATAAATTCGACTGTTAAATTAAAGGAAGCAAAAAGTTTGGAAACCGCTGGAGATAATGCAGTTGCTCAAGGAAGCTATAATTTGGCAAAAGTGAGCTATAAAAATGCATCTGATATGTATTTGGAAAATGGGCGTGCTGATTATGTTTCACAAGTTGAGAAAAAGCTGGAAAATATAGCAGAGAAAGAAAAAACTGCATACAATGGAGCAATGCTGGCAGAAAATAAGGGTGATTCCTTGGCACAAAGCAATATAAATTCATCAAGGGAAGCATATTATCAGGCACGGCAAATGTATCAGGTCTTAGGCGATACTGTGAAAGTGGGGGAAATTGACAACAAAATTCAGGAATTAAATTCGCAGCAAAATGCTGAACTGCAAACTGCAAATAACCTTGTTCAGGAAGGACTTTCGCAAATAACAGCCAACAATCCTGCTCAAGCAATAAGCATTTTCACGCAGGCAAAAAATATTTATCGTAAAATGAAAGATGAAAATAATGCAAAAGCTGTGGAAAAATTCATAAATCAGGCACAGGAATTTATAAAGTTTGAAAGCCAGAATGCCGAAAAACTGAAACAGCAGGAAATAAATTATTCAGAACAGTTAAAACAGCAGCAAATGCAGGCACAACAGGAATTATCAATAAAAGAAGCGGAAATCAAGGCGCAGCAGCAGGAAATGGAAAAGGAACGGGAAAGACGAGAAGAAATATCCAGAAAAATGGAAAATGCGACAAATCTGGAAATGCAAGCTGATACAATGGTTATAAACGGAAATTATGAAGAAAGTATTTCAAAATATGAAAATGCTAAAAGAATATTTGAAGAAATTAATGAAACAGGAAATTTTGGAAATCAGATGGCTAAAATTGAAGATTTGAATAAAAAAATAGGAAAAAGTGAAGGATATTTATTAAAACAGAGGGGGGATGAAAATTTTAAAAATAAAAAATGGAAGGAAGCTGTTGAAGAGTTTAAAGGTGCAAAGGATAATTTGCAAAAGAATGGGGCAAAAAAGGAAGAAATAGAGGAAATCGAAAAGAAATTGAAAAAGGCTGAAAAAAAAGCAAATAGGAAATGGTGGCAATTTTGGAAAATTTTTTAGAAGAAATGGAGGTAAAATGGTAAAAAATATCAAACTGGACACTTATTTTTTTAAGGAATACGAGAAAATAGTTGAAAAAAATACATATTCTGCATATGTTCCGAATGGAAATAAGGGGATTTGGAGTATAGCTAGCTATAATGAAGGTAAAAAAAAGAAGAATAGTAATTTTGAAAAAATAAATTTAGCACAGATTGGAGTGCGGAAAACTATTGAGAAATATTTTGAAAATAATGATTTTTCAATTGAAAATATGGAAAAAATAATGAAAAATTCTAGTAAAAAAGTTATTTTTGAGAAAATGAATTTAGAAAAAATTGAATCTGAAAGTTTATATTCTCAGTTAAATATTATGATTGATAAAGATAATATAATTGTTGGAAATTCAGGAAAAACAGCGTTTATTTTATATCGTGGAAATAAAATTTTTGGAAAAATAAGTGAGGAAGAAATAAAAAATATAAAATTAGAGAAAAATGATTATTTACTGGCTGGGAGTCCTGAGTTTTGGGAGGTTGTTGATGAAAATGAACTTACGGAGATTCATATTGATAAGAAAAGTAAGGAGAATATTGAAAAAAATTTAAGTGAAAAAGTAAAAAAATTTGAGAAGAAAATAAATAAAGTTATTCCATTTTTTTCGATTTTTGTCGAAGAGATTGAGAATATTGAAGAAAATAATTTGGAAGATATTGAAAATCATAAGTATAATAATCATGAAAAAATATTCTCAAAATATTTGTTTTTAGCTATAGTATTTATTTTTATGTTTGTTTCAGTTGGAAAAAATATTCAGAAAAATCATTTGAAAAGTTCAAAAAATCCTGTTATTAAAAACAAGGTTTCTAATAAAAATTTTATGATAAATCATTTTGTTAAAAGTAATTTGAGCATTGTAAAGAAAGTAAAAAATGATGATTTTGAAAAAGTAAAAATTAAGTTTGGAAACGATTTTTTTGAGAATGAAGAAATAAATAAAGAAATTAAAATAGAAAAAGATAAAAAAGAAAAATTTAAAAATAAAATTGAAAATATGATAATTTCTAAAAATGAAAGTACAAGCAATAAAACAGAGAAACATAAGAATGTGAAAAAATCAAAATATAAGCGAATTAGAAATAAAAATTTATATGTCGAAAGCAAAAGTTTCAGAAATGAAAAAAATAATAAAATTTCAGAACTGGAAAAAGAAATCGAAAGAAACTGGGAAATTCTTGGAAGAGATAGAAATGGGAATGTTTTAGGATAGAACTTAAATTTTTAGTTTTTAAGACACATTGGGAGATTTTAATATTTAATCGTAAAAAATTAAACGAGTTCAAAATTTGAGTAGAACTTTCATAACTTTTGGATTTAGTTTTAAAGCGGTATTGCTATAATATTATTAAAAATTACTGTATAAAAAGGAAAAAAATAAAATGAATTTTTTATCAAAAGGAACCAGACTTAAAAAAAAATATAAAATTATAAATTATGTAGCAAAGAGCAAACTTTCAAATATTTATTTGGCGAAAAATGAAAAAAATGAGAAAGTAATTATTAAGGAATGTTTTCCAGAAGAAATTGTTATTCGGAATGGAAGATATGTTTTTACTAATAAATATAAAAAAGACTTTGAAAACTTTAAGAAAAATTTTTTTAAAGAGAAATGTATTTTGGAAAGATTTTTGAAAAAATATAAAAAGCGAAAAACGGAAAATGAAAGTGGAATTGTAAAAATTGTTGATTTTTTTAGTGAAAATGGTACAAATTATATTGTTACAGAATATTTTTGCGGAATTACTTTGAAAGAATATATTTTGGAAAATAGAATTGGAAAAAAAGGGCTGGAAGTAAATGAGATTTTGAAAATATTTTTTAAAATTGCAGATTTAGTTTGCCAAATTCATAAAAAAAATATTATTCATTGTGATTTAAAGCCTTCAAATATTTTGATTAATGTTAGGGGAAATATAAAGATTATTGATTTTGGGGCTAGTGTGGAAAAAGGCGGAAAAATTGAATTTATAAAGGTTTCGGAAGGATATTCGCCGATTGAAATTTATTCTGAAAAAATAAAGATTGATGAAAGAAGTGATGTTTACTCGCTAATGGCAATTTTGTACTTTATGTTCTGTGGAAAAAAAGTGGATGGAGTAATTGAGAGATTTTATAAGCCAGAATTGGAATTTGAGCGGGAAGTTATTTTGGGATTTGAAAAGATTGAAAAATTTAAGAAAATGGAAGAAGTTATAAAAAAGGGGCTTGAGTATGAAAGGGAAAAAAGATTTGGGAGCGTTAAGGAAATGGTGGAAGAAATAAAAAAATTTGAGCCAAAAGTTTTGAAAAATTGTAAATGAAAGGGAAAAAGTTAAAAATGAAACTGTTTTATGAGGAAGAATTAAGAAAAAAATCCTATTATGAAATGTATCAGATTGCGATTGAGGAAAATTTGGTAAATGTTCATCTGGAAACTCCTACAAGGGAGGAATTAATCGCTCTTTTGATGAAATATAGGGGAGTCAAGGAGAATTACTGCATAGATGAATATAATAAAAATGGACTTGCGAACGTTCAGCATTTATTTGACAGCAAACTTGGGGAAAGAATTCATAATGAGAATAAAATAAAAGTTCCACATAAAATTATTTTGTATAAGGAACTTGACTTGATGAAGGAAGATAATTATAAAATCGAAATTCCTGAAAATGTAAGCAGTGCAAATGTTTTTCTTATAAATGCAAATAATTATCTATGTGGAATTTTCCAGCTAGAAAAGGATTTAAAAAGTAGAAATAAATATTTTTTAATAAGCAGGAAAAAATTTTTTAGAGTTGAAAAATTGAGAAATAATAAATTTTCATTTTTGTTTTTTAAAGAAAGTGATTTAAAATTTATTCATAAATTCTATAATTTAAAGGAAGATGAATTGGAACCGCTTTATCCGTACCAAATGGATTATTACAAAGTTGAAATTGAAAATTTTATTGTAAGAAATCTAGAAATGACAAATACTCCGCTTTGCATTGATTTTGGAACTGTAAATACCGCTGTAGGAGCATACTTAGATAAAAATTACGTGAAAGAGCTGCCGACTAATGATATTTTAAATGGAAATGTTGTGATTGATGCAATAAATTATGTGAAATTTGATGATGGAGAAAGACATTACCGTGAGATTTTTCCAACACTTGTTTATGTAGATGATTGCAGTGATTCTAAAAATATAAAATATTCGTTTGGCTATGATGTTTTGAGAAAATTGGAAAAAAATGACTATATTGTCAATGGTTCGATTTTTTATAGCTTAAAAAGGTGGGTTCATGAACATAATAAACTTGAGAAAATTAATGATGAATTTGGAAATATTTTATATGTAAAAAGGAAGGATATAATAAAAGCGTATTTGAAATATGTTGTAAATCGTGCAGAATATATGTTCAAATGTAAATTTAAAAAGATTCACGCTTCCAGCCCTGTAAAATTGAAGGAACAGTTTTTGACAATGTTTCAGGAAATTTTTACAGTGGAAAATAATTACAGGAGAAAAAATTCTAAAAATAAGGAAAATTTTGAAAAAGAAATTAACGAAAGTAATAAATTCTCCAATGAAAGACATTATGAATATGAAATTATTCGTGAAAATGCAATGGATGAAGCAATCGCAGTGCTTTACAATACGATTGAAATACAGATAAAAAAGGGAAGATATAAGGAAAATGAGGAATATAGCGCATTAATTATTGACTGTGGCGGTGGAACTACAGACTTAGCGGCTTGTAAATATGTAATTAATAGAGACAGGATTTCATACTATCTGGATATAAGGACAAGTTTTGAAAATGGAGATGAAAATTTTGGCGGGAATGATTTGACTTATAGAATTATGCAGTTTTTGAAAATTGTGCTGGGAGCAAAATATTCTAAAAATCAGATTATTTCAATTAATGATTTGATAAAATATGACAATGATATGATTTATAAAGTAATTGATGATGGCGGAGTTGAAAAGATTTTTGAAAAAATGAATTTGGAATATGAAAAATATGAGAACATAATTCCAACAAAGTATTCACATTTTGAAAATAAAATGAGTGAAGAGTATAGAAAAATACGGAATAATTTTTATATGTTATGGGAAGCCGCTGAAAATTTGAAAAAGGAATTTTTTACATCTGATGGAAGACTGCGAACTCGTTTTGATATTCCAAGAAATTATGAAAAGCGAAATGATATTCATATAACCCAGCTAAAAAGCTGGAAAATACATACTTATGAAAATGGAATTTTTCATACGGTAACAGATTATCCAAAAAATATTTTTACAATAAAAGAAATCGAAAAAATAGTAAAAGCAGATATTTACGGGATGCTCAGAAAGTTTTTGAATACTTATTACAAAGAAGGTCTGCTTTTTGAATATTCATTGATAAAATTGAGCGGTCAGTCAACGAAAATCAGTACATTTCAGGAAGTATTAAAGGAATTTGTACCAGGAAAAATGATTGAATATAAGGAATTGAGTCACCGTGATGATTATGAGCTGAAACTGAACTGTTTGGATGGAGCTATAAAATACCTTGACTATAAAAGGTTTGGGCATATGGATGTGGAAATTGTGAATGAAGTTCCGCTTGTGCCGTATTCGGTGTGGGTGGAAAAATATGACGGAGAAAAAGTCGAGATGATACAGACTTCACGAAAAGCTGATATTTTGATAGGGCAAATTGATAAAAAAATATCTGCGGAAGAATTGAAAATTTATGTTTATAATGCTGAAGGTGAATTGAAAAAGGAAATGATTTATAAAAATGAAGATGACTATGAAGAGATGGACGCAGAAGAAATTTTACCTGAATTTACAAACATAATTTCTCAAAATGATACAGATACAATTCAAAACAATACAGTAAGATTTTTCGTTTATACGGATTTGAATAACTGGGGATTTTTTATCGTTCCAATTCAAAGGAAAGCCGATCAGCTTTATCTGGGACGTAAGGAGTATTTCCCTTATGAAGATAATTTAAGTGAAAATTCTTATTTTGATGGAAATCATTAGAGAAGGAGAGTAGATTTTTGAGAAAAAAAGATGAAATAATTTGGATTTTACCTACAATATTAATTTTTATTCTTCTCTTAATGATAAAATTCTGTGTTCCGAAAATTAATAAAAAATATGTAATCGAAAAGATAACACGTGAAAATATTGAGTTATTTGTAGATATGAAGGGAACTGCTGTTGCAAGTAATGTTACTAAAATAGGAATAAATTTAAATCTTTCTGTCGATGATGTTTACTATAAGGCAGGAGATTTTGTGAAAAAGGGCGATATAATAGTAAAATTTAGCGATTATCAGAAAAATAATATTAATGAGAAAAAAATGCTGCTTGCAGTTAAAAGTTCACAATTAAGAAATTTAGAGAAACAGAAAAAATTAGGAGCCGACATTAATCAGAAAATTCAGGAATTGCAAGGAGAAATTTCGGCACTAAAACCAGAAATACAGCAAGAATTAAAAAATATTCCATTAATTCAAAGAGTTATAAGAAGCCCATTTGATGCCTATATTGTGAAAATTAATGCTTTAAAGGGAGGAATTACAAATGAAAATGAACCAGTATTGATTTTGGCAAGGAAAGAAAATTTAAAAATAGTTAGTGAAAGTGTAGTGAATGAAAAAGTAAAAAATTTAAATATTGGGAATATTGCAGAAATTGGTATTTCTAAAAGAGAAAATAAAAAAGCTGGTAAAGAAAAGACACTCGAAAAGTTAGTAAAAATTGAAGACGGAAAAAATAAGGAAATTTTAGCAAATAAGAATTTAAAAGAAAGTTCAGATTTATATTCAGAAAAGAAAATTGTTGAAGGAAAACTCTTTAAAATTAGTAAAATTAATAATATGAGTATATTTGAATTTTTTCTAGATTCGTTTAAAGAATTATTTTTGAATGAAAATGTGGATATTCGTGTATTTTATCAAAAGAAGGAAAATATTCTGACAGTTCCTAAACAAGCTGTTGTCTTAAAAAATAAGAAGAGTTATATTTATTTGATTGATAAAAATAATTTGGTTAAAGAAAGGGAAGTTTTGGTTGGAATTGATAATGGGGAAAAAATTGAAGTTTTGGGGGCTGATATTGAGGAAGGAATGGAAATTGTTGGAAATCCTGATGAAAAGATTGGGAATAATGTAATTGTGGAACGGAAAAAAATTCAGGATGAAGAACTGGAGAATAAAAGAAGGTTGGAAAAACTTGAGAAAGAAAATGAAAAATTAGAGAATAGGATGAATGAAAATGAAAGGGAAATTATTAGATTAAAAAGAAAACAATAAAAAATCAGGATAAAAGCTACCCTGATTGTTAAAAAGATTATTTTAATTAGAGCTGTCAGATTTTAAAATTTTTCCGTCTTCATTAACAGAAAGCCCATTTCCTTTAGGAAAGTCAGATTTATTTAATGAGATGATTTTCTTAATAACCGATTTTTCATTGTCTACAAAAGGACCAAAACTTCCATGAGTTTGTCTTACGGGAATAATTTCTCCAGAAATGAAGTTACCTTTGTCATCTATTTTTATTTTAAAAATAGGAGCAAGTCCCATAGAACCAGAAATATTAATTTTCCCATAAGTTGCAAAATTTCCACCGCTATAGGAAATAAATTTGTTTTTATAAAGTTCAATTGCACGTGTAACATGAGGGCCTTGACCAAAAATAATATCAGCTCCATTATCTATCGCAAAGTGAGTAAATTCGTAGACATTTCCACGATTTTCACCATGAAAAATTTCATCTTTTCTTGGAATATGTTCTGCACCCGCACCTTCAGCACCACCATGAAACATAACAACTAATATGTCAACTTTTGGTCTTAAATCAGTTAAAAGTTTTTTTACATAACTGTAATCACTTAATTTTACAGTAACTAAATTGGGAGCAAAAGAAACAAATCCAAATTTTTTGCCATCTTTTTCTAAAACTGCACTTTCAGCTATTCCTTTTATTCCTGCATATTTTATACCTAAACTATCTAAATTTTTCATAGTTTCCCTGATTCCAGTTTCTCCAAAATCATTACTGTGATTATTAGCGATACTTAGATAGTCAAATCCAGCTTCCTTAAAATACTTTCCATATCTGGATGGACTTCGGAAAACATAGCAGACACTCGGATTACCACAGCTTTTAGGCTTTCCGCCAGTATCAAATAATGTACCTTCAAGATTTCCGACAGTTATATCTGCATTGTGTAAAATATCTTGTGTATTTTGAAGAATGTTTGCATTATTTTTAGGAAGCAAATCTTGAGAGGGATAATTTGAGCCAAGCATTATATCTCCGACACCGATTATTGTAAATTCTTTTTTTTCATAATTTTTGTTAGCGACATTTTGTTGATTGTTAAAATTTTTTTCAGAATTAATAAATTTTGTTATAAAGTCTTTAAAATCAGAATTTGTACTAATAGCTGCAAATGACAGGACTAAAAAAACAGAAATACTCAATAAAATTAATAAAATATATTTTTTCATAAATTCCTTTCCTAATATACTCGAATACCTTTAAAATCAAACTGATAAAATTGCTTGAGCATATTGTTTACAGCAGATAATTATAATTTTTTAAGTTTGACAGGTATTACTATAAATGTTTTTTGATTTGTTTAGTATATTTTACACATTTTTAATATAAAAAGCAATACGTCTTTTAGGAATTTAGGACAATAGCATGTTGAAATTTCCTTTTTTCAGTTAGTAACAAACAATTAACAAAGAGAGACTGCTAAATTTTAAATATTTTTTATATTGTATTGTTATTTGGATAATCTTTTTTACTATTCAATTTTTCATCAAATTTTATTATAATTTAACAACATTTTCCTACTTAGTAAAGAAAATAAATTTATATTTTCTTATATTATCAAAAAATATGCATAATAAATCAATTGTATAAAAAAAATATTGATAATAATTTCTAAAACGTGGATACCGCAATGATAAAATTCTCAAATACTCACTTTAAGTTTACATACTGGACAGTAAAAGTGATTCCTTCTAAAAGTTTTGTACATCTGTCTCTGATAGAAGTAGTGTCTTAACATAGCAATATTTTTTTAAAATCAATCGTATTTGAAGTTTATACTTAGAAAAAATATATACAAGTTTACCATTTTAAAATGTTTAGGCATAAGATGGATTAAGATTTATGAAATAAATTTTTCAATGGGCATAGTAATATAAGTTTTTTTATCGTTATTCAGGTTATTAAATAAAGAAAGAGACTTTATCATTCAAGTAATATCAGTAATTCCGTATTCAGTAATAAGTTATTTTTCAAGGACTTGAGAATGCTTTTGTGCTGTTGATGGTGTATTACCGACATTTAAAGAAGAATCTTTTATTTTCCTTGAAAAGGCTTGTGGCAGTATTTTTAAATAGCTTTTTTTAATTTTTGTTAGGATAGTTATTGCTTTCAATAATTTTAAGGAGATAGTATTTTCATTGTTTTGCGATAGTGTTAACGTTAAGATCTCATTTTTTGAACGTAAAATCGCTTAAGGAAACGATGGCATAGACATGTAGATTGTATTTCAAGTTTCTTTTGAAAATATGAATAGCAGAAATCAGTTCATAGTAAAAATGTCAGAGTTAGTGCTGAATACTTCGGGATTTTCTTTTTTCTCTTTTTTTTCTTACTAAATATTTATAAAAGATAAATTTGGATACTTAATTAACAGCAGAAGAAAATTTTAACAAATTCTTTAGAGATATTCTTGCAAGTGAGGAATTTGTGAATAAAAAGTTTAATGAATCCAAAATGTTAGAAATTAACAATTTTTTTATAAAATTTGAAGGAATTTAGTAAACTCTGATTGTTACTAAAGATATATTTTAGTTTGTTTTGTATAAAGTATTTATTGTATAATACTATACAAAAAATCAGAGGACAAAATGCTAAAAAAATGCATAGAACTAAATATTTAAAAGTCGAATATCCGCCAAAACTGTCACTTTTTGATTTGTAATTATGTTGCTCTATTATCGTAACTACATAACCATGGAAACATTTTTGACTACGGTGTTGTCAAATTCTTTATATTTTTCCATTTTTTAACAACAGCATTTCTATATATAAAAAAATAATTTTAAATATCTTCTTACATTTAACGATATAATATATTTTTTTATTATCCTACTAAATTTCTTTCTAAATTCTTTGGCATCTAAAATAGTCCTCCTATATCTTCTTTTAAAGCCTTTTGACTTCCCTTTACTTGAAGGTAAAAGTATTCCTCTTCTTGATTTTCTTTATGATTTCTTTTTAAGTTCCTATTACATCTATTATCACTACGCATTCTTTTAGTGATATTTTATCAAGCAGCCACAATATTACTTCTATTTCTTTTCTTTTTCCTTCCGCCGCTACTTGTGAATAACAGATTCCATCTTCTTCAGAATATGCAGACACTATGTCTAACGGAGCACTATTTTTCATTCCGTTTAAAAATTTTCCATCAATATTAAGTATTTTTCTTATTTTTTATTTTCTCCGGAAATTTTTAGCTCTATCTATTTTCTTAAAAGAACTTCTGTTGTTTCAGACTCTATTGTAATCATAACTCTTTAAATTGTATCAGTATCATGTGAAGGTATGCCGTTTGGTAGTTCCAGGTATCTTTTAATGTCTTGAAATACATCTTTGCAAATTTTTCAATCTTTTTCTGGTATTCAAAATTCGCAAGGAGTAATTATGAGAATATCAGTCAATTTATGTTTTATTTTAGAAAATTACCTTTCATCCTCTATTTGAGTAATGTATATTAACAATTCTTTTAGATTTAGTTTATCTTCTAACATCTTTACTAGTTTCTTTCTTAAGATACATTAATATTACACCTCTTTTTTTAGATTTCTTTCATGCGTTTGTCGTGAAAAGTTGAAAAGACAGAGTAAAAAATATAGGGGCAGTCATTAAATACCACAACAAACTTTTTTGACTGCTTTTTTTAAAATATTTTACTTTGTGATATTTCTTTCAAAATTTCCCTAATCGGACATTCTCCTCCTCTCAAATATGGCATATTTGTGCTTTTTCCT
>ERZ773010.1480-NODE-1480-length-14670-cov-11.041533_pt1 | contig 14670 bp, 9 predicted proteins | sample MGYA00580842_ERZ773010 | MGnify/ENA primary metagenome ERZ773010 (study PRJEB29015, sample SAMEA2737982) | human oral metagenome | biome: human oral; feature: human-associated habitat; material: dental | place: China | collected 2107 ...
GCAAGGTGTTGGATGCGCTCCGCCAGCCTTTAGAAAGTGGTGAAATCATCATTTCTCGCGCCAATGCCAAGATTCAATTTCCGGCAAGATTTCAGCTGATTGCCGCCATGAATCCCAGCCCCACAGGGCATTATCAAGGCACCCATAACCGTACGTCACCACAACAAATCATGCGCTATTTAAATCGTCTGTCCGGCCCCTTTTTAGATCGTTTCGATTTATCCATTGAGGTGCCATTACTGCCGCAAGGTAGTCTGCAAAATAGTGGTGACCGTGGCGAATCCAGTGCCACCGTGAGAGAAAAAGTCTTACAAACACGCACTATTCAGCTGCAACGCACCGGCAAAATTAACGCCCATTTAACCAGCAAAGAAATTGAACGGGATTGCAAACTAGAGGAAAAAGATGCGTTATTTTTAGAAAATGCGCTAACCAAGCTCGGACTGTCTGTGCGGGCATACCACCGCATACTGAAAGTTTCCCGCACCATTGCGGATTTAGAAGGGGAAAAGCAAATTCACCAGCGACACTTAGCAGAAGCCTTGGGCTATCGTGCAATGGACAGACTACTACAGAAACTTTCTAAAGCATCTGTGTAACCAAACGCAAAACTAAGGCACGCCACGCAACAATGGCACTGCGGTATAAGGTGGAATGGAGGTAGGCGCAGGCATTTCACTAAAGAGAAGCATAAAAAGTTTCGGCGGTACCACTTTTTCATTTCGCCACAAACTGCCCATAGAAACCAGCTGTACGTCCGCCGGCAAATTGGCAATGCCTGCTTGCAAGACAGCAATGGTATTTTTTCGCGGATGCCCGATGGCAATGGCGATGCCGTGTTTCTGTGCATATTGCACGGCAGCTTGAAATTGTCGTTGCACATCGGCAAACGCATCGCTGTCATCTAAAAAGATATGCCGATCTAACGTGCGTACACCTTGTTCTTTTGCCATTTTACCCGCCACACTGCGACCAATGGTGCGGCTATCGAGGAAAGACAAATGACGCTCACGAAGTGCGGTCATTAATTTGGTCATTAACGGCCCATCTGCCGTGGCGGCGCTGCCCATATGATTGTTCATCCCAATGGCATTGGAAACAATATTGTGAGCGGTTTGAACACGGTGATTCACCTCCCCTTGTGACATGCCCAAATGCAACCCGCCATCTTCAATTTTCATTTTAGACTGCGTTTCCATGGGCATATGAATCAGAATATCGCGCCCTTGTTGGAACGCCTGTTGATTACGTTGTTTGGCGTAAGGCGCAGCCGGAATAATCGCCACCGACACGGCTTTCGGCATCGCCAAAATCTGGACATCTTCTTTCTCGTGATAACCTAAATCGTCAATGACAACGGCCAATTTAGCAGAATAGGCAAAGGGCGTCGCCAAAAGTGCGGTCGCCAACAACAACGTTTTTCTGATCACCAAGGTCATCGCAACCAACCTAACGGATTCACTGCCACACCTTTGCGACGAATCTCAAAATACAATCCGCTTTTCGATTGGCCGCCGCTATTGCCCACTTCACCGATTTTTTGGCCGGCTTTCACGAGCTGCCCTTCTTTCACCGCAACCGATTGGTTGTAGCCATACAAACTCAAATCGCTATCGCCATGTTTCACGATCACCATTAAGCCGTAACCTTGCAGCCAGTTAGCAAGAATCACTCGCCCATCAGCAATGGCTTTCACCGGTGTACCAGCGCTCGCCGCAATCACGATACCTTTCCAGCGTAACTCGCCCATTTGAGTTGAACCAAAACTGTTCACGACTTTGCCCGCCACCGGAAAACTATATTGTTTTTTCGGCGTGCCTAACCCGGCAGTGCTGTTCAACAGCTGCCGCTCCTGCGCTGTCGGTTGATAAGGCTTGTGATTTTTCGTTTCTTCCGCCTGTTTTTTCTGCGCTAACGCCTCACGCTCACGTTGTTCTTGCTGACGCGCCACTTGTTCCGCACGCTGGATTTCTTGGCGCAAGGCATTTTCGTTCGCTTTCAGCGCTTCTAATTTATTTTCATCACGCGTTAAGTTTTGATTCAGTTGGTTCAGCGTAGATTGGCGTTCCTTCTGCACTTTTTGCAATTCTTGCTGCTGTTTTTTCTGTCCGGTAAGTTGTGCTTGTTGCGTTTTATGTTGTTCTGCAATGGCGGCTTTTTGTTTTGCCAGCTGCTCCTGCGTATTCTTAAGTTCCTCAATTAACCCCATCCGAACTTGATTCAAATGGGCATAATAGGTTTTCATGCGTTCCGCATTTTGCCCTTTATCGGACAGCATCCGCTCTGCTACCGATGGATTCGTGCCGGAACGATATGCAGAATCTAACTGTTTCGCCAGTTTTGCTTTTTGTTCTTTTTCTTGCTTTTGTAACTGTTTGATTTGTCTATCGGTATCGCTGATATTTTTACGAATTTCTTTTAAATCTGATTCCGTTTGACGTAATTGCCCGATCACCGAATTAATCTGATTTTCTTGAGTTTTTAATGTGCTCTGTAGTTTCTGCTGTTCCCGCTTTTGCAATTCAATTTTCTGTTTTTGTTGTTGAATTTGCTGATGAATTTTTGATAAATCCTCTTTAGGTGCAGCAAAAGAAAGGGGCGTGCAGAACAAAAGTGCGGTGAAAATCAGACGCATTTTTTGCCTGCTTAACATGTTTTTAGCCCGAAGTAGTGACTTATTCATTTGATACTGCATAACCATAATTATTCCTTTCTTGTAACGCCGCACAAATATACCACTAATTTGTACCGGACCTGATTTCTCCCGTTTAAAAAAACACTTATTTTTACGATAATTTTTCATCATCGCGATCCGACTCGCAAAAATACGCTCATGACATTGAGTTGCTATCCAAGATTCCCTATTTTCCTGACATTTTTTACATGGGGAATCATAAATGCGCATTATTTATCAATCACACTTTCTTTTTATTGGCTTTATCTGCGCCCAAGCAAGCTATGCCTATCATCATTTCAGCGCCAATCTAGACAATCTAGATGCTCAACAGCAACAACACCAACAACAAGCCGAAAAAGAACGAGAAGTACAGCGCCGTGCCGACAAGCCCATTCATCTTGCTAAACCAACGACAGAAAAATGGACGTTACCACAGGTGGAACAGCCCTGCTTTCCCATTACGCAAATTGAAATAAACGATTATATCAACGCCACATCTTCCCATAAGGCACATCATCCGAGTCAATTTCAATGGGCTTATCAACAAGCCAAAGACAGCCTAGCGCTAACCTTGCCTCATTGTTTCGGCACACAAGGACTCAACAGCCTCATGAGACAAATGCAAAACAACATCATTGAAAAAGGCTATATCACTACACGTGTCGTCATCACCGAACAAGACCTCAACGATGGAAAATTGGTACTCACCGTGATTCCCGGAAGACTACGCCATGTTTTACTCGAAGACCAAAGTGCGGTCAAAAAATTAACACCACTCACTGCCTGGACGGCACTCGTGCCACAACAAGGTGACATTTTAAATCTGCGCGACATAGAACAATCCTTAGAAAATCTTAAACGCCTTCCGACGGCAGACGCCAAGCTGGAACTTCTTCCCGTCCAAGAAAATGATGCGCTCCCCGGTGAAAGTGATTTATGGGTGCAATACGCACAACGTTTTCCGTTTCGACTAGCGCTAGGCTTGGATGATGCCGGTTCAACGGCAACCGGTCGATTACAGGGTTCAGCCACTCTTTCTTTAGATAATCTGTTCACGGCGAACGACTTATTTTACGCTGGATTTACGCACACCATGAAACGCCCAAGTTGGTTAGGTTCAGATGAAAAAGGCCCTAGACGCAGTCAAAACGTGCACTTTTCTTATTCTGTTCCATTTCGTTATTGGCAATTAAGTACCTCCCATAACGTGAATCAATATCACCAACAAGTTGCCGCAGCCTATGGAGCGAAAGTGCGCTATTCCGGCCGCAGTGAAACGAGCAAAATCAGCCTTTCTCGTGTGCTATTTCGTCACATGCAACACAAAACCCAACTCGCATTTTCCCTTTGGGGAAGACAATCTTCCAACGCCATCAATCAGGCAGAAATCGACATTCAGCGTAAGCGAACCGCCGGCTGGGAAGTGGGATTAACTCATCGTTTTAATTGGAACCATTCCACCTTGGCATTTAACGCAAACTTTAAGCGCGGAACCGGCGCCTATCATGCTAAACGTCATCCGGAAGAACGCTTTAATGAAGGTTCGTCACGCATGAAAATCCTCACCACAGAAATAGAACTCACCCATCCTTTCCAATGGGCAACACAATCGTTCCATTTCAACACACTCTGGCGCGCACAATGGAATCGAACACCGTTGGTCATGCAAGATCGGTTCAGTATTGGCGGACGTTATACGGTACGTGGAACCGACGGCGAATTAACTCTCTCCGGCGAACGCGGTTGGGTATGGCGTAATGAATTGGCATGGCATATCGCCCAAAGCGGTCAACAACTTTATCTCATCCTGGATAAAGGTGTTGTGCGAGGTAGATCAACCGATGAATTACTGGGGCGCTCAATGGTTGGTTCCGGTATCGGCCTGCGTGGCGGCTGGAAGGCATTCAGTTACGACGTTTTCGCCGGCAAAGCACTCCATGTACCCCAAGGATTTCAACATAAAAGCAAGGTATTGGGCTTCAATTTAAACCTCGCGTTTTAGTCTTTGCGATCACGGCAGCATGACGACCCAATGCATTGACCCCCATAAAATTAATCGAATAAACCACAAGGATATATTATGAACAAACATCGCTATCGCGTCCTTTTTAGCAAAACCTTACAACGTTTTATCGTCACCTCCGAATTAGCGAAAACGACAACCTCTGGAAACACAGAAAGGGGCGATCTCAAGTGCGGTCAATCTTCGGCGTATTTTTCATTTTACCCTTCACTGCAATCCCTGACGTTCGCCGTCTTTTGTGCTCTTGGATTCGTTTCTCTTATCTCACCATCAGCGTACGCCGAGACATTGATGATTCAAGCCGATTCGACGGCAGCGGCAAATCAACGCCCGGTTGTTTTACAAACCGCCAATGGGTTACCTCAAGTCAACATTCAAACACCGAATGATCAAGGGTTATCCCATAACCGTTACAGCCATTTTGACGTCGATACGCAAGGGGCCATCTTAAATAACAGTCGGAAAAATACCCAGACCCAACAGGGCGGTTGGATTCAAGGTAACCCTTACTTAGCCGGCGGCGAAGCCAAGGTGATTCTGAATGAAGTCAACTCCAATCATCCGAGCCAACTGAAAGGTTATGTAGAGGTCGCCGGGAGAAAAGCGGATGTCATTATTGCCAACCCAAACGGCATTCATTGTCAGGGCTGTGGCATCATGAATGCGGAACGAGCCACCTTCACCACCGGAAAGCCGGAAATTCATCATGGTTCGCTAGACAGTTTCAAGGTTGAGAAAGGCAAAGTCACCGTAGAGGGAAAAGGTCTCGACAACAGCCAAACAGACTACACGGACATCATTAGCCGCAGTGCAGAAATCAATGCCGGTGTTTGGAGCAAACGGGAAGTCAATGTCACCACAGGTAAAAATCGGGTCGCGAAAAACAACGATAGCGTGCAAATCATTCATACTGCCGAGAAAGAAAAACAGTCAGAAAATCCACCGCACTTTGCATTAGATGTGACCCATCTCGGCGGGATGTATGCAGAAAAAATTCACTTAATCGGCACTGAGCAAGGGCTTGGCGTCAAGCATGCCGGGCACATTGGGGCGTCTGCCGGCGAAGTCGTCATTGATGCCAAAGGTCATGTTGTGAACCAAGGGTTTATCGGTGCACAAGGGAATATCCAGGTTCAATCAAGTGAAAACATTGAAAATCGCGGCACTATTCACACAAAAGAAAAGCAGCATCTGAAGTCAAAAAACGTAGATAACCGCCAAGGCACCTTAGCTGGTAAACAAATTCAAATCGATGCGGCTCATGTCGATAATCGTAAGGTCTCCGAGGAAGGCTCACTCATTGTCGCTACAGATAACATCCTTGTTCATGCTAATACCTTGGATAATCGAGGCACAAAGAACACGACAAATCCGACCCAAGGGATACAAGCGGCTCAAGTTACCCTAACCGCACAACAGATTAACAACCAGTCCGGCGGTATTTATGCAACCCAACGCGGAACATTGAATGTCACAAGCACATTAGATAATCGACAAGGCGATATTCTCTCCGCCGAGCAATTAGACATTAACGGTGATAAATCCCACGCGAATATGAATAACGCGGAAGGGAAAATACATGCCGGGAAACACGTAACGTTAACCGCCAAAACATTACAAAATGAAGGAAACATCAGTACTACAGGTAATGCAGACATTGCCTTAACAGACGGTATTGAGCTTAATAACGCCTTTCAGGTCAACGGTGATTTACATTTCACCACCGAGGGGAAATTCACTAATAAAAGCAAATTAAACATTGGCCATCGCGCCAATATTCACGCCGCCGAAATAGAAAACACCGAAGCAGCAGAGATTTCCTCAAAAACAACGCAAATTTCCACCGCACTTTTCACTAACCGAGGACTCATCGATGGCGAAACGACGCGAATTGAAGGGGAAAGCCTAAATAATATCGGCACCGGACGTATTTATGGCGATCAACTTTCTTTTTCCGTCACTCATTTAACGAATGTCAAGGAAGGGGATTCATCGGCAACGATTGCCGCACGAAAACGCCTCGATATTGGCATCAATACATTGAAAAACCTCGATCAAAGTTTCATTTTTAGCCTTGGTGATTTACACATCGGAGGAACATTATCGGAAAACGGCGAAGCGGTCGGGCGTGCCAAAGAGATCATTAACGGCAGTGGCATCATTGAAGCGATGGGCGATGGAAAAATCAATACCACTACATTACTCAATACGGATTTACACCTCAAATTAGGCATCAACGAATCTCGAGAATATTTTCATCAAGTTGCAAAAACAACTGACAGTCAGCGTTTTACAGTAGATAAAGACGGTATTTTTGCTTGGAATAAAAAACGCTCAGAAGCGTGGTTTCAATTTTATGATGGGCGCCCAACGCAATATCAAAATGACTGGATTGGCTGGCGCTATAACAGAACAACCAAAACATCCAAAATTGATGTTCAAACACCGGGAAAAATACTGATTGGCGGTTATCTTACTTTAACCGGTGATCATCTCAAAAACCAATACAGCAAACTGCTGGTCGGCAAAAGCTTGATTCTCGGTGAAAAACCGATCACACAAAATCTCTCCCATCAAACCCTTTCAGAGGGCGGTGCCACCTTAATTAATGAAGATGTGATCGGCAACATTGATCGTCTTGATAAAGGCTCAGTTTTTAAATGGGTCCACTATCGTAGTCGTGGACTAAAGAAATCTCATGGACATAAAGACACAGACCATAAGCATTATGAAGTCGCCCATCCGACAGAACACTTTACCTTTAATGTGGTTAAAAACCACATTGGCGATCCGGAAGCGGTCAGAAAAGAAAGTGACAACACCTCCGTTGCGGCACACACGCCGGCAAACGTAATAAGCCCTGTTGAAAACAGGCTACGTTTACCAAATCAAAGTTTGTATAAAATTAATCCTCATGCCGATAGCCATTATATTGTTGAAACCGATCCGCGTTTCGCCGATAAACGACAATGGCTAAGTAGCGATTATATGTTCCATGCACTGCGTGCTGATCCACAAAATATGCTTAAACGCCTAGGAGATGGATTCTATGAGCAACGTCTTATTAACGAACAAATCAATCAACTCACTGGGCGACGCTTTTTAGAGGGCTATACATCTGATTATGAACAATATAAAGCTTTAATGGATAACGGCCTGTATTATGCCAAGAAGTGGAATTTAACCCCGGGCGTGGCACTCACGGCAGCGCAAATGAAGGAACTAACAAGTGATTTAGTTTGGTTCGAAAAACGCGAAACACAATTACCTAACGGTGAGAAAATCAATGTTCTCGCGCCAAAAGTTTACCTTTCTCGCAGAAACAGCAAAATTAATGGAGAAGGAAGCCTGATTTCTGCCCATCAGGTCATCATTCGCGGTATGAACCAGGTCGACAATTCAGGCACGATTTTAGGCAATAGCACTCTCTCCATAACTGCCCAAAATATCAAAAACAACGAAGGACGATTACAGGCAAATCACCTTTCTCTTAGTGCACAGAATGAGCTTTTAAATCTAGGGGGAACCTTTGAAGCAAAAGATAACCTGGCTGCCCATGCAAAAAATCTTCGCTTTGAAAGCAAATTATCCGAAACAAAAAATACCGGTGACTTTTATAAAAAAGACATTAGCAAAGCGGCTGAACTTAATCTCACCGACAAGAATGGCAAACTTCAGGTTCATGCCGATGAAAACATTGTGGTAAAAGGAATCCGTGCCAACATTGCCGGTGATGCTGCATTTTATGCAAAGGGCGATTTAGAGCTGGGTACGGTGAGTCGTATTAACAAAGAACATTACCGTATGAATGCGGATAACTATTATTTATTGGATCAAGAAAACCAAATCGGTAATCAAATTCAAGTCAAAGGAAATGCACAGTATATTGCCGGTCAAAACATCACCGTCACAGGAAATCAACTACATTCTGACGCTGAAACGACCATTGCAGCACAAGGCAATATCGATATTCACGAAGGACGGGGGAAAGAACACTTAAATAGTGCAATAAAAACAACCGATCGCGGTTTGGTTAGCAAAAAAACGATCACCGCCAAACACCGTCATGATTATGACCTTGCTGAAGCTTCCATGATCGATGCTGATAAAATTCACCTTCAATCCAATAATGGCAATATTAAAGTGCAAGGAAGCAACCTTGTGGCAGAAAATGGATTCACCGCACAAGGAAAAAATATTGATATTAGAGAAGCAGAGAACCGCGTATATTCAGAAGATTTTTACAGCAAGAAAAAATCAGGCATGCTTGGCGGTGGCATTGGTGTCACCTTTGGTAGCCAAAAACAAACGCTAGAAACCGACCAAACAAGACTTTACGCCTCCGGTAGCCAAGTCGGTAGCCTCAATCACGACACCCGATTCATTGCTGAAAACCGCTACACTCAAACCGCAAGTGCGGTCAGTAGCGCCAAAGGCAATGTTGATATTCTTGCCCAACAAGCCACCATTAAAGCAGCGGATGATAAATACGAAAGCAATATGAAACAAACCTTCGAACAAAAAGGGTTAACGATTGCGATTACCTCCCCTATTTTATCTGCATTACAAGCTGTACAAAGCACTATCAAAAGCGCGCAACAAACAGGCAACAGTAAGAATAATCGAATTAATGCGATGTCTGCGGTTAATACCGGATTTGACGCTTATCGTGCAGGACAAGCTGTCGGTCAAGCACAAAATGCCTTAAGCAACGTCATGAATGGTAGCGAAGGAATGGATTCTATGGTGGGAATTCAAATCACTTACGGCCAACAAAAGAGCGAATCACGCACGCATACTGAAGGAAAAACTGCAGCTACGGCACAAGTGAATGCCGGCGGCAAAGTGAATATTGTTGCCACAGGGGCAGGCAAAGCATCCAACATCACCATTAACGGTTCGGACGTGTCCGGTAAACAAGGGACCTTCTTGGGGGCTGACAATGACATCAACATCACGGCTGCCGAACAAAACCATCTAGAGCGCAGCACCAATAAATCGAGCGGCTTTAACGTGGGAGTTGCTGTGAAGTTTGGGAATGGCGTTGCCGCCGGGATTACCGTGGGAGGAAACCGAGGTAAAGGCTATGGTAATAGCGATGAAACCTCTTATGTGGCAAGTCACGTGGGTGACGCCAACAGCCAAACCACAATACAAAGCGGTGGTGATACAAACCTTATTGGGAGCCAAGTAAAAGGTAAACGCGTTGAAGTCAATGCCGAAAATTTGAATATCAAAAGTTTGCAAGATAAATCTAGCTATGATGGCAAACAAACGAATGTAAGTGGTAGTGTGACGGTAGGCTATGGTTTTGCCGCAGGCGGTAATTTCAGTAAATCGAAAATCAATGCTGATCATGCGAGTGTGAATGAACAGGCGGGCATCTATGCAGGTGATGATGGCTATGATGTGAATGTGGAGAAACATTCTGATTTAAAAGGTGCTCTCGTTACCTCAACTCAGACAGCAGAAAACGAAGGGAAAAATCGTTTTAGTACAGGAACAATTACACATTCAGATATCGAAAATTACTCTAACCACAATGCGAAAGGATTTGGTATTGGAGGAAGTGTTACCATGGGTGGTGGAAATGCGCCAAAAGAAATCGGTGGGGTCGAATTACAAAAAATCGGCAAAAATAACGCTGATGGAAGCGGAAAAGTGGAAACCGGAGGAATCGCCGGCATTGGCTCTCAAGGGAACTGGGGCGTAGCAAAAGGGCTCATTAGCGGACTTTTCGGACAAGTAAGTGACAAAGGTAATGAACATGGCGTTACAACAAGTTCAATTAACACCAAAAATCTCATTATTAGAGACAAGGAAGCGCAAGAGCAATTAACTGGAAAATCTATTAATGAAACGATTGAAGCCTTAAATAAGGAAAATCGTCATCAAAAATTAGCTAAAGCGGATATTGAATCGATAAAGTCCGACTTAGAACGTGATTTAAGCGTGGCGACAAAATTTGTGGAAAATGTTAATAGTGTGGGTGATGACATTTACTATAATATTGAAAAAACAGATAAAAATATCTTATTAAAACAAAAGAGAGATAAAAATTGTGAGGATATCAGCTGTATCCAATCAAAAGAAATTGATGTCAATACGTTAAACGTTCCAAAAACAAAAGAAGAAGCTGAGCAACTTGCCAGAATGTATGCTCATGGTATTTTCAATACAAATGATGAAGAGCGCATTACTGGAGCCATTCAATATGGAGGTAAAGATTATCTCGATAATGATGCCTTAGTAGTAAAACGAAATTATACGAACCTATTAACTGAATTAACTTTTACTGTTTTTGAGCGAATGAGAGCAGGTATGAATTTACCTTCAATCTTCGGGGCGTCTAATGCAAGCCGAGATCAAGCAAAAATTTGGTCATTATTAGATGAATATAACAAAAGACATCCTAAGGAACAGGTCGAATTAACGCACTTTGCGCATAGTCTTGGGGTATCAGGAATGGTGAATGCAATGAATTGGTCTAAACATAAAAATATCGATCTAAGCCATACAAAGTTAAATGGAAATACGGTTGGCACCTCTTATCCGATGACAAATGAAACAATTGGCGGCATGCTATCTTTGGGGCATTACGAACAAGGATATAAGGAAAAAGCAGAAGAATTATTTAATGGTGGAAATGTAAGCTATGCAGTTGCACCAAGAGATATAGTTGGAACAGGCATTAATCTACCTTTTGTGCCAGGAAAATTCAGCATTGGGATTGGTAATACCAATACAACGGGAAATAATACTTCAGGAATTCCGTTGATTGATATGTTTAGAGGAGCGCATAATAAAGCTTATTATAAGGATGAGAAAGTGATTAATTTTCTTTACCCTTTATTTAAAGATGGAGGGATAACCCGAAATAAAGTGATTAATTATCAGTATGATACATGGGGACAAATAGGACCAAAAACACAAAAGATAGAAATTAATCATAATAGTAAAGGAAGTAAATAATGAAAAAATTAGTAATTTTAGTTTCAATGTTTGTTTCTGGTTGTTATCTAGCTAACGGTTCACCACCATCATCAAATTATTGGGTTAAAGAAGGGAATAAAATTAATTATAGAGACTCTAAAGAGTGTTATATTAAATCTAGGAATAAAATATTAAATGAAGTTAATGAGGATAGATTTAATTATCTTGAAGAAAAATATAATAAAGATCCAATAGACATGATTAAAAATCATAAAAAAGAATATTCTGAATATCTCATTATTTTAAACAAAATTAGTGAATTAAATAGAGAATGTTTTTATAATTTAGGATATCGATTTAGAGCACCATTATATTGGTGCTTAGCTCAAGATGGAGATAACTCAAGGATATGTTTAGAAAACATGAAGTATAAAAATTAATTATGATCTTGAAGGGTATTAATATATCAAAATAATAAATTCTGTATTATCCCCCTTAGATAGCGCGCGTCTCCTGACGCGTGCTTGAATCTAACTAAAATAGACAAACTGAATAAAGTTGTTAATGAAAATAGTAAAAATCTGAATTAAACGAAATTGATGTTATGGGCACGCGTTAGGAAATGAGTGCAATCGTGAGGATAAATGATGGCTTATCATGTTTCTTTAGTTAATACGGATAAAAAAGATATTTCTTCTAAACTAATCATGAATAAAGAAAAGTTTAGAGCGTTTTTATTTAAAGAATTCAACATGAAGGAAGAGATAAATAAAAATGGAACTTTAGAGTTTTATTATGATAAAGATGATCCTTCTTTTACTATTTTTTATACAGAAGGTATTGAAGGTGAATATTACATTAATACCACGGATGATAAGCATATAGAAAAGCTAATAGCTATTGCCGAAAAATTAAATGATGGTACTAGAGTTAGAGGAGATGAGGGGGAGACATATAAATCTTTAGAAGATGTATATATTCATCCTGATGATGAATATTTATTTAAAAATACAGAAAGGGGAAAAAGATATCATTTTTTTAGAAATCCTTCTATAAGGGTGGGATTTATTATAGGGATTATTGTTTGTATTATACAAATTATATTTTTTTAATGGTATTTATTATAACTACCCCTAGATAGCTCGCGTTTCCTAACGCGTGCTTGTATCTATCTAACAAAAAATAAACAAACTGAAGTTATTCATGAAAATAGTGAAGATTTGAATTAAACAAAACGGATGTTTTGGCACGCGTCAGGAGACGCGCGCCATCGTGGGGGGAATAAATGAGAATTTTTATTTATTAGTAATTCTATCTCTAGGAGGTTGTTTGTTTTTGGATTTAATGCCTTCATACTCATCTTATTGGGATGAGAGTATTTGGGTTCACAAAGATACAAAAAAACCTTTAACTAAAGATACGCATATGGCTTGCTTTAATCAGTCTATTCAAGGACTTGAAATTAAAGATGTTTCAGGATTTCCAGAAGTTGTCGGAGTAAAAGAGAGAGAAGAGTCAAATAAAAGATATGCCATGTGTTTAAGAGATAAGGGATTTGTTTTTAATGCTAGTTATGCATATTGTTATAAATTAAAAGATGTTTGTGATGCTTATAATAAATATAGGAAATGAAAACTCTCTAACTGTGGCTAGGTGTAGAAAAATTTACCAAATATGTTTGATACTTAATGCCTAACTCAGGATAGTAACAACTCAACAGTATGTAGGGAAAACAAGAAATATAGAAACTAATATAGAAGTAAATACCTCATCCACCAAAAGTACGGTCAAAATCTCTCTCGTTTTTAACTGCACTTTCGTAAATTCCCGTTGACTTCCCATCGTCCTCCTCTCCACAATATGCGCTTATTTGTTTCGTTTTAACACAAGGCAAGAAAATGGCGTTTAGCTCATTGTTTACTTTATTGGATGATATTGCATCGTTATTGGACGATGTGTCTGTGATGACCAAAGTGGCCGCCAAGAAAACGGTCGGTGTGGTGGGGGATGATTTGGCGTTGAATGCCAATCAAGTGACCGGTGCCACTGCGGAACGGGAATTGCCGATTGTGTGGGCGGTGGCAAAAGGTTCCTTGGTAAATAAGGTGATTTTAATTCCTATCGCACTGTTGTTAGCCGCCTTTTTGCCGGCGCTCATTGTGCCTTTATTGATGCTCGGCGGAGCCTATTTATGCTTTGAGGGCGTGGAAAAAATCCTGCATAAATTTTTTGCTCATGAACACCATCACGAAAAAAATGCTTTCGATGAAAAAGCCAAAATTCGTGGTGCTGTGCGTACAGATTTCATTCTTTCTGCCGAAATCATTATTATCGCCTTAGGTGAACTTGCCGAATCGCCGATTTCCGTGCAAATCATCGCCCTTTCACTCATCGGAATTGGCATCACTGTTTTCGTTTACGGCATTGTGGCGCTTATCGTCAAAGCCGATGATTTCGGTTTATTTTTAATGCGAAAAGGTGGTATCGCAAGCCATGTCGGCAAAGGCGTTTTATTTTTAATGCCCAAATTTATGCGCTCATTAAGCTTCATTGGCACCCTGGCGATGTTCTTGGTCGGTGGCGGGATTTTCGTGCATAACGTTGAAGCCATTCACCACTTTTTAGGAAATCTTCACCTCGCTGAAGGCGTTTTAGGGCAAATCGCCACACTGGTTACCGGTTTGGCTGTAGGTGCAATTTGTTGTTTGGTGATATTGCCATTAATGAAATTCTTTGAGAAAAAAGCGCCATAAATCCACCGCACTTTCCAAAAGAAAACGGTATTCTTAGATAAGAATACCGTTTTTTATTTCTCGTCAGTCGGGCTGATTAGCAATCCTGCTTACCATATGCCTCTTGACGTAAAATGGCACGGACGGCCGCATCGAATTCCGCCAACACATGATCGGCATTTTTCGGATCTGTACCACGCGCATCAAGATAGAATCGTAGCGTGCAACTTGTTGCACGAAATCATGAATGCCCGAAAGAATTAAATAACGTTCCGTGCGTAATTTGGTCGTGCATCAAGATGCAC